>MRWF01018030.1_pt1 | contig 97960 bp, 115 predicted proteins | sample 1013331 | NCBI WGS metagenome assembly MRWF01 (sample SAMN06117577, study PRJNA244670) | biofilm metagenome | biome: Water; feature: Cathode Biofilm; material: Biofilm; isolation source: microbial consortium enriched at the cathode of a solar microbial fuel cell | place: USA: District of Columbia ... | reverse complement strand
CCGCAGCCGGAGAACGAGCCTCCAATGCCTTCACCTTGCGCCAGTCCAGGCCCGAGAACAGTGCCTCGAACTGAGCATGGTTCAGCGACATCATACCATCCCGAACGGCGGGCCAGGTGAAGGTCGTATCTTCCAGCCGCTTGTAAGCCATGACCAGGCCGGTGCCGTCAAAATACAGGAGCTTCAAGCGGTCGGCTCGCCTGGACCGGAACACAAAAACCGTGCCGGTGAACGGGTCCTTGCGCAAAACGGACTGGACCAGGGCGCTTAGCCCATCATGTCCTTTTCTGAAGTCGACTGGCTTTGTCGCCACCAGGATACGCACCCGGTTCGAGGGGAAAATCATGATCCACGCCCAAGGGCGCACACGATATCGGCAATCCTGTCCGGGCTCACGGAAGCGTCCAGCCGGATTGTGGTTCCGCCGTGAATGATCTCCACCGCGGCCAGCGGCTTCGCATCCTCTTCAATGGACACAGGGGGCGGTTCCAGAACGGCCGGTACAAACTCGGCTCCCGGAAGATCCGGCACCACAAGTTTGCCCTCCCGTGCCAAACGCCGCCATGCCGAGAGATGGTTGGGCTTCATGCCGACACGCCGGGCGACCTCGTTCACTGTCACCCCGGGAAGATAGGTCTCCGCGACAAGCTGCCCCTTCACTTCATTGGGCCAACGGCGCATTCCCGTGTCGCGCGGCAAAATCTCATAACCGCATACGGACTCCATATGGAGCTCTCTATGGACTCCCAAACCCGCCTCCATTCCCAAATCAACAATGGGTATGGATTCCTGCATCACGACGGAAGTGAATAGGTGGGGGACAGCCGCCGCTTACTCAGTATCCACACCACCCCCATTCCGATCATCATTCCGCCGCCCATGCCTTCACCCATCATCATTCAGTCGCCTTCCAGAATCGCTTAACTGACCCATCTTTCTATAATGTCTGAGCGCAATATTTGTTCCCGCCTCCTTCGACGAGTTGGCGAACCATCTCGGCGTATGCCCTCGGTCTGGCCTTCGCTTTTGGCTGGACACCGTGCATCGGTCCGATCCTTGATGCCATCCTGACAGTTGGCGCCGCGTCGACGATGCTTGCCGACGGTATCGCCCTCTTCACGATCTATTCGCTCACTCTCGGCGTGCCGTTCCTGCCTGCAGCCCTGTTCACCGACACGCTGGCCGCCAGGTTGAAGGCGTTTGGGCGCATTGGAAAAGGCCTGCGGATTGTAGCGGCAGTGGTAATGATCGTGATGGGAATTGCCATGATGACGGGTTATCTGTCCGCTTTCGCCTTCTGGCTTCTGGCCACCTTTCCCATTCTGTCGTCTATCGGTTGAGTTTAACCACGATATAGTTGGAGAAACTATGACTTGACCTTCCTGTTGCTGGATGGCTCAGGCTTGATCATCAAAGAAGGAAGCAACGGCAATGACAAAAAGCGTCGATCTGTTGGAGAAAGAACTCCTGCACGTGTTCAGGTATGCCTGTCGACGAGACCGGATGGACATCGCAGAATTCATACTCGCTGCCTTGGAGAAACTGGATGACGAAAGAAAGTTATCTTCTCATGGCAATCGTCCATTGAACGATGCCTATCGTGATCTGATAGGGACTTGCATCGCCGGTAGGCCATGACTTTCGCGATCCGGTGAGTTTTCCTGTCCGCATCCTACTCGTGGCTATGTGGCCCGCGGGCCTAAAAAAATGATTGTCGCGCCAATCATGCAAACCGTTGCGCCAGTAATGTCCCAGCGGTCAGGATGGACGCCCTCGGCCAGCCAGAGCCATATGATAGAACTCGCAATGTAGATACCTCCATAGGCCGCATAGGCACGACCTGCGGCCGCGCTATCTACCAACGTGAGCAAATATGCAAACAGGCTCAACGCGGCGAGACCCGGAACGATCCACCAGATTGACTTGTCGAGCCGCAGCCAAGCCCAAAATGCAAAACATCCTGCTATTTCAAAAACGGCTGCGCCGACATATGCCGCGAAAGTTTGCATTCTTGGTTTCCCTCGTTTCGAAGAATGGAAATCCGATCCTGCTTCTTGCTCAACGGATTTCGTCACGCACCCGCATGATTGTTTGACGGCTGGTACCAAATGCTCGGGCTATAGCGGAAATGCTTTTGCCGGAATTCAGGGCAAACCGCACATCTTGCTTTTGGCTGTCTGTCAGGCTTGGCCGCCGACCCAGAACTTTCCCTTCGGACTTGGCACGTCTTAGGCCTGACTGCGTTCGCTCGATTAGCAAATCTCGCTCGAACTGGGCAACGGCATTGAGCACGTTCATGGTCATCGTGCCGGCGGAACTCGTGAGGTCGACCCCGCCGAGTGCAAGACAATAGACCCGTACTCCTTCGTCGGCCAATGCCTTTACTGTTGAACTGACGTCTATCGCATCCCGGCCCAGGCGATCGAGTTTCGTCACGATGAGAATGTCGCCCGGCTCTAAACGGTCCACCAGCCGAGAGAATTCCGGACGCTGCGTTATCGGCACACTGCCGGAAATAGTCTCGGTAACAATCCGGCGGTCTTCGACGTGGAACCCCGCCGCCCGGATTTCTTCTATCTGGTTTTGCGTCGTCTGTCCGGTCGTTGACACGCGGGTATAGGCAAAGGTGCGTGACATAGCGTCATTCCTGTCCGAAAAGGCTGTTCAAATTATTTGCCTGTCCAGAATGCTGTCAAGGTAATTTGTGGACAGGGAGTTTTGCGCCTGTACGCAATCGGACGTTTTCGGACAGGAAACCTGTCAGGTTCAAGCTGCACTAGTGCAGGATGGGCATACTCGCTGTTCAATACCGATTGGAATTGACCAACCGATCAAAAAAATTCCATAATTACTATTATGCGAAATGTTATAACGTTACATTCAACGTCGCGCATTCTTTTAAATGAAGACATCGCCTACAGAGCCTGAAACACGCCTGCTGACCGATCAAAGTATTTCTCGGGAGGAACTTGTCAGCGGTTCAACAGCCGAGCCTGGCTTTACAAGTTTTTCAGCTCTGCCTCGATCAACTCCCTAATTGCTCTCTTCAAGTTATCCACTTTCGGGGACTTTTTATCGTCATAGTAAATGCGATGGATGTTGAAAGATGCGGCGCTTGCGACGACAGGAGAGATGGAGGCAATATCTAAGATCTTGCCTCCGACGCTCACATTGATCTGCTGGGGATGGCCGCCGACGACACCTCTCGTCTTATAGATTGGCCGATTATACGTGTCGTAATAGCAGCTATCGCTCCAGATTGAGGAATCTGCCTGCAGCTTCTCGGCAACAGCCTTACAGATTCCTTCGATCAGCTGAACGCGTGATAGTGCAGTCAGTTTGCTGGTTCCGACGCGTGCGGCAAGTGCTTCGTCGGCTACCTTCCAGATATCGACCATTGGCAAAATCCGGCGGTCCGAGAGTCGCGTCGCGACGTCGCTGACAGAAGGATCAGTCGCTTCGCGCAATAGATGGAGGGATCCCCAAAAGAGCGTATCGTCGAGAAGGTGCGCGTGGTCGAGATTGTCCGGCTCACGAAAAAATCGAATAAATGGGTGGTTCTCCGAAAGACCTGTGGCTGTCACCTCATTTGAGTCGATCAGCTGAAAAACCTTGCTCAAGAGCTGGGCGAACATGAACTCCAGACCCCTTGTCTTCTTGTGCAGATAGATGGTTGGATAGAGCTGGAACAACGTGACTGTGAACTGTTCGAGCGAGATATAGGCCTTGCTATCGACATAGAGAAATTGAGCATCACCGTTCTGACCTGGCTTAAAATTCCGTAAGAGCCAATCAAGGTCGATTCCTCCAGAGGACACACCGGCGAAGTAGGCGTCCCTTTTCGCGTAATCGAGCCTGTCGGCGTCAAGCTGACTTGAAACGATGGACGTATAGACGCAGTTTTCATCCTTCTTCTTAATGATGTCACGGACCATGCCGGGAAATTCAGAACCACCAAACTTAGTTAGCGCCGTGCCGATCGAAGAGTCGGTGATAATCTTTCGGCTAACAGACTCATGATCGACGGCAGCTTCGAAGCTCTCCGCGCGTTCGCCTTCGAGCGAGTTGCGCGCCAGAAAGAATTCCATGGCCTTCTCGAAGGCGTGGCTAAACATGCCGTGGCCGACGTCATGCAGCAACGCGGCTGCCAGGCAAGCTTCGGCCTTGGGCGACCATTTCCCGTCAGCCCCTTCGGGCTCTATAACCATCAGCATTCGTTTTGCAATTTTGTAAACGCCAAGTGAATGTGAGAAGCGAGAGTGAGCGGCCGAGGGAAAGACGTAATCGGAAAAGCCGAGTTGCTTGACACGACGCAGGCGCTGGAAGAACGGATCAGAGAGCAAGTTTTTGAGCTCATTTTCGCGTTCTCCATAAAAATCGATAAACCCGTGGATCGGATCCTTGATAACCTTGTTCAAAATTTCCGGCATTTTCCCCCCAACATGATATTTCCGGAATTGTAGTAACCAACTGCATTAGGCGAACATGCCACGCCTATTCTGCCAAGCGCGTGCGGATGCTTTTGAGAACTTGATCCAAGACTTCATTGGTATTCGTGGAGGTCAGGATGAGAGATTCGAAAGCCGCCTCGTCGGCGATCGCGCGGATCTTGTTAGCGGCTGCGACCCGAAACTCCTGATTTCCATCCCGTCCTTCACCAAGTCCAATTGCAGGATCGAGTTCTGTCATGACAAGCAGATCATAGTCACCCGCATGAGCAAGAGCGATCGAGCGAAGTTCGTTGAGCTGACGATCAGGTAGAGACCGGTCCGAAATTTCGAGGGCGGCATAAAGATAGCCTAACGCGTCAAAAACAGGACGATCGACAAGAACGACCTCGCAGTGCAAGGCAGCTTCAGCTTCCTGCCTCATGCCCTCCGCCATGATCCATAGTGTGCTTTCGAAATTGTGCTGGGTTAGGATCGGAAAGCCGCGGTCCCGTGCCGCCGTAGCGAGGTCATCTACCCGACCGATGGTTACCCCTTCGGTCGATAGGCGAGCGTCCAGTTGCTCCAGGAAAGTTGACTTTCCGGTCGAATGTGTGCCGGCTATTCCGATTTTAACTTTCCTCGCGCTCACAAAAAGCTCTCCTGCGATTTGAAAAGTATATCGGCTTCCCGTACACGGAGATCACGATCGGCGCGATCGAGCGGCCCTAGAAGTTCAACGAACAACAAGGCCGTCAGCGCAACGTCAAATTGAGCGGAATGGTGTTTCAAGCCTGTTTGCCGCTTTGCCTCGGTCGTCAACTTGAGAGCGGCGCCGAGGTTTTCCAAACTGTATGAGGAAAGGCCCGGGCGGAGGGAACGCGCGAGCTTCAAAGTATCGATTGCAGCGGATGGCTGCCATCCTGGAATCGATCGGCTTATAGCATCAAGCTCTACCCGGACGTTGTGACCGACGATCACACATCCGTCAGTCCATGTGACGACGTCGTCAGCAATGTCGTCGATACTCGGCGCACCGGCTACGACATCGTCGGAGAGGCCGTGAATCCTAGTCACGACCGCGGCGATTGGCTGCTCAGGCTTGATCAGCCAGTGAAATTCTCGGCCGGTGGGACGGAGTTCAACGAGTTCCAGCAACGCGATCTCGACAATCTCTGGAGGGGTAGCTCCGTTGCCTTCCACGTCGACGACCCAGGTCTTTTCCCAAATCATTCCCATCCGATCTCCGCACGCCCATGCCGATGCTGCCTATGCGGCTGCGCCCGGTCGTGGACTTGGAAATTTAATGTATGCTGCATGAAGTAGCGTTGCGCTTCGGTGCTGCCACTGACTACGATCCGACGATCAGAAATCTCGATTCCATTTAGGTCCGCCAGCGAGACGCTACGAGCGAGGCTTCGAACAGCCTCAGTGTCAGGTTTATGGTGATGCTTACTGCAGATCTCACGTTGGCCCTCGGGACAGATGCTACAAATTTCGCTGATGCCGAAATGACCATTAAAATCTGGTGTCCCGTGGGCGAAGGCGACCCCGCATGACGTTTTGCGGAAGATCGGGCGCCCTTCGAAATGGGCCAAAATTCGACTTTCGGTATCACGTGGTAAAATCTTTCGTCGGGCCAAATCCGTGTAAAGGTCAGGCACCCCGGCTTCTCGAAAATAGGCCTGGATTTCTTTCCGGTAAAAGAGGCCCGTGAAAACCGTCGCATCCGCTAACTCCGAAAGCCGGCGTGCAGACGCGAAGTGGTCGATCGTATCATTTAGACCCGAGATAATCGGGCGCCAGTAGAGGATCTTCTTCACACGAGACGCCGATTTAGCCAGCACTTCCAAGCTTCCTGCGGCTATCGCCGACGGTACTGGCTCCACACGTTCGTCATGGATCCCTGACCAGGTGACCAAGATCGTCAGTTGCAGGTTCTTGAGAGCTTCAAGACGCTCAACGTCTGATCGATCAATTCGCCATCGGGTGATAACCAGGACTGGATTGCTGAGCCCTCGCCTATCCAGAGCTTCGAGGGTCTTGAAAAGATGCGTCTTCACACCAGGCAGGAAGGGGTCCGTAGCTCGGTTGAAAATCTGAATCGGAGTCGTGTGAGCACGAAACGCCCAATGGCCGATGAGTTCCTGCACGGCGATTTCGTCATCGACGATGAGGTGGGGTCGCTTCATCGAAAAATTCTCGAACAAGTGGCGTACGCAGTAGCCACAATCCAGAGGACACCCGACGATGTGATTGAGACTTAAGCCCGACTTTCGATAGTCAATGAAATTCCGAAGGCTTCGAGGTAGATCATCCGGCGCAGGGCGCACGGACTTCAAATTTAAGAATTCTGCTTTTGTCACGTGTACCTCCCAAACCCACAGTCGGACAGTGAACTGCAACACAGGAAAACACAAGTTAGCCGCGAGGAAACATCAACCACCATCACTCTATGCTGCGATGTTCCTTCGAAGCGACCTCGCATCGACCACGCAGAGAAGCATGTATCCAAACGGGATATTCTCACCGCCAGACACGGACCAGCTAGCGAGCAAACTGGTAGATCATGAACAGTATCGTCACGGAGATTGTCATGTGACACGTTTTGGCGCGACATGTGGTGCGACTGCTTTGAGGAAGAGGGCCGCTACGCGCCTTAATCACATCCATCCAGACGCGACAAAGAGTTCCGCTGCTCTTTCAGCCATTCTGTATTGCCCGATTGCTGGCCATACAGAATTCTGTTATTCGTTCCTCTGCTTGCGGTGAGCAGAGGAAAGTGGTCATGGCGATCAACACAACGAAGGACGCGCTGAATTCTACAAGCCGTCACTCCATAGAGAAGCTCGAAACTCTGAATTTCAAGGTTCCGGCCGACTTCAAGAAGGCATTTAAAGGTTATGCCGTTGCCCAGGGTATGACGATGGTTGACTTGCTTCGTGAAGGATTTGAACTCAGCAAAGACAATCGTAAGTCCTGATGCAGCCGATCAAAAGCGGAATATAGTATGTCCGTCAGCGGCGCGAAAACGGCTTGGATTGAGCATCTGGATGTCAGCAGTGTCCAGATTGATGGTCTAGTTCGGGTCGCAGGATATTTGCCTGATGGCCGTCCGCCCGAAGAAGTTGTGACCATGGAGAAGGCCGCCTCATATGGCGCCTACGCGGTGTTTTTCGAAGCGGGGAAACAAGGCAGGCCGGGGGCACCGCAAGCGTTCTTATTCGTCGATGATGGGCCTGCTAATAATCCGGCGTTTGCGGAGTTGCACAAACGAATCTGGAGTTGGGGCGGCGTTCCACTCCTTTATCGGCGGATACCAGGCCTGGTGCAGCTCTTCCGATGCGCCCACAAGGCCGATTTCATTTCGGCTTCGGGAGATCTAGTCTGCAAACCAGTTAAAACACTGGGACTCGCTTCACGTATAGTTGCAAAAGAAGCTTGGTGGGACGCAGAAAGACTGCGAAACAGCACGCTTTGGGATGATCCAGCAGCTTGCAAGCTACTTCTATCCGCGTCGAAATCGGCACATCGCCGGCTTGTCGATGCCGTTAGTGGCCTCCATTCTAGACTGAAGAGTAGTGGTCTACTGAACGCAGGGCTTCGACGCCGCCTTCTTATCCTTTCACTCCTCATTGCTTATCTGGAAGAACGCGGCGTTCTCCCAGCCGACTTTTTCGGGCAATTTACTGAAGGTGCCACGAGATTTTTTCATGTTCTTGAGGACGGTCCTGCGCTTGTACAACTTCTTCGATCTCTTGAAATGCGCTTCAACGGCCACATTTTCAGAATTCACGACGAGGACCGCGCCGCACTTGAGAACAGCACGGAACTTCAAGGTTTCAGCACGCTGATAGAGGCGCGGGTTGAAGCAGGAGGGCAGCTCAACCTCTGGGCGCTCTACTCTTTCCGCGATTTACCCGTCGAGGTTATCAGCCATATCTATCAGCTATTCGTTTCCGACACCGATAGCTCCGTCTATACACCTCCTTCGCTTGTCCGCCTCATGCTTGATGAGGCATTGAGCTGGCAACGACTTGACCGGGTGATCGACCGAGACGAACTCATCCTCGATCCTGCATGTGGCTCTGGTATTTTCTTGGTCGAGGCTTACAAGCGCCTCGTGCTGCACTGGAGAAGCCGAAACGGCTGGGCTAAACCTGGTGTCCATGTGTTACGCGCATTAGTCGAACGCCTTCGCGGGGTTGATGTCGAAGGTGGCGCGATCGAGCTAGCAGCATTCAGCTTGTGCCTGGCGCTATGCGACGCGCTGGAGCCTGAAGATATCCGCGCAAGTGTTCAGCTTTTCCCAAAGCTAAACGACCGTACACTAATAGAATCCTGCTTTTTTGAAGCAAAGGAGAAAAAACGCATTGTTGGCCCTATCGGCGTCGTTGTTGGTAATCCACCCTTCGTATCCGCCCTCAAGACGCAAGGTGCAATCCGAAGCTATCAGCGCTTCACAGAAGCTATCGGTACTGGGGCAGACAAGCAGATTGCGTACCTGTTCTTGCATGAAGCCATGGAACTTCTCGTTCCTGGGGGTACGCTCTCCATGCTTCAACAGTATAACCTGATCTACAACGCCAGCTCCGCACCTGTTCGCACTGCCTTTTTTTCACGTTGGGATGTGCGCGAAATCCTCGATTTTGTGTCGATTCGTGGATTGTTTAGCAAAGGTGGCGCAGACACTAAAATTGTCGCCGTCGTTGCGGATGCGGCTGAACCACCCAATAACCGCAGAATCTTGCACGCTGTTTTCCGTCGCGCTGGTCGTGCCGATGCCGAACAAGGTTTCGATATCGATTATTATGATTTGCATTGGCTACCGCGCAGTGACGTTCTCGCGGAACCCGGACCTGAAATTTGGCGTTCGGGTCTCTTGGGCGGGGCGCGCGCTTACAGCCTCGTCAAAAGGCTCAAGCAATATCGTACGCTTAAGCAGCATGCCGCTGAACGAGGGTGGCATGTTCGCGAGGGGTTCGTTGAGGGCCAGAAGGGTGTATCCCGGCCCTCTGATCACCTGATCGGCAAGCCACTTCTGCCCTCGACCGCTCTTTCCGTGACCGGCATCGACAAAAGCCAAATCACTGTAGTGCCAGACAAGCCGATTGAGGGCCCTCGCTCGGCCGAACTCTTCACTCCGCCTATGCTCTTGGTCCGCGAACATGAAGATTTGCCAAATGCGATTTGGTCTGAAGAGTATCTCACCTTTAAGAACCAGATCGTCGGATTCGCCAAGGCTGGCCGCGACGATCTAGAGGTAGTTGCACGCTGGCTCAAAACTGAGTCGATCGCGTTGCGCGCCTATGCAGCTGGGATCAGCACGAAGCTCTTCACCCAGAAGGCGACTAATATTGCCGGAGCTGATGTGCTTGCTTTGCCATTTCCTGAGGATGGCGATCTCGACCTCAGCGACAATGAGCGAATTGTTGCCGAGGATATCGTCCACCAGTATCGAGAATTCGTTCGCAAGGGCAACGAGTCTTGTCTTTTACGCGAGGATGCCTGCCAGGTACTTGACGACTTCGCACGTTTGTTCTGCAAGCAGATCAACACAGTTTATCAAGAAAAGCCGCTGATATCGCTGACACCGCGGCGCTGGTCAGGAATCGTCTGCCAGCCCTTCGTGTTTGGGACTGGGGTGATCGATTGGGACGGCGAAGATACGCTGCACGACAAGATTGATGTTCTACTAAGGGAACAAAAGGGCACGTCGGTTTCCATTACACGCATCGCAAGAATATATGACGGGCATTTTATTTTCCTTCTGAAGCCGGATCGTCTTCGTTACTGGCTACGTTCGGTGGCATTGCGCGATAGCGACGACGTATTGGCCGATCTTCGGGCGCAAGGATTTTGAATGCTGGCGGATTCTGACGGAGTTAATGTTCAGAGTGGGGGGTTCTCACCCGACCTACATCGTCCGAAGACTTGGCTTCATCAACTGATAACTTTCATTCTGGAAGAATTGCCGAGCTGGCGGGATCGTGGTGGTCGACCAACTGCGGATTCTGAAACACAACTAACCTCGCAACTCTGCGCTCACCTTAACGGCACCACCCGAAAATCTCCCGGCTGGGACGTTCTCCAGTTCCGCATCGAAGAGCCCGACGAAACGAAGCTTTCGCGCCGAATTGATCTCGTTGCAGCGCCAGCGGGAGAGGTCATCTGGATTGAAGGACGCCGGCATGACGATTTTGATACGCTTCTTCCAATTGAATGCAAACGACTTCCCACACCAAAGGGCAAGAACCGAGACAAGCGTGAGTATTTGCGCGTTGCGAACGGCAGCACTGGTGGCGTACAGCGCTTCAAGGCGGGATTGCACGGCGCTGCGCACGAACAGGCAGTCATGATCGCTTATGTGCAGACGGGCGGCATAGTGTCTTGGATCAACCGACTCGATTTCTGGATTCGCGCCCTATCTCGTGTTGGTATTTCCGGTTGGAGTCTTGATGATCGTCTGAATCTAGTCAGCCACGACACCAATCTGCGTATCGCCGTCCTATCATCCGAACACGAACGAGAACTCAACCTAAACAGAATTGAGCTTCGTCATTTGTGGGTCGAGATGTGAACGTCTCGGGTCAATTTCACCATCGAATAGACGTGAATCAACTAGCGGATAAGTATAGGAGCGGTGGCTGAAAATATCAAAAACATTTCGTTTGCCATCTATGTATATTCGTGACGAAGTTGTTCAAATACATTTCGCACGAAATTTGAAAACTAGGCCATTTAATAAACAGATTTGCGGAAAGCCGACATGATGACGTGAATAATGGCGACGCAGGCGCAAAAGTCTCTTAATACGGTCGCCCGTCAATCCCCATGTTTGACGAATAGAGAAGTTGATAAACTCTAATTTTGTAAGCTGCCAATCAAAAGCGCATGGACATGCGCCGCCTCGTCGGAAAAAATCTCACCCGCCTAAGAGATGAGCGGAATATGACGCAAAAGGAAATTGCGGCGATCAGTGGCATCAGCCAGCAATATCTGAGCAGCCTGGAACGCGGAAAACGGAACCCAACCGTTATTACAATCTATCAGATTTCATTGGCGCTCAACGTGGATCCGATGGAGTTTCTTCGACGGATCAAGAAGCCGAAAGATTAGCACCACGGCTCGCGATGTCCGTGCCACGGCCGGGCAAGCCCCTCGTTGATGAGAATTTGGCTTACGTCGTTGCCGTTGACCAAGACCCTTGCGAGGGTGCGGCCATACTTGTCCTTGCCATTTCGGAGGATCTGAATGCGTTGTCCGTTCGCCAACTCGGCGAGCCGGCGCTTGGCCTTCTTTGCCATCTGGATTTCATAGGAACATTTTCCGTCGATCTCGGCGGTATCCAGGCCGAGAACCCGCACACGCTCCGAGCCGTGCTTCATGCCGATCAGGAAACTGTCACCGTCCCAAACGCGCAATTGCTGTGGCTGGCATGTCGCAGCACAGAGATACACGGCAACAACGATGTGGCTGGTCATTCTCTGTTGAAGTCCCCTATTCCGGACAGATCAACGCCAATGTCCGCCTTGTTTGGATCCTGCGCCCATAGCTGTTGCCGGAGTTCATTCCTGGGGTCCGGACTCGCATTGTCAGCCTCTGGCGCCGGCGCTCCCTCCACTGAGGCGGCCGGGTCCGGAGCAGCCAGATCAACGCTCTCTCCTGGGTCTTTAGCCGTGAACACATACTCACCGTCGAAATACCCGGTCTGGTATGCCTCGATGGCATCTTCGAACGCCTCTTGAACCGGCGTGCCGTACCACTTCGTCACGACCCGATAGACGCGGGCGAACAGCGCGGTCCCGATTTTGATGTTGTTGCAGGTGTCGAACACATCCGCGGTGACCTGGGACTTGTCGGTGACGCCAATTCCAACGGGGTATTGCGTGAGCCCGACGCGCACGACGGCTTTGCCGAGGTGATCCTGAACCAGCTTCATCGCTTCTTCGGGTGATTTGACCTTCGGCACCAGAAACGTCTTCGATCCGGCACGAACGGTCACGTTCAACGGATCTTCTGATCCTGCCGCCGCAATGAACTCTTCAACGATGGCAGGGGTCAAGGAAGGGTCGGCACACTGTTCTATCAGGGCGGCATCTATCATGGCTTCACTCGTTGAATGCGATCACCAGCGGAACATCGAACAGCTTTGCCCAGGCTGTGACGCTGGCACGCTGAATAGCGGTAATGTTGCTTCCGCCGGTCCACCAGCCGTTGGCGATCGCCACGATGATATCGGCGTTCAAAGCCATGGATTGCAGGACAGGCCAGATAATCAACTGCTCGTAGCAGATCAACGGCGCTGCGCGATAGCCCGCGACAGGCATAACTGGATTGTAGAATATGTAGGCGTTGGCTCCGCCGCCGTCTCCTGTGAGCCGGCGCCAAGGCTGCCACATGGAAACCGGGACCGGCATGCGTTCGCGATAGAGGATCCGCGTGTCCGACTTCGCGATCTCCACCATCACCGTGTCATAGCCGCTCTTTTGAATGGCCGCGGCGCCCCCGATCACGGTCACTGACAGATCCGACAAAGCATCTGTCCAGAGCCGTTCCGTCGTCGGAGTCCATAGTCCTAAAGCGCTCTCGGGCAGGACCGCTACCTTAGCCCCCTGCCCGGCCGCCTTGCGAACCATGGCGATTGTTTCCTGCTGCTGCTCATAACCGGCGTGCTGTCCAGCCCCTTCATAGCGGAAAGTGGTGTTGATGCCGGTCCAACCCTCAATTACGTTCGGGTCCGTCCAGAATGCGGCGGACCAAGCAGCACATCCGGCGACAATCGGGACCGCGATCCTCCAAAGGCTTGTGGTCATCATGAGCAACAGGATCGCGGTCGCTGCCAGTCCGAACCAGCTCCATCCCGGAAAGAGCACGCCGGCCGCAGTGATCGGGCTGGCCCAACCCATGATTCCGAAGGGTGGCAAGCTCATCAGAACGCTTGCGATTAGATACCGCAGCATTCGCGGCCAACCGGATCGGCCCGACCACAGCGCGGAATAGACGGCGACAAAGACGAGAGACGCTGCGAACCAAAGGCCGATTCCGATAGCATATTGGGATCCGAAGAATATGGACGCGCCCTGCGGCAAGCCTCGTGAGGCTCCGAGGAAGTGCGCCGCTGCCACCAGCGCCGCCACGGATCGGGACGGAGAATAGGCCCAGAAAGCCGGAAACAGCATTCCGGCCGGCAGCAGAAGCACGTTGCCGGACCAGCCGATTGTGCCGGTCGCAATGCCTCCCAGGACGCAAAGCAGACCCCGCGCGAATTTAGGGCTGGAAGGTGAGCACTTCTCGCGCCAGGCCGAGAATGCCGCTCGCCGGGATGGGGCCAAAATATCTTGAATCATAAGAAGCCACGTAATCGGAATGAACAAAGATATCGCCCGCCGGAACGATACCCCCGGCATAGGCGGTCAATGGACGCCCCTGCTCGTCCTTCGCCTGGATGGAAGAATGCGCCAGGAGCTCGCCATCGACGGCAACCTGATTGCCCTCGATGGTGACGGTCTGTCCCGGCAAGGCCACAACGGTTTTGATGAGCGGTGCCATGCCGCCGTTGCACAAACCTGCAGGAAGATAGAGCCGATCGCGCGCCAGTTCGATCGCCGGCGAATTCGCCGGCGGACAGATGAACAAGGTGTCCCCCCGGCGAGCTTCCCTGGACAGTTCCTCGATCCGCCAAAGTCCGAGTGGGAAACTCGGTGTGGTGTTGATCCGGTAGCCGCCGAGAAAACCGGCGGCGGCAATGCCGCCAATCGCTAATCCGGCCAGCGACAGGATTGCCAAGGCTTTCCGCTTGCCCCATCGCCGCGCCTTCTCTATCACCGGATCATGCCCTGATCTTTGACCTGTTCCTTTTTCAACACCTGCGCTTGAGCTTTCTCCTGGGAACGCTTCTTTGCATCGACTTTCTGCAGCGCGTTGAACTTCGGCCATGCATCCGCAAGCTTGCTCCGATCTTCATCGGCAACCCGGGCGGCGGCCTTTTCAAAGGCAGGCCCCTCCGGTTTGAGACCGGCCATGAACGTTCTCTCGCCGAACCTCTGGTCCAGCTTCGCGGCGACTTCACCGAGCTCGGCCTCGACCATCTTGTCCGCCAGAAGGAAGGACAGGCCCGCATTCAGGTCGTTGCGGTCGATGGCATCGCGGATCCGCGACAAGACGCCATCGGCCGCCGGCGACAGCGCCGGCACATCGACGCGCGACAGATCCCGCTCCCGTTCCAACTCCACCGTGCGCAAGTCTCCGATCTCGGCCCTGAGACGGATGTAGTTTTTCACATCGTCGCTGAGCTGCGGAACGTTGTTCAACGCCTGCTCGCGAGCTTCGCGAGCGGACTTGCCCGCAAGCATTCCCGTCTTGCCGCGTAGCGATCCGAACTGTTCGGGCGCATTCGCCAATTCTTCAGCGAGCTTATCGCGGGCGGACACCTGCTCAGCGCCACTCGATTTCACGATGTCATCGATCCGCATCGACTTTACGGCCTCGTCCGGCTGCTCATAGACGAGACGGGCGCGGTTCTGGATTTCAACCCAATGGGCTGTCAACGTTGCATCGGACTGCAATTTGGCCTCCACAGTCTCAGTGACGGATAGTGCCCATTCCTCAACGCCTTTGATCCAGGGCTGCAGCGGGGCCGCCTGTTCGCGTGGCTCTGTTTGGACGGTAAGTGCGTTTGTGGCAAGACCGCGTGAACCAATGCCAAGCTTTGCGCCGAGCACGGCTAGCCGCTCGCCGAGCGCCAAGAGCTTCGCCCTTTGCTCGCCAAACCAACGGCGCTGGTTCTGCACCTTGGCCTTCGCAACCCGAAGTCCGTAGAGACCCCGACTGCCCGCGTAGCTGAGCGCCTGGGCATAGAGTTCCGAGCCCGCATAATCGAGCGTCGTATCCTTGGCACCTTTCTTGGAAAGAACCTCGACCAGGCCGCCATTCTTCGCAAACGACAACGCTCCGTGATAGAGCTTCACGTCTTCCCGGTGCCTGGTCATCGCGACATAGGTCAGATGCCGGTCCAGCGAAAGCGTTGCCAGAACCTTGACCTTGTCGACGGTCGCGCCTTGAGATTTGTGGATCGTCGTCGCATAGCCGTGATCGACATTGCGATAGGTCTTCTGGTTGACCTCGACGCGCCGGGTTTGATCCGATCCCCCACTACCACCAACAGCCCCGATCTCTGCAACAATGCGCCCCTCACCCGCTTCGACCACGCGGCCGATCATGCCGTTCTTGACGTTTAGGTCTCGGTCGTTCTTCAGGAACACGATCTGATCGCCAGCAGCAAAGAACCGTTCGCCGTCCTCGGTACGGAACTTGTGCCCTTCCTCAATCAGACCGCGTTCAATGAGCGTGGCGCGTGCCAACTTGTTGAGCTCAAAAACATCAGCTCGAAGATGGGCAAGCATCAGCATCGACTTCGAGGGATCGTAGTCGGCCGACCAGTCATCGATCATGCCTTTGATGACCTGATCCTTGAGCGGCATGCTGACAACGTGACCGTTGGCGCGATACGCGTTGATCGCTTTGGCGACATCGCCCCGTGCAAGATCCATGGACGCATCGCGCATCCACTGTTCGCGCTGACGGTAGATCGTGCCAAGTTCCGCGTAGCCCGTTCGGCCCGTCAGGGACCGAAACGCGGCACCGGCTTCGATCGGCTGCAGCTGCTCCGCGTCCCCGATCAGAATGAGCTTGGCTCCGGCCTTCGCGATCGTCTCGACAAAGACGCACATCTGCCGACTATCGACCATGCCCGCCTCATCAATCACAAACACGGTCTTTCTATCCGGAAGCCCCTCACCCCGCGCCCACGACAATTGCCAGGACGCCAGGGTGCGCGATGCGATTCCAGCTTCCTTCTCCAGCCCCTCGGCCGCCTTGCCCGCCAGGGCGGCGCCGGCGACATGATAGCCGTTCGACTCCCAGACCTGACGGGCGGCTTTCATCATCGTGGTCTTGCCCGCCCCTGCCCGGCCGACAACGGACGCCATTCGCTCATCGGCCGTGATGCGCTCAATCGCAACACGCTGTTCATCGGAAAGCTGCTGGATCTTGGAAAGGACCGCGGCGCGAGACCGCTCATCGACGCCATGGGAGGAAGCGGAAACAAGGTGATCGGCCCGCCGCGCCATCTCCGATTCGAGCCGCATCATCTCCCGGCTGGTGAGCTTCGCCGGTTCCATTTCGCAGGTTTCCGGATCAACCGCTTCGACGGCGAGCTTCACGACATCCGGGGAATTCAGAACGCGCGCCAGCAGGTCCTGGAACTTACCCGGATCGTCCACATAGCGATGAAGGTATTTTGCAATGTCCCGCTCATCGAAAACGCTCTTCTCGCGTGTGATCGCATCAATGACAATTTCCGGGCGGCGTTTGATACGCCGAACGTTCTCCAGGCAACTTTCCGCATGCCAGACCGCTCGTTCCAGATCGGCTTCACGTCCTTGGGCTTTGGCCTCTTTGGCAATGTTGCGAGCCTGAACTCCGATCTTGGATGTCGGGCGAAGCTCGATCCCCTGAGCCTCATAGCTGCGGTGATCGATCCGCGTTTCCTGGCCGGCTTGCTCCAAACTCTTGTTTGCATGCGTGGCCCAAAGCTCCCGCCACTGTTTCAGCGTTTCCTTGTCGCCAGCCCATGCCTTGTACTGGATCTTGCCGTTCTTCTGACCTCCCGCCCGAACCGGTTCTCCTTTCGCATCGAGAAGCGTTTCCCACTTCGACCCGAACCCCGCCTCCGTCAAAGGAGCCATCGTCAGCATGACATGGACATGCGGATTGTTTTCTTTGTCGTGATAGACCCAATCCGCAATCATGCCTCTCGATGTGAAGGCTTCGCGGACATAGCCTTGGACGAGGGCAACGTTCTCTTCGCGGCTCAATTCCGACGGCAGCGCGAACACGATCTCGCGGGCAAGCTGCGCATTGGCGCGGGTCTCATGCGCCTCGACCGCATTCCAAAGAGCCTCGCTCGCGCCGGCGACACTCCGCCCGTCGATCAGTGTCCGGAACCACTGTGGCGTCTGATCCGGCAGCGCCAGTTCCTCATGAACCAGATCGCCGTCCTTATGGGCGTAGTTGAATTTCTTGTGGTCCAGATCGTTCGATACCGTCATCTGGGTACGATGCCGGTATGCCGCCGCCGCGACACTCGACCGGCCTTCGCTCCGGGAGATCACCTGAACATGGAAATGATAGATGGCCATGGAGGGCGCTGAACCTGCGGGCGGCGATGATGGGGGCGAACGGTGGCGGGTTGAAGCGAGCGAAGCGAACAGCCAAGCCTCTGAAATTCATTTCAAGGGCCTGGCGTCAAACTTCGCGACAGAGTTGCGAAGACACTTGACGCTTAGCATACCGGGATTGTATCCACAATCCTATAAGTGCGCATTAGTAAGTTCTGCTTGAAAGCAGTCCTCTTAATGAGCAGCCGCCATGCGGCGGCTGGGCGCAAGCCCATCTCTTCGGTTTCAAGTCGCGAAGCTCATTTTCTGAAAAAGGCATTTCCAAACATGTTTGGCTGGCTCATTCGCAGAAAAGCGCAAACACAGGTCACTCCACCCGCCCCCACCTCTGAACGACAAGCTCCAAAAGTCGAAGCCAACCCAAAGGCGGCCTCGACACTGAAGACCGAAACACGCTCTTTTTCACTGGAGAGGGTCAGGCTTCAGAATGCGATGGGCTTTAAGGTCAGCCACGACGATTTGCCTGACAGCTTCCCGCTTCACTATTTCACCAAACGTCCTTTGCCGAATGGATCGATTGCGCTCTTTCCCGGCACGTGGGCTGCGGAAACACTGGAAATCAATCTGCCCATCCGGACGACGGAACAAGCCGACGCCCAGGAGGCGGGAGCGCAGGTAGAGAATGAAAGCGCTCTCATCGATCTGAGGAAGGTCGATAAGATCCCTGCCGAGCTGGATCTCTTCTTGCCGCTCTTCGCCAAAAGCGAAATCCAGCCACTCATGATTGACATGATCCCCGAAACCTCCTTCGGCGCATCCCTCGCAAACATCCTTACGCAAGGGAGCTGGAACGCGTTGCGGCTTGAGGCTACCGCGCGAAGCGGCGGCTGTTGTCAGGTCTGCGGTGACAAGCCCCAATCAATCGAGTGTCATGAGCTGTGGGAGTATCACACTCCGAAACGCCGCGACGCTGTATCGGATACGCGCGGCGTTCAAACTCTCGTAGCGTTGCTTTCCTTATGCAAGGCTTGTCACCGGATGTTTCATCCGGGTCGCGCTGATGCGCACGGCCAGTCTGACGAAGTGTGGGAGCGCATTGCCTGGGCAAACCGCTGGACGGGCGAACAGACTGCCGCCTATTCCCGTATCGTTCAAAAGATCTGGCAACGGCGATCTGCGATCACTCGGGATCTTGATCTAAGGCTGGTTCGCAATTGGGAACTTGTAGTCAGAAAGGCGAAAGTCAATATGCTTGATGACGGCCGTCTCCAGGATCTCATATCGGATCGCATCACCGGTCTGCTCGGCGTCAACTGGCGCTTTTCCAAAGAGAGCGAATTTCAAAAATCGTTGCCTCTTCCGGATTGGTTGACTGTCTAACCGACCTCCCGCCCGGATCTGGTTTACCACAGGCTACGGCTTTCTCTTCGGCGCTTGATGGGGAGCGCGTTCAAGCCTCCGCCCGCTCCGTCCGGTTTTCCTCAAAACCGGACTGCGGCCCTTCGGGCTGGAAAACCAGATCCTCAAAACCCGCATTTCGAAACCGATAGGCCCATCTCTTTTTACCTGAGCGGACTCCGCATGGGTTGAACGAACGGCTCCCGCTGCAACCCGTCTCGACACGGAGTCCCCGACCCGTTAAGAGCGAACCATGCCGCACCGGCAACCATTCACTTGAAGAGGATTATTTCATGGCTCCACGCACTGCCAAAACCGCCTCCGAACAGATCGACGACATCGAAGCACAGATTGCGAAACTGCAGCAGCGCAAAAAGGAAGTGCTCAAGAAGCAGTCCGAGCGCGTTGCCAAGCTCGTCATGGAGAGCGGCCTGGCCGATCTCGACATTGACGAGGCAGAGCTCTCCAAAGCTCTGAAAGATGTTGCTGCCCGATTTCAAAACCCGGCCACTCCACAAGCTCACACTCCGGCTCCGCAAAATTGAGGGGCAATTCCGAACTCTCGAAAATCGGATAAAGCGGGCTCGGTTCATGGACCGCAAGAAAGACGCAAGAGAGAAGATCCAGCTCGGCGGCCTCATCGTCAAAGCCGGACTTCGCGAAACCGACAAGGCCATCCTTCTCGGCATCCTCACCGATGCCGCGAAACAGCTTGGCGATACAAATCAGCGCGACAGATGGCGCGCGATCGGAAAGGCGGCGTTCAAGGATGACAGTCAAAAGGGCAATGTTGATGCTGATCCCGATAGCCCTCATGCTGGCGGCGGTGTGGGGCTTGAGCGGGATTGAGACGAAGATGGCCGCGCTCGCCACAAATCAAAAAGCCTACATGATGCTCGGCAGGATCGGGCTCACCCTCCCCTCCCTCGTCGCTGCCGGCCTCGGTCTCATTGTTCTCTTTTCAGCGCGCGGCAGCCTCGACGTTAGCTGGGCTGGCGTGGGCGTACTCATCGGCGGCCTGATGGTGTTCACCATCGCGGCGCTCCATGAGGTGCTGCGGCTGAATTCATTTTCGTCTCAGGTGCAGCCTGGGACAATCCTGCAATATGCCGATCTCTATTCGCTCAGTGGTGCAACCGGCGCGCTCTTCGTCGGCCTGTTCGGATTGAAGGTCGGCCTGAAAGGAAACACGGCGTTCGGCGTCAATCGGCCGAAACGCGTTTCCGGCCGACGGGCCATCCATGGCGAAAGCGACTGGATGGACAACGCGATGGCTGCAAGGATCTTTCCGGAGCAAGGCGGAATTGTCCTGGGTGAGCGCTACCGGGTCGATAAGGATAGCGTGACGGAGGTCAATTTCGATCCGCGCCATAAGGAGACCTGGGGCAAAGGCGGCAAGGCTCCCCTCGTTGCATTCGATCAGGGGTTTGGATCAACCCACGGCATCGTCTTTGCCGGATCGGGCGGCTACAAGACGACATCGGTAGTCATTCCGACCTGCCTTAAATATCCTGGTTCGATGGTCGTCCTCGATCCATCGACAGAGATAGCGCCGATGGTATCTGAGAGCCGCAGCGCGATGGGACAGAAGGTTATCTGTCTCGATCCAAAGGAATCTGACGTCGGTTTCAATGTCCTCGATTGGGTCGGACAGTTCGGCTCGTCAATCGAAGAGGACATTGCGACGGTCGCGGCCTGGCTCATGTCGGAAAAGCCGCGGCTTGCATCCGGCGCCGATGACTTCTTCCGCACCAATGCGGAACAGCTCATTACCAGCGTAATCGCGCATGTGGTCTTTTCCGATCAAGAGAACGCCACGGGAAGTCGGTCGCTGCGCGCCGTGCGGAGCATTCTGACGAAACCGGAGGAGAACCTGAAAGAGTTCCTGGCCGACATCCACGACACGGCTCCGACCGAGTTCGTGAAAGAGCTTGTCGGTCCGTTCATCAACATGACGCCTCAGACCTTCTCGGGCGTCTATGCGACCGCGGCCAAGGAAACGCACTGGCTTTCCTATGACAACTATGCGGCGCTGGTATCCGGCAACACGTTTGGAACGGATACGATTACCAACGGTCGGACGACGATCTTTCTCAACATCGATCTGTCCACTCTGGAAAATCATCCCGGCATGGCCCGTGTGATCATCGGTGCGTTCTTGAAGGCTGTCTATAACCGGGACGGCAACGTCAACGGCCGGGTGCTCTTCATGCTGGATGAGGCTGCGCGCCTCGGCTACATGCGCATCATCGAGACGGCCCGTGATGCCGGTCGCAAATACTGCATCTCGCTCTTGATGCTATTTCAGTCTCTCGGACAGATGCGGGAAGCCTTCGGCGGGAAAGATGCCACGTCCAAGTGGTTCGAATCCGCGTCCTGGGTCTCCTTCTCCGCGATCAACGATCCGGACACGGCCCGGTACATTTCCGACCGCTGCGGCATGACGACAATCGAGGTGGAACAGGTCAGCCGCTCCTCGCGCGGTGGTCATGTCACCCGTAACCGGTCCCGCCAGCTCTCTCAGCGTCCTCTCATCCAGCCGCATGAAGTTCTGCAAATGCGATCCGACGAACAGATCATCTTCACCAGCGGCAACGAACCACTGCGTTGCGGCCGGGCCATGTTCTTCCGACGGAACGACATGACCGAGAAAGTCGGCGCGTCCCGGTTTGGCAACTCAAGCCAGGCGAAGAACTGATGAAAAGCAGGATTATCAAACGTCCTATCGGGGTAGGTCCCTGGGGATAGAAGTTCGGCGATACCCTACCAAGACGGTCTGGCGCGCTCGATGCGCGCCAGGCTGTCACCATGATGAAGACTGCGAGAGGGCTTTCGCCCTCTCGCGATTGAACGTTTCAAAAGCCAATATCGAGAAATGCGGCTGTCCGGCCTGACGCCTCCAGAATGGCAAGGGCGCGCGGGTTGGCCTTCAGTGCCTCTTGAGCGGCGGCTAGACGATCCCACGGTTCAACGTTTTCAAAGACTTCCTGTTCGCCGTAAGCATCGACAAATCCGCAGTACTGCGGTTCCGTTTTAAGAGCGTCTAGTCGAAACTGCACGCTGGCGATCACTTGATAAGCCTCGCGGAGCTCGGCCCAGTAAGCTGCACTGCCGCCGTCGATGGTGTTGACTTGATTGATCATTGATTTGTCCTTTCGTTTTTCTGACGAAAGGTCCCCACTTCTGCACGACGAGGGAGTCAAGGACCGCGCAGCGGCCGGCGGAGCCGGTGAGTGGGGGAGCCGATTTTCTCGTGGACGCGCGCAGCGTGGCCGCGTGAAAATTGGGGGAACCGCTCATCCTTTACTCGTGAGGAGTTGGAGTACGATGGGCTTTCACAGAAGAAGCATAAACCTCCCGGCTGGGTGATGCCTCATCGGCAAGCGGAGCGCGCAGGGCGAAGCCCGGAGATCAATTGGGCCTTTCATCGGCCCGAAGGCCGGGGGATTAACCCCGGCGATCGCTGTTCAGATAGTCATTCGGAATGACGGCCTGAAGTGCATCGTCATCCTGATCCGGATACCGGCCGAGGTTCGCGTAGAACTTCGAGTGGCCCGTGTTGATGGTGAGCGAAAAGTACGGATCGCCGTTGGCGTTGTTTCGCTCCCAGATGCCACCGATATCGATGCGCTTGCCGGCTGGGCTCTTGGCATAGAGCCGGAACTTGGGGGCTTTCTCGTTGTCGCTGTGCAAGGCTTCGCCGGTCACATCGACGTCGAAGGCCAGAGTTGCAATGTTGCCTGTGAGCTTGTCACCGGCGAACTGGATGTAGTTGGTGAGGTTGTCGGTCATCTTCCGGTTCCTTTTGTTCGAATTGCCGATGGACAAAAAGAACGGCCGCCAAGAGCGCGGGCCGCACCCCGAAGGGACCGCAACGCCAGTGCAGGACCGCAGGGCGGGAAGAATTTGGGTAGCGAGGAGCCGGGAACCGGCGGGGAAATTCTTTGCGCCCAAGGTTGAGGACGAGCTCAAGGCCGTATTGTCCAATCGTCGGCATATTCGGATAGCTCCAATGGGAACCGGAAGATGACCGGCCCCCTGCCCTCTCCGCAATCTGTTTCGCCTGGCTAGCAGACTGGCCCGCCCTTGCCTCGCTCCGCCGACTTCGCTTGTTCCAGCTTGCGGGCTTCCTGTCGAACACGAACCCGCCCCTTGTCCAGCACTTTCAAGGTGCTCTTCACCCGCTCTATCTGTTTGGGATCGAGGCCGTGTTTCTGGGAGAGCTCCGCATGCCTTTCAGGCTTCATGTGCGCACGGATCTCCCTCAAGTCCGTGCCGAAGCGTTTTTCCAGCGTGGCCATCACCTGCCGGAGCTCGGCCTTGTGCGCCTCGGTCAACGGCATGGTTTCCTGAATGGCTTTCATCAGCGATTGGCTTGGCGCGCTGACCTCAACCCGCGCCTGGTCGACAACGGCGCGGCGCTCCTGGGCCATCGTCTTGCGGATCCCGTGCACCACGTTGATGTGGGTTTCCACGATGGCACGCAGGTTCACGGTACCGGCAAGGGCATTCCGGCGCGCAAGCCGCTCTTCGCGGCTGGAAGTTATGCCGCCTCGCCCTGCGAGTTTGCCGAATTTCTCGGGACCGTCCTTCAATTCATAACCCAGCGAGGCATCGCCAAGTTTGCCCAGTTCTGCGGCGTCTTTCACCCGATTGATAACCTTTTGAGGATCCGCGAAGACGACCTTGAGATGGCGCTCCAGGCTCTCGGTCGATTTGATGGCAGCTTTTGAAACCGCAAGCCGGTCCTGCAGCTCCTCTCTCGTCACCTCGGGGCTGAGCACCTTTTCCGGCACCATGACGCCGGCGGCTTCATAAACGAGAGATTCAAGGCGCTCCTTGGTGGAGCTAAGAACACGTTCGGCATTCTGTGCCGGCGGCTGGCCCAGAATGGAAAAATCCGATTGGACCGTGATCGTGATTTCTGCATCGCCTGCCGGCAACCTGACAGGAAGGTCCGCCCGGTCCAGCGCGACGATGCCCTTTTCGGTCAACAGGCTGGCAACGCGGTCGCTGTGTCCCAGGATTTGACCGGTCAGGGTTTCGCCTGGACGGGATGCGCGTACATTGTGGTCGAACGGGTTCTCTCCAAGCCGTTCCAGATCCGAGAGTGCGCCCCGGATGGCCTCCCGCCGATTGGGATTTAGGGAGTCCTCGAGGAGATGTTGCATCAACGGGCTTTTCGGATCGTGGGTCGTCTCGATGGAGGCCTCGATCATGCGTGCCTTGGTGATGACGGATAAATCCACCTCGCGGCCATAGTGCTGACCGAGCATCGTAATGAAGGCTTCCTGGGCGCGGCCATTGCCTTCCCGAAAGGGGTGAACGTAGTTGAGCTCCGACAGCGCCAGGGCCGCCCGTCTGGCGAATTCTTCCGGAGTGGCCGATTTCATGACACTCTGGTCTTGAATCGGCTTCAAGGCTTCGTTCAAGCCCAATTCCAGACGGGAACCGTGCAAAAAGGACGTTCCGCCTTTCGATATGACGCCGATCGGCTCAACGCGCTCGCCATCAATGACAGGGCGTTCGTTCCGGGTATGCCCTGCCCACTCGTAGACATCCTGAAAAATGAACCGGTGTATGGCTTTTAAGTGAGCAGCGTCGAAGTTGCCCGAGGGGCCACGGCCTTGAACGACTTCTGCCATCCGCGAGGTCGTTAGCGCGTATTCGGCGGTCGTCAGATCACTTCGGGTTCTGAGGTTCAACTTGTTCCGCAGGACGCCTGAGCGCTCCGGATCCCCTGGAACGTCCGGATAGGTGTAAGAGCCTTTTTGTTCGTTGCTCAAACAGAATTCCTCACAAAAATAAGCCGCCCATTCCGGGGCGGCCTGGACCTTCTCTGAAGGGAATTCAGGACTTTTGAAAGCGGGCCATCATCTCGGCGCGGTGCTCTTCAATCGTTATGTCGCCGGCGACATAGCGAGCGTTGGCGTTTTCCAGAACCGGATCATGAACATAGCCCTGCCGTTTGTTCGCTGCGGTGGCTTGCTCAATGGCTCTGCGGCGCTGTTCCACGGCTTCCGGGGAACGATCTGGACGGGAGGAATGAACGTTCATGGGGTAGTCTCCAAACTACGGACCTAGCAACTGACGCCATAGAGAGCCTGAACCGGGAAAAGTTCCTAACTCTCTAACCTATAATAGCATTTTTGGCTGTCGAAGGCGAATGCCGAGCGTGTTTGCCGTTCATCTACCGAAGGTCCGGCCTTGCAAGCGAGCGATCGGCAAAGCTTATCCCGGATTTCGTCACCGAACGCGGATCTGGCAATCAAGACTTCCAATCAAACGAATGGATCGACAAGTTGCACGCCTGTCGGTTCAAAATCAGACGCGTTCCCGGTAACGACCCATCCGTTACGGGTCAAAGCCTGAGCAGCAATCATCAGATCAGCGCCGTTGTGACCAATTCTCGCGGAGAGCTCACCCCAACATAAGGCATCTGATGCGGTAAACTCCAACAACCGGTCTCCAAACATTGAAACCGTCCGGTCCAACCACTGACGAAGATGCTTGGCAAAATCCATATTCCGCCGTTCCTGAAGCCGGATTCCTCTTTCAATTTCGCCAAGCGTGACAACGCTCACATAGAGCGTTTCCTCCGGCTTATCCGACAACCAGGCAGCGACCTTGGGCGCTCTTTCCGCACGCCTTGCGGCAGTAATCACGTTTGTATCCAGAACATAGATCAAAATTCGACATCCCGGGGCGTTACCTTTGATCGCTCAATGCCCTCTCCCGGGAAGCTGAGGACATGGTCTGCAAAGCTCTCGCGCCGCCCCTTCGCTTCTCTGAGAAGCCGGCGATACTCTTCCGAGGAAATAACGACGACAGCTGGTTTGCCTCTGCGGGACACTTCCTGAGGCCGGCCAGCCATTGCGGCTTCAACCACAGCGCTGAATCTGTTCTTTGCATCTTGAAGAGAAATCATCTCGCCCTCACTAACTGGCTAGCTATCTAGCTAGATAGCATTTTCTTCATCGATTTCCAAGTCTATCGTGTGGTCAGCGCAAGTTTTCGCCGCCCGGTCCGCGCGTCCACCGCCTCACACCAGCCCATGCAGAGACTTGTGAAGGTGGAGTTTGCCCTCCCCTGCCCTGTCAATCATGGCGCGGAAATACCCGCCGGGCGAAGCAATGTGCTCCGGATCCCGCAGCGCCTTCTCTGCGACAACCACAAGGCAGGCCGCGGCCAGATATCTGCCTTGCCGCTCGACAGCGAGCTGATATCCGGCTGGACTTAGGCCGATCAGCAGGCGCAACTGTTCAGCAGCTCCACAAAGGGCTGGCCAACTGTTCAAGTTGATCCCGGTTTCTGCCTGTACCGATGAACATGCCGACTGGATGAGTCCTATGGAAACGCCATCCAGGTTGGTTTCGGGTAATTTGCTTGGTCCTGCCCTGCCCGCTTGCGATTTCGGCCGTTGTGTTTCCGAGCGACCGCCGCAAGGCTCTTTTTCAAGAGCCATTTCAACGGCGAAGCCGTTGTCAGAAGGAAACTTAGTGTCTTGCTCGTTAGAGCAAGTCCGCTGAGAATTACTTCTAAGAGAGTCGGTTTGGGTTGTAATAGATAAAGGGCTGACATCAATGTCACCCGCGGATGACAATTTATCCTTTATTTCCAACGAGTGGGCGTCATGGAGAGCCAGAATTTCCGTGTAGATCGTTTCCAGGATCCCCGCCTTTTCCACGACAGTCAGTTCATCCCGGTTCACAACTGAATGGGCCCGTGCTGCAAAGCCGTGAAACTCCGCAGGCTCCAATTCGACCACGTCGGCGATCGCCCGTGAAAAGCGCGTGACGGCCCGCTTGGCTTCCTGCTCTGCCTTAATCCGGCGCTGGAACGCATCCGCCTGAGCCTTGAAGGCTTCCAAGTTGAAGCATGCAGGCGTGAAGTCGAGCCCGTAGGCCTGCGCGAAATCTCCGTCTGAACCGCGGTACATATAACGGCGCCCAGTCGGGCTGTCCCGATAGGCAAGCACTCCGGCTTCGACGAGCTTCTTCAGGCAGCGGGTGACGGTGCGTGTGGTGCGCCGTGTGTATTCGGCGAGCCGTTGATTTGAGATCGCCACCACCGGCCGTTTCCCTGTCTGGAAGTCGTCCGCCTGGACGAGGCCCAGGAGAATATCCAGGACATGGTAGGCCGTGCCATCAATACCAAGCGCCGGCGCGACGCGTTTCAGAACCAGGGAGATTTCCTTTTTGGTGACCTTCGGCCGATCCTCCTGGGACGCCAGATGCGCGCTCGCAAGGATCCCGGCAGACACCTTGCGAAAACTCGCTATCTGCTGAGACGAAGACATAAGTCCTCCTTTGCCGGAAGCGCATAAACGCGACCGGACACTGAGTGTTCAGATGCGAGACAAGCAAAAAGACGCAAGAAATCGTGCTCTGCTCAAAGACAGAACTTGCGTTGCGCTACAAGTGATTCTATGATTTTAGCTGCTACACATAGAGCATAGGCACTCGTGCTTATCTCAAGTTTGGACCCGCCCTTGTGGCGGGTTCTTTCGTTTAGAGCCTCATTTACTCCCCCCTCTCTTTCATGTAATCCGCATAGAGACTGTTCAGTTGAGCCTTCAAAAACTCATCGAATCCTGGAGCTTTAGCTCCATTTACGGTGAACGTAGTGCCGCTTTTGGTCGATCTGATCGTCACCGGTACGTGCTCAACATGTTGGACCACCATCTTTGGTTTTTTCGGCTTTATTGCTTTCTTCGCGCTGCGAAGCACGAATTCGAAACGCTCGTCCGAAGTCAGCACTGCGATGTTGTCCGCGGACAACATTTCTCGAAGTGGCTTCCAATCAACCAATTTTGCTAACTCAGCAAGTTCCATCCATTTTCGTCGCCCTGTACCAGGAGCGGCGCCAATCGCAACAATCAATTCGACGGGCAATTCTTTGATCAGCTTGATCATTTTTGATACAGCCGCTCTGTCCACTTTGAGCGCAGATATAATGACATTCCGCTTGAACTTTTGGTCTTCCAATCGCGCTGCAAACAACGCACGTTCTATATAGGAAAGATTGGTTCTGGCACTGTTTTCCTGCCCTTGAAGAACGACCAGTTGCTCATCGTTCAACTCCCGAACGACAGCCTTGACCTTTCGATTGAGGCTTCTGGCCGCCCGAAGTCTACGATGGCCGAATGCCACCTGCATGCGACCCTTTTGAGCCGGGTTTGGACGAACAAGGATTGGTACTAATTGCCCGTGCTCATCGATTTGTTGAACAAAGTCCCTCTCGACTTCCGGGTCCGCTTCCAAACGGTCGCGAACAAATGAATCGTCTATTTGAGAGGGATCCAGTTCAACGACCTTTTGTCCTTCCAACAGTTGCCGTTCTAATTCACTAGCACGGTCCATCTGACTTGAGAGTGAGCCAAGAGTTTTTGCGATGCCTCCAACCGGTGAACTTGACCGTCTATTTGGCGTGATGCCCGCCAGTGGGCGATCCGATTTATTTGGATCCCCTTGGATTTCACCATCCTCGTCCGACGAAAAACTGATCAGGTCTTTGCGTGCCATCCCTTACCTCCGTCCCCAAGTCACGTTTAAGAGGTCTTCGATTTCCTGGTTCACGAGAGACATAGATTCCATTGCGCGATCATAAGTACCGCGCACAAATTGGCTTCTTTCGACTTCATACAAAGTTTGCTTGGTAACACCGGCATCAGAAATAGCAGTAGATTTAAGCATCGCATGTTGAAGCATGCGATTTCCAAATATTGAACGCATAAACCCGGTCATCTGGCTTTGTGGTCCATCGTTTGGTTCGAAGCGAGTAACCAAGTAACGCATCCAATCATAGCTGGTACGCCCTCCGGCCTTTTCGACAACACTCATCAATTCAGCTGTCATAGAAAGAAATTGGGACATAGACATAACGTCCAACATCTGTGGATGTACGGTGATCAATACTCCTGTGGCCGCACTTAAGGCCGACATCGTTAGAAAGCCAAGCTGAGGTGGGCAATCAATGACTACAACGTCGTAATAGCTTTCAACGCTTGTCAGCACCTCCCCTATTCGGGCGAAAAACATGGACGCTGAACGTCCTTCAGACATTGCTTTGGGCGTTTCATGCTCGAATTCCATCAATTCAAGATTGCCTGGAACAATATGGAGGTTTGGCGTATATGTGGATCGAATGATTTCGCTTAAGGCTCGAGGGTCTTCATAACGGATAGCACCGTAAAGCGTTTCTCCCTCGTCGACATCTAGTTCGGGTTGATGTCCGAACATCGCTGACAATGATGCTTGTGGATCAAGGTCAATTGTTAAAACGCGGTATCCACGCAACGCCAAGAACTGAGCCAAATGAGCAGATGTGGTGGTTTTTCCGGAACCACCTTTGAAGTTCATTACAGTGATAACCTGAAGCTTTTCATCTCCCCGACGGATCGGCACATATTTTGGCGTGCCATTTTTCTCGTCCAAGACCTGACGTATATGATCCATGTCCTCGACAGAATATGTGCGCCTACCGTTCTCGTTTGGTTCGGGGCCATGCCCATCAGCGGCGACCTGACGTAAATAGCCTTCCTTAATGCCAATCAATTTAGCTGCTTCTGCAGGCGAAAATCTTCGGATAGTCTTTTGAGAAGCAGGTGGAAAGATTTTTCGTTGATGTATCTGCAATTGATGAGCGAGCTCATTCGCGTCCGCCGAAAGTGTCGTTGGCAGGTGTTCAGCAGCACCTTCAACCAGAAGATTGGTGTCCATCTCGAAAAATCCTCGAACTGCGCATTTTTGAAAACTACGCCTCAAACTGCGCTGTTACAATATGCTCCGATTCGTTACCAATTTACAAACGCTTAACCAAGTGCATTTTTCAGCCTAGTTTCGACAAGAACTTCGCATTGTTGTCCGCGGACAACTTTTTGGAGTCACCCGGCACATTTCCTTCAACCTTTTGCCGCCAAAGTGACAGCACTTCCTCGTCGAGCCAAGCATCTCTGTATTGACAAACGCACGTGGATGATGGCCGATGGCAACGTTACCAGGGGTGCCCCGGCAAGGGGCTGAGATACTGCTGGGCCGTTGATTGATGGCAGCGCAGTGACCCGTTGAACCTGATCCAGTTCATACTGGCGTAGGGACGGTGCAAGCGCTGCAGTACGACGTTGCCCAGAATCCGGAGCGTCATGGCGTCTTTCCATCATTCCGGCTTCGAACTGGGTCTCCAACTTGAAAGATTGGAGCCTCAGAATGAACATTGCCACCAAGACTATTACGCCCGAAATCACCAAGGGGCCGCTGCCTGCCTCTACAAAGGTTTACAAGCCGGGCGAAATTCATCCCGATATCCGCGTACCAGTGCGCGAGATCGCAGTCCATCCGACCGCCGGCGAACCGCCCGTCACGGTCTATGATGCCTCCGGTCCCTATACCGACCCGACCCAGGCGATCGATATTGAGATGGGACTGCCGCGCCTTCGCGCCGAGTGGATCGCCGCCCGCGGTGACACGGAGGAATATGAGGGCCGCATGGTCAAGCCGGAAGACAACGGCTTTGCCACCGGCGAGCGCCTGACACTGCAATTCCCTAACCTGCAGAAACCGCGCCGCGCCAAAGACGGCAAGACCGTCACCCAGATCGCCTATGCCCGCGCCGGCATCATCACGCCAGAGATGGAATACATCGCCATCCGGGAAAACCTTGGTCGCAAGGCTGCAAACGAAAAGCTTCCCCGTGATGGAGAGAGCTTCGGCGCGGCGATCCCGGATTTTGTTACACCGGACTTCGTCCGCGAGGAAGTCGCCCGCGGGCGCGCGATCATCCCAGCCAATATCAACCATCCGGAAGCGGAGCCGATGATCATTGGCCGGAACTTCCTGGTGAAGATCAACGCCAATATCGGCAACTCTGCCGTCACCTCGTCGATGGCGGAGGAAGTCGAGAAAATGGTCTGGGCGACTCGCTGGGGCGCCGACACCGTCATGGACCTATCGACCGGGCGCAACATCCACAACATTCGTGAATGGATCATCCGGAATTCGCCGGTTCCGATCGGCTCGGTGCCGCTCTACCAGGCGCTGGAAAAGGTTGGCGGCATTGCCGAGGACCTTACCTGGGAAGTCTTTCGCGACACGCTGATCGAGCAGGCCGAACAGGGCGTCGACTATTTCACCATCCATGCCGGTGTCCGGCTCTCCTACATTCCGCTCACCGTCAACCGCGTTACCGGCATCGTATCGCGCGGCGGTTCGATTATGGCCAAGTGGTGCCTGCATCATCACAAGGAGAGCTTCCTTTACGAGCATTTCGAGGAGATCTGCGACATTTGCCGTGCCTACGACGTTTCCTTTTCACTTGGTGACGGCTTGCGTCCGGGCTCGATTGCCGACGCCAACGACGCAGCGCAGTTCGCCGAACTGGAAACGCTCGGAGAGCTGACGAAGATCGCCTGGGCGAAAGACTGCCAGGTCATGATCGAAGGCCCTGGTCATGTGCCGATGCACAAGATCAAGGAGAACATGGACAAGCAGCTTGCGGTCTGCGGCGAGGCGCCGTTCTACACGCTCGGACCGCTGACGACCGACATCGCGCCGGGTTACGACCATATCACCTCGGGCATCGGTGCCGCGATGATTGGCTGGTTCGGCACGGCGATGCTCTGCTACGTCACGCCGAAGGAACACCTCGGCCTTCCCGACCGCAATGATGTGAAGACCGGTGTCATAACCTACAAGATCGCCGCCCATGCCGCCGACCTCGCCAAGGGTCATCCGGCAGCGAAGGTCCGCGACGACGCCCTGTCGCGCGCCCGTTTCGAGTTCCGCTGGGAGGACCAGTTCAACCTCGCGCTCGATCCGGAAACGGCCCGTTCGATGCATGACGAGACCTTGCCGAAGGAAGCCCACAAGGTCGCGCACTTCTGCTCCATGTGCGGTCCGAAATTCTGCTCCATGCGGATTTCCCACGATATCCGCGACGCTGCTCGTCAAGAGGGCATGGAGGCGATGGCAGTCAGATATCGTGCTGGCGGCGATCTCTACATGCCAAAGGATCTGTAGTTCATTCGCAGAGGGGAGGGGAGATTCGAGGGGAGGGGGTTAGGGCTCCCTTCGCCCGATGGCCTACCGCTCGATGCGGTAGGCGAGCGGAATGGGCTCCAAAATCGGTATTTTGATAAAAGGCCTTTGCTCAGCTATTCCGGGAGCGGTCCTGCGGCACCGTTTCACGGTTTTGTCACGCTTGGCCGCCGTTTTTCACGTTTGCACACTACCGGCCGATGTCGCGAGGACATCCGATTGCCTGTTTGACATCCATCATTTGGAAAATTCAGAGAATTGACTTATATTCTTGTCCGGAGTGGGACGGCAGGTTTCCCCGCCGCCCCCTTCCCTAAAGTATGAATTGGACCCGGATTTCGATTTGCAAGGTCGTCCGGGTCTTTTTCACTTTAAGGGTAACGCTGATAGGCCAATGCCACATCGTCGTTACCTCCGGTTTGAGAGCAAGGCTGTTGCCTCAACCGGGCTAGCCAATCCGGCCCGGTCGCGCCGCTTGCTCTGCGCTGCTGCTTTTGCTGCTCAAAACTGAATCAGGTTTCCTCTTTGTAGAGCGCTAAAACTCTCGGGTTCGTTAACTGGTCGTGCGTTGTCTCAAATGTGGCACCGTCCCATTCAATCCACGCTTCCCAACCGGTCGGCGTCGCTCTGCCGTACCATACTCGAACGCTAATCCGATTGTTCGGCAATTCTTCGACTATGGAAACTGTGTGCGTGCCGCCGAGGCCGGAATCAATGTCATAGACTTTGACTTTTCGTATCGGTCCCATGGTTCCCCTCACAGCAACGCAAGTTGTTCGGCTGGGCGAAGTGGGACGACCGGGACCGGCAGGGCGCTTAGGCGCTCCTGCACCTGACCTTGCCGGGCGCGATCCTGGGCAAACTCGTAGCAGGCAATTTCGCAAATGATCGAGGTATCCTTCCAATCGTCCCTGTACATCGAGGTATCGACGCCCGCGCCTTCATACATGTGGAACCCTGACAACTTCTGATATTCAGCCGCAGGACCGGTTTCAACCCTCTGAAAGCATTGCGCGCCGGAATATCGGAAGGCGGCGGACGCTTGCGGGACGATGAATGCGCCCCGATTGGCCAGTTCGGCCGCGATGTCGATCACGTGAAACTCAAACTGGCGGCCACGATAGCGCGGTCCATTGCCGGCGCGCTTCACGGCACCGAACGGCGGATTGGACACGGCCACGTCAAAACGCTCTCCACCAAGCTCCCTTTGCCAGTCCCTCCAGTCAAAGACATCGGCGCAGATCCAACGAGCCTCCGGCAGCAGCTTTCTGCCCACCTCGACATATCGGGGATTCAGCTCAACGCATGTCAGGTCCGGGCAATTGTCGGCCCATTTCGCGCGGTGGTGCAGGAAGTAGGACAGGATTCCGATCCCGGCGCAAAGATCGATGACGCGGCTGCCAGCGCCCCCGGCATCGATGGAGAAGTCTGCAGCCAGCCCCCAGGGCGTAAAGAACGCCCCGGATGCTCCGTTGATGTGGTTCGCGCCTTCGTGCCAGTTCTGAAACACGAAGTCTTTTTCGTCTTCGCTCAAGCGATCCTTGGTCAGGACCGCCTCGGCCTCCGCGTGGGCCTTGCGCTGCGATTTGGTGAGTTTCGCCATGGCTTAAAACTCCCCATCTACAACGATGATGGGTTCGCTCTTGTCCATGCGAATATTCAAACCTGTCAGGCCGATTCCGATCAGGTCCGGGCCTTCGAAGTTGGTCAATTCAGGATCCATCACAGGCCGGTAAACCGTGATCAGCTCCGCGATCTCCTCGACGGTCATGCGAGGCTCGGCAATGTCTCCGTGCTCATCCCTGCCCACGATGACAAGGTTTCCGGCAAACGGATTTGGAAAGTCCTTGAGGCGAACGATTGTATGAAGACCGTCTGTCAGGCCGTTGTCGTCCACGAAGACATCGTGATTGTCATCGAGGCGGGCGACATCGAAAAAGCTGCACTTGATGCGCTGTTTGACTTCCGCAATGTAGTTTGCCCGGCTTAGGGAGATATTGGCCATTGCCCCGAAAAAGGCATCGTAAAAATAGGCCGTGACGAACTCGGATTTGTTGGTCATAGAGCGATCCCTCAACCTGCGAGGCCGACACAGCAAGCGACCAGCCCGAAGCTGAACAGGCTCACGCTGACAAGCGCGCAGAATTCTTTGATAAACATCTATTTCTCTCCTTCTTCCCGTGGAACGCGGGTTCTGTCCCCGAAAGGGCAGGAGCCCGGCTCCTGCTCCTGAGACCTCGGCGGCGAGAGTGTGGGGGAGGGGGACAAGGGGAAAAAACGGAGGGGGATCGCCCACCGGGACGGCCAGGTGTGGATCCGCGGGCCCGGCCGGCACGCGGATCTGCGCCTGGTCCTGCACGAGGGAGCGACGCCGGCGTGCCGGCTGCGTGAGTGAGGAAGGATGGGGAGACCGATTTTTGCCCTTGGTGGGGGAGGGGGAGCGGCGTTTCCCCTCTCCCGGCAGGGGTGTGATGACCGCCTGCAGGGCGGCCTATTTGAGGATGGCAAGCGGAGTGCGCAGGGCGACGCCCGGAGGTGGGAGGATCGTCACCGGATGGCCGAGACGGGCGCTTGCGCCTGGCTCGGGGAGCGCAGCGACTAGAGCCGTGCCCAAAGGGTGCCGCCCGAACCTATTTACTTAGTAGTATAACGAGCCTAAGAACGGTTCTTCACTTACATTTAGGTAATTGGCGAAAAGGAATTCTTATGTCCGAAGCTGCTCAAAACGACATCTCTCTTGAGCCTGATTTCGTTGATCTGACGGCGGACATAGTTTCGGCCTATGTGAGCAACAATACGGTCGCCTCGGGCGATCTGCCGGCGCTGATCGCAACCGTTCACGCGGCGCTGTCATCCACCGTTCAAGAAGCTTCGGAGCCTGTTGTTGAAGAGCTGAAACCTGCGGTTCCGATCAAAAAGTCCGTGACCAACGATCACATTATCTGCCTGGAAGACGGCAAGAAGTTCAAATCCCTGAAGCGGCATCTGCGGACCCACTACGACCTGACGCCGGAAGAGTATCGAGCAAAGTGGGACTTGCCGACGGACTATCCGATGGTCGCGCCGAGTTATGCGGCTGCCCGATCCGAGCTTGCGAGAAAGATGGGCCTGGGCCAGAAGAGCGCACGGAAGACAAGAAAGCCCCGTTCCAAAACTTGAGGATCCAAACGGCTTCAATCGCTGCCGGCATCGGGTTCGCTGGCGCTGTCCCGCAAAACTCGAATTCCATGCCGCAACAGCGTCCGATCCTTGGGGCTGTCGATCATCACCGTTCGGAAAGCGTCGTGTCCAATTGATATCTTTTGCGTCGCAACCAAAAGCTCAAGTGGCTGTTTTCCTTCGCGGTCCCAGGTTTCGACCCGGAAATGTAAGCCTCGAACGAATGGGTCGGAGTCGGTAATGAGCATGCGATCGGCAACCAAAACGGCGGTTTCCGGGGAAAGCAGTACTGGTTTCTGTTTGCCGATAGCTTGTTCCAGGATCATGCGAGCAAGCTGATCGACGCTTGCCCACTTTCTGCGGTATTCAGCCATTAATCAGTTGCTCGGTCGCGTGATGGATCGATCACATAGAATGTTCTCTTTTTGTTCCTGTGGCAATTCAAATTGTAGGCCGTCCCATCTAGCTGTCGCTGCTCGTCAGGCCAGTCAGAGATTTGAGCTCCCTCGCAAGCGTTCGAAGTTCATCCTTATGGTCCCGGACGCATTCGAGAGTCCGGAGGGCGCATTTGAGCCGGAGAATGTGTTCCTCCTCCTCGCTGGCCATATGGCCGCGCAGGCTCGAAAACCGTTGTTCGCGCTTTTCAAGAACATCGCGGATTTCATCGATCTGGGCGTAAATGGACCGTTCCGGCACGACAGCTCCTCCAATTATCGTTCTCGTTGAACGAATTGGAGCCGCTTGGCGCGGATCGCCTCGGCGAGCTTTTTCAGGATTTGCCCGACAAAGGCGTGGCTGAATTTTCCATAGGATATCGTCAGCGGGTCATAGCTGATCGGTTCGACATGAAAAGATCCGGGCAGAATGTCCGTATTGGCCTCATCGAGGAGGATCCAGCAGGGGGCGTCACCCTTGAGTTTCAGGCGTTTGCGTTCGGTTTCCGGAACGCGCAAGCACAAGCGGCCGACGCCGGGATCTTTCGTTGTGAGGGGAAACAAAACCACGTCGCCGCTCTTGGACGTCAATGGAACGACAACGCATGCCGGCCTTGCCTTTCGGCCTTGTTCCTCGCCTTTTGCGTTTTCTCTTGACCAAAGGAAGCTATAGGAGATGACAAGACCGGTTTCCGGATCAATCATCTGCGCCTGTTCCTTGCTCATATTGGTCTGCCAAGGCCAGAAGCCCGTCCTCGACGTCGGCAGGCATCGTCTCCAGCGTCACGGCTTTGCGGGGATCCTTGGTGCCCTGCAAACGCTCATAATCTTCGAATGCCATGAGAACGAATCTCGGTTTGCGGTGATGGGTGATGCAGACGGGTTCCCGCCTGGCTGCATCAGTTACGTCGCCGACGTGTTTGTTGAGATCGGCGGTCGTGAAAGTTCGCATCGGAAACTCCCTTAAAATCCAAATTTTATTGATAATATGGATATTCTGGAATTTCAAGATGTGAGGCACAGTCGTGCAGATATGAATCAGCTCTATGTTTGAGGGCATGGCGTTGATTTCCCGCCAGACAACGCCATACCGGTACAACACTGAAGCACAGGGCGGAAACAAAAAGCCTCCGGGCGTTCCGGAGGCTTAGCGGGGACTGATGATTTTTCGAGGAAAATCAGGCTTTATTGTTGTGTTGATTGTCGTCCAGACAACTTAAGAATGGCTTTAAGGCCATTCGTCAGAGCAGGGAAGAAAGCCCGCACGGGCTTGCCGCTAAACAGAACCGATTGCCGGCCGCTCGATGCGGCTGGCAATCGGCCCCCGCCGCGCCGACCTGGTTAGTGGCGCCAATTACGACGGCCATATTTGCGCCCGTCGATGATGATGCGGTCCTGCTGATCGATGGGCGTTCGGGCGTGGCAGAGGACTCCGGCTTCATCAAGGCGGTAAACGACGCAATCGGAATCCCCGAGTGCATAGACCACAAAGCACCACGGGCCTTTCCCGTCTTCGCGATCCTGAAACCATCCGTTCATGTTCCGGCACTGCCAACGCCCGGCCCACCATGTGGCTCCGGGCTGTCCTTTGTCTGTGCGCTGGAAGAGTTCAAGCTGAAGCATGATCCTGTCCCGTGAGCTTTCGTTGGAAAGGGAAGCCGGTCGCGGGAGGAGAGGCCCGCGACCGGCGACGGCTGATTATTCAGCCGCCACGGGAAGAGTTTCGACGTTGCCCATGTCGTCGTCGGTTTGCTGCTCATGTGTGGGCATGCCGCAGCGGATCGGTTCGGGCAGCCAATCCTTATCTTTGAGGGCTTTCTGGGCGAAGGCTGGACATGCAGCGGCTTTTGAAATCGACCATGCGCTTGCGTCCCGACAGGATCATTGTCGGCGAAGTCCGCGATGGCGCAGCGCTGACGCTGCTCAAGGCATGGAACACGGGCCACCCGGGCGGCATCGCCACGGTTCACTCCGACAATGCCTTCACCGCACTGACGCGCCTTGAACAGTTGATCGCGGAAGTCTCTCAGCAGCCAATGCCCCAAGTCATCGCGGAAGCGGTTGACCTCATTGTCTCGATCGAGCGCTCCCCCGAACACGGGCGCATCGTTCGGGACATCGTAACTGTGTCCGGCTTTCGGGACGGCACGTATGACGTTCGCTCAGCCGTTGCATCTCAGTTCCTCAACAAAAATTCCAACGACAGGCAAGGGACACTTCATGTCGCGTAATTTTGTGATTTCTCTCGCCCTGGTCGGAGCCGGACTGTTCGTCATCGAACCAGCCTTCGCCTCTGGTGGTGGTTCGCTTCCCTGGGAAGGTCCGCTTCAACAGATCCAGGCCTCCATCAACGGTCCTGTCGCTGGCGCCGTTGGCCTGATCGCGGTTGCGATCGCCGGCGCAATGTTGATCTTCGGCGGCGAACTTAACGACTTTGCCCGTCGTCTCGCCTACGTCGTTCTAGTTCTCGGCGTGCTGCTCGGCGCGTCCACCATCGTCGGCCTGTTCGGATCCTCCGGCGCCTCCATCGGAATTGCTCCGGAAGGGAACACGGCAATCGTGGAACCGGCTCGTGACTGATGCGCCGGGCCTCAACAGAGCGCGGGTTCACCGCGCTCTTTCACGCCCGACACTGTTGTTCGGAGCAGACCGGGAGCTGGTGCTCGTGACCGGTCTTGCCTCGGTCATTCTGATTTTCGTGATCCTGAAGCCCTATGCCGCTGTGCTCGGCGTGGCGATCTGGATCGTGGTCGTTGGCGTGCTGCGGATGATGGCCAAGGCAGACCCTCTGATGCGCGCTGTCTATCTGCGGCACGTCAAATACCGCGCCTACTACCGGCCGACATCCACGCCCTGGCGGAAATACTGAACATGGTTGCCCTCAAAAGATTCCGGCACGTCGCGCCATCCTTTTCCGACCTGCTCCCTTATGCCTTCATTCTGCTCGCCGGCATGGCAATTGCCGAAATGCGCGGTGCGGTTATAACGGGTCGCAACGGCCTGCTCTGGGGCGTTGCAGGGTTCGTCGCGTTCCACTTCGCGCCCGGATTCAGCCTAGCTCCCGAAGTGCCCGGCGTCGCGGCGGCGGATGTTTTTGCCCGGCAGATTTGGTGGTGGGCCACCGTCCTTACCGCAGGCGCCGGATTGTGGCTGATCGCATTCGGCCGTAACTGGGTGGCCTGGGGCGCAGCAGCAATGCTGCTGCTGGCACCACACGTGATCGGCGCGCCAGAGCCGGACACCTTCACCGGCCCAGTTCCGACCGAGATCGGGGCAATGTTTGCCAGCCGTGCCTTTGGCGTCGGAATGGCAGCCTGGCTTCTGCTTGGTTGTTTTGCAGGTTTTTTCTGGCAGCGCGAGAGGGCGAGGGTCGGCGCAACGCAGGCGGCCTGATCCGGAATCTAAATCATAACCGACCGGGCGAAACATCTCGTTTTGCCCGGTTTCTTTTTAAGGAAGCCTGAAACCCCATGGAACGCTCTCTCGCACTCTTCGCCATCGGGCTGGTCTTTGGCGGAGGCATCGGCTTTGTTGTTGCCGCAAGCAATGGTGTCGCACTTGACGGTCACGACCACTCATCAGCCAGCGATCACCAGATGCAGACCACATCAGTGCAGCTCAGAACTAATCATTCCGGCCAAACCGCTGGCCACGACCACAACAGGACCACCTCAGTACCTGGCGGTCCCGATGCACCGTCCTTGAAAATCAGTGTCTCGCAGGATCCGGTTAGCGGCTACAATCTCCATATCATGACAGAAAATTTCACCTTTGCGCCCGAGCGGGCTGGCTTGGATCATGTGTTGGGCGAGGGCCATGCTCACGTATATGTAAATGGCGTGAAAGTCGCGCGGCACTACAGTGCATGGCTCCACCTGCCGACTCTTCCAAAAGGTGATGCGACGGTTGAGGTTACGCTCAATTCCAACGATCACCGCATGCTTGCTGTCGAGACGGAACCGCTCAAGGCTGCGGTAACTGTGAACGTGAAATAGGCTTATAGCGCCGGAATGCGCGCTCTGAGGCAGAACCGGAGACGTCCACATGGTCGGGCGTCTTCGATCCAGCCTTTGTCCGCTGCCAGAAAGTTTCCGGCCGTCGAGACGATATCGGCAATGTCGTCCGGAAAGATAACACCGGAAAAAAGGTATGCCGCTCTACCAACTCCCTGAAACGCAACCGTAATTGGCTGCTCGCAGGCCCCCATGCATTCAATCTGTGTAACTTCCATTGCCATTCCTGCCTCGTTCAATGATCGACGCAATGCATCCAGATCTGGCGGAGGGTCGCTTTTGCATGTACTGCAAACGATAATACGGTTCATTCGGTCACCTTTGCCGGCAGTGGTGGCACAGCACTGCGAAAGCGTACAAAGCAACACATTTTTTGTCATTCGGATTAAGTCGTATTGTGTTCGACAAATTTATTCTTCCAATTGAGAAATCACTTGAATCTATAGTGGCTAGAGGGTGTATACGCCTGACGAATTAAGAAATCCGACTCAGGCACATCTTTTGGCCAAATCGCAATCTCGTAAATACCCGTCTACAGGTAACGGCTATAAGTTTGCCCATTCTGCTGACCTCGACGGGCCTGCGCGCGCGCTCTGGCTATTGTTCCATGATCCGGCCTATGTATCCAAAAGTTGCCTGCCGGAAGCAACTGCTCTGAAAGTAGCAGTTAGGGATGACTGTCAAGTTCCTACAGACGATCTAGCGACTAAGCGTCATCACTGGCCTCATTTTGCTCTGGAACAGCACGACCAAAAGATCTTCAGAACCATAATCTCAATGCTAGCAAGGCTGGCAATAGTACTTGAGCCAAATCTGCCGGCCTCATCTCTGAAGGTTTCCCGCAAATGAACAACAAATCAATTGTTCTCTCAGTGGCTGTATTTGGGCTGATACTGCTCAGCGTTGCGGCCTGGTTTTTCGTTCGTCCGATGTTTATGAGAGCAGCGATTCCAACCGAACAGACACTGGCGGTGTTGAGGCCTCATTCGCCCATTATTGGGCCTGAGGACGCACCTGTTACTATCGTCGAGTTTTTTGATCCTACTTGCGAAGCCTGTCGCAAGATTTATCCGGTTGTTAGGGATATCATGGCTGAGTATGGCGATACAGTGCGCCTGGCGATTCGCTACGTGGCCTTTGAAGGCAAGGGATCAGTGGAAGCGATCCGAGTACTGGAAGTTGCGCGGAAACAAGGGGTGTTTCAACCCGTGTTAGAGGCACTTTTGCGCGACCAGAAAAGATGGGCCAAAGACGGAGCGCCAGAACAAGAACTCATCATTCAGATATCAACGGAGGCCGGCCTCGATCCAGAAGCTGCGCGAACTCAGATGCTGGAACCCATTATAGCTGCAACGATTAACCAGGACCGCGCCGATGCTGAAGTCTTAGGCGTAACCCAGACGCCCACGTTTTTCGTTAACGGCCGGTCCGTCAATTCGTTTGGCGAGGCGGAACTGAGGGCTTTGGTGAACGAAGAGGTGGCCGCTTCGCGGAAGTAACCAACAGCAAACAGGGAACAGGGAACAGGGAACAGGGAACAGGATCTGTTTGAGGGGCGATGGCAATCTAATGGCATCGCGCTGCACAAACGAATTTGATCCGCAGATTAGTTGCCTAACATCGGACAGATTGCAATGCACTTTGGCGCTACCCCAAACGCCCAGTCCTCAAAAATCGAACTCGGTCAAGAACCGCCGCTGCTTGGTTACGAAGGGTTGTATGGCATGCCGGACCGGCGAGGGGTTTCACTGCGCTGGTTCGCTGGTTCAGCACTCACTGGTGTCACATCCCTGTTCTTGATGGGCGGCGCGCTATTCGCTGCCTTTGATGGCCAATACGAAGTTGAAAGGGCGAAATCCTCGAGTGCTTTATTGAATGAGTTGTCGATCTCGAACAACGGTTACAGCAAAGAAGACAGGGTTCTGCGATCGGCGACTGAATATTCCAGCAAGCAATTAATAGATGTGAATATTGTCTCCCGTGAGGGCGACAGAGATAACATTCGCGCTCAACCACATATTTTCATCAGCGCTACGCTTGCTACCAAGAAAGACCCGTCGCTTGCATCTCAAATTCCGGCCTTCAGTACGCTGAACATATTTTCTAGGAGTGCGGAGAAAGAAGCGACAGGGGCAACCGAGGGAGTTGCAACTTCTCTTCTTGCCGACTCGCTGTACGGTGCGAAATTGGCCAATGATGTCAGTATAAGCCTTACACCATTTCCATCATCGAACACGGATTTCGATTTGGACAAGACGTTGTCAGAATCGGAAATTGAATTGAAAGTTCGCAAATTTATCCGGACCCGTTCGGTGGATGCAACTAACATGGGTTATGAAGCAGTGATTGATCCTGGGCGTTTCGACTTCAATTTGGCGCTTCAGCCAGATTTGGAGCGCTATGCGGTTCGGATAACGCCGGAAAACGTTTCTTTCGTGTCAAAACGCGATGACGATATTCGGTTAGCCGGAATGGATGAAAGCATTGTGCCAGTGGCTCAGGGGCAAAACCTTACGGGGACCCTCCTAAATCAGCAGGTTCCAGAAGTAGAAGCTGCATCGATCACACTTGCGTTTCAGCGATTGTATGGAATCTCCAAACTTGAAGACGGACAACGACTCCGAATAGCGTACGCGCCCTCACAGGACGATCCGGAGCGAAAGCTGCCCGTGCGCATCAGTCTGTATAGCGATACGAAACACGAAGCGACCGTTGCCCAATCAGACGGCGGCGATTACATCAAAGCCCGGCCGCCTAGCACCTTTCCAGCAGCAGCCTTTGCTGACGCGGATCGTGTCTCCCATAGCGGGCCAACGCCAGCGCTATACGATAGTCTTTATCAAACTGCACTTGAGCAAGACATACCAAAAAACATTGTAAATGAACTTGTTCGCATGTTTTCCTTTAGCATCGATTTCAATGCCTCGACTAGGCCTGGTGCTACCATAGAGCTTCTATATTCCAGAGATGACCGTAACTTCGGATCTGAGATCCACTTTGCTGCGCTGAGCAATGGCAAGACAACGCTGGAATTTTACCGTTTCCGGACGCCTGACGATGGAGCTACTGACTTTTACGATGCGTTCGGCCAAAGCGCAGAGAAGTTCCTGATCAGGAAACCGATTGATGGTGGCAGGTTCCGATCCGGCTTCGGCATGCGTCGGCATCCCGTCTACAAATATTCAAGAATGCATAAGGGAGTGGACTGGTCTGCTCCGCGCGGGACACCGATCATGGCAGCTGGAGATGGTACCGTGATAAAGGCAGGTTGGAGTTCCGGCTATGGGAAGCGAATTGAACTTCAACACACCAATGGATACACGACCACCTACAATCATCAGACCGGATTTGCCAAAGGCATAAAGGAAGGTGTTCGCGTCAAACAGGGACAGATCATCGGCTATGTTGGCTCGACTGGACTTTCAACAGGACCTCACCTTCACTTCGAGATGCTAGCTAATGGCCAACCTTTGGATCCAATGCGAGCCAGGCTTCCAGAAGGACGCGTGCTCGATAGAGAAATGCGTGAAAGATTTGAGTCCGAACGAAGTGCGCTCGACAACTTATTACGTGACGCCCGTAGGCCCCGAATTTTGCAACATGACTACAATGAGGAAGCGTTCAATCAAGCAATCTGATGTTGAACTAAAAAGAGGTGTTTCTTAGAGGTTGTTCGATCCTTTTCATTACACTAAGGCCACCGCAAGTGTGCGTTACCATTTGGAACCGTGCCGCCGGTAAAGCCAGCCGGGTCTGCAACACGTATACTGAGTGCTTGTTAGCCAGATCCAAAATATCCTTCTGCCGCGTCGTTTGCCGCAGTGCATAATATCGGAAGTCTTTGGCTGCAAATCTCCTCCGGCATGAAATCAGCGCCCATAGGATCAAACTCGGGGAAACGAAAGGCCGTTCCATAAAACTGTGCTTACCGTCGCCTTAGTCTTTGAAAACTCAGTTGCAGAAATCTTCCAAGAGCTGTCATCCATTCGTCCAACGAACGATCACTCACAATCGGCCGCGTTCTTTGAAAGAACAGATGAAAGACTGCGAGAATGAGTAGCAGCGTTACGCCCCAGGAAATTAATGTGTCAGAAAGGAAGTGACCGCCGAATGCGATTCTGTTGGATGACAGGATGAAGCAAAGCGGCAGCACCAATAGCAGCATCGCTTTGCGCCACGTAGCGGGAACTAGAAAGGCGACTGAAGTCAACCAAATGGCGGAAGACGCTTCTCCAGAGACGAAAGAACAGTTTCGGTCACAATAGTCAGTGACTTTCCAGACAGTTTGATAGGGTAGGTCTCCGCCGAACTCAGCCACATGTTGCGGTCTCGGGCGACCCCAATTGTCCTTCAAGATCAAATTTACGAGCACGCCGGGGCCAAGAACCAGAGTCGACAGCAGAAACAAGGGTTGGCGGAGTGGCATGAGCGGTGGACGATCGGGGATAAGCAACTTCAGAACGAACACAGCAACACAAGTAGTCGCAACCACCTGAACGAGAAATATGCCGAGATACCTTACGTCTCTGAGAAACGCCATGTTCTTCGCCCAGAAACCGAAAACTTCTGAATAAAACAATCCGGTCGACCAAATATCGGCACCGGGAAAGATAAAGAAAAACAGCGACACGGCACAGACATACAACCCGACCGAAATCATCGGATGTGAAACACAGGAGTCGGTCAGCTTTTTTAGAATCGGCTTCCGGCCGTTTTCATTAGGAACTTTGTTCTTCATCGCCGCCATTTTGAACGAATTTCGAGGACTGATCCTGAGCATCTAGAAGGTGTCCGAGGTGTTTCACAGGTGTCAAAATGCCGCCAGCTCGAACAAACCGGAGACGTGTTCAAGCCAACGTTCTGGGTTAACCGTCAACCTGTTGTTGGATGCCTAAATCCGGTTCATTCGAAGGTCGATTGCTCGCGCTGGCCTTCTTCCTTGGAGCTGATCTTGCTTCGCCAGCTGTACAACTTGCGATTAGAGTTTCTGGCCGATCAAGGATAAGTCGCTGCACGACCCACAGCGGGGTTTCATTTAGTTTTGCGGCTTCGCGTTGAGTGCACAGGTTGGTCCCATTCCACTCAATATGCTCTTTGCTGGGTTTAGAAGATTGATTTGACGAAAAGTTGCCGCCAACTCGAGCGGTGCTCAGTCGGCGCCGGACGCGTTTCTTTTCACGAAATCCTGAAACACTTTCAGCGTCTCTTCGCTGACATGATGCTCGATACCTTCCGCGTCTTGCTCGGCCACTTCCGCGGAAATTCCTAGTGTAATCAGGAAATCGACGACAATCCTGTGCCGCTTGCGGCAGGCTTCCGCCAGTTGGCGGCCCGCCTCGGTCAAGCGGATATCGCGGTAGCGCTCCTGAAGGATAAGTCCTTCTCGCTTCAGCCTAGCAAGATTTTTCGATACCGTCGGCTGCGCAACACCGAGCCGCTCGGCAATTTCGACCGGACGCGCAGACCCGTTCAGGTGAATCAGTTCCGCGATGAGTTCCACATAGTCCTCGACCATTTCACTCTGGTGCGCGGTGCGCACAGCCTCGAACCCGCTGGCCTGTTCATCGACACTTCTATCGGACACCTTGGGTGAAGGACCGGTCATGAATGGAACACATCCTCTTTGTTTTCATTGTGATTGTGTATGCCGCGAAATTTGCCACTTGACAATGTGTTAGATTACCCTAAGAAAATTTGCCAGAGCTAAACTTAATAGGCGTAGCTATGAAAACTCTCCTTGCCAGCGCGGTGATCTGCCTTGTTCCGGTCATCGCGCAAGCCACCGCAATCAAAGAAGCCCTCTGGGCTCCACGTGCAGCCGCCTATCGGCACACCTTGTTTCTGGGAAACCTTTCCCCAGTCCCCTGGGAGAAAATCGAAGCCAGCTGGAACCGTGCCGTTCCAGGCAGCTCACTTCCGGATGCCGCGGTTTCCCGGGCAAGTGACGAGGAAGCCGCTGCTCTTAACAGTGCTCTTCAGGTGCAGGACAGGCAGGCGCTGTTTGAAGCGGCAACGGTCATCGTTGCTCAGGGGATACTGCGTCACCTGGAAAATGCGGATGCCGGGCTCGGAACTCCGGAAGCAGCCACTGAGTTGGCCAAGGCCGAAACGCTTTACCGCGCCTTTGAAGATGCTATTCGCACCGTCGATGAGCCTGCCGCTCGCCAGCTTGGCAGGGCATGGCTCATCCTGAACTCGTCCCTAGGCAGTGGCGGCGTTCTGGGCCAAGGCGGACAGGAAAGCAACAAGTCAGAATTCGCAAACGCCCGCAAAGATGTTTCCGATTACATTCGTACCAACTACCTGCCGGCAGAATTTGCAACCCGTGACAAGCTGGCTCCTGTTCCGGAAACGGTTTTCCTTTCTGGACAGGAAGTGAAACTGCCTGCAACATTGCCTCCGGGATCAAACATCGCCGATCAAAGCGAGCTGCCGCGCCTTATTCTTCAACTCGAGGAAGCCGGTGAAGACGAAGCCAACCTGCCGCTTGTCGCTTATGGCGACATGCTGTTTGACAGTCCTGAGATCTTCGGCGGACCTGCGCAGGAACTCGGGATTGCCTGTTCCACCTGCCATAACAGATCCGACATCAACAGGGAGTTCTTCATTCCGGGCCTCAGCTATCGCCCCGGGGGAATGGATGTCGACGGTGCCTTCTTCAATCCGATGTTCAATGACCGGAACGACGATCACCTCGATACGCCGTCGATGCGCGGTATACGGTTCACCGCGCCTTATGGCCGTGACGGACGCGAACCCAGTCTGCGCCGTTTCATCCGCAACGTGATCGTTACCGAATTTGCCGGCAAGGAGCCGACCCCGTTCCAGCTTGATGCGCTAGTCGCCTATGTCCGTGAGTTCGACTGGCTGCCGAATCCGCAAATCGACCGGGCAGGCCGGTTGACCGACAAGGCCTCCGACGCGGCAAAGCAGGGTGAAGCCATCTTCAACACTGATTTTCCAGGACTGAACGGCAAGTCCTGCGCGTCCTGCCACACGCCGGATCAGAATTTCACCGATGGACTGACACACGATATCGGCAGCTCGGAGCCACCCTTCCCCGGAGGCACGGCTACCGCCTTCGAAACGCCAACGCTGCGCAACATTAACTTCACCGCCCCCTATATGCATGATGGTTCGCTGCCGACGCTGGCCAGCGTTGTGGATTGGTTCAACGACACCAGAAATCTTGGGTTGGACGAAGAGCAACGAGCAGACCTGACGGCGTATCTGGAAGCCATCGGCGATGGCGAAGAGCCCTATCAGCGCTTTGAAGGCCGTGACAGTGTCTTCCGCCTGTCCTGGGAAGAGCTGACTACTTTCGCGTCAACCCTGGACACTCTTCTGCCCGCCCGCGATGTCCAGAATATCGCGTTGCTCATCGATACGGTTGCGCCGGATCTTGCAGCCGACGCCAGCGTGATGACCAATCAGGCGGCAAAATCCGAAATCTATGAACTCAGCGCCATCCTGAGGGCCGTGGGCGATGCCAGCGCTGAAGGTGACTGGGGCGACGCGGAACAGCAATGGCAAAAGTTCAAGACCATGCAGGCCGCAATTGACGAGAGGATGTTTTGATGCTGAACCGCCGTACGTTCTTGGCCGCTGCCTCCGCCAGCTTCGTCCTGCCGGCTTTTGCCGCCGAGGAGGGTCTGACCTTGGCCTTCATACCGCAGGAGAACCCGGAAAAGCTTCTGGGAGATATCAAAGTCATCACCGGCTGGCTTTCGGAGCAAATGAGCGTCCCCGTCACCGGTTTCGTCACTTTTGACCATGCAGCCGCCGTCGAGGCGCTTCGAAACGGCGATGCTGACATTTCCTTCATGGGCGCCCTGCCATTTGTTCTCGCGGAAGATCAGCTCGGAGCGGTACCGCTTTTGTCGGAAGTCTACCGGGGTCAGCCCAGCTACTCCGGACGAGTCTTCGTCCGCAAGGACAGCGGCATTGAAACCCTTGCCGATCTCAAGGGGCGTGACATTGCCTTCGCAGACCCTGTATCGGAATCCGGTTATATCTATCCGCTGGATCTGTTTGTCCGCGAGGGCCTGATTGCCGATGCGGCGGATGCCGACAGCTTCTTCGGCAGGAAATTCTTTGCCGGTGGATACCAGCAGGCGATGCAGGCCATGGCAAACGGATTGGTCGATGCCTCCGGAGCGAGCCAATATGCGGACCTCTTTTTAACACCGGACCAGCAGGCAGAAGTCAGGGTTCTGGCGGAATCGGAACAGATCCCGAGTCATGCGGTCATTGCACGCCCCGGCCTTGATGCCGGATTGCAGGCAAAGTTCGTTAAGGTGATGCTCAGCCTGAACGATCCGGAAAACCGCTACCTGCTGGCCTATCTCTACGGCCCGGACGGTTACGTTACCGCCGACCCGGAAGTCTATGAAGGCGTTCGCGAAACCGCGCGGCGCTATGGTTTCCTGAAATGAGTGTTGCCGCCGCCCTTTGCGATGTTACGCATCAGTTCGATGAGCATCCAGCCCTGTCGAATATCTCCCTGACCCTGAAGGAAGGAGAGACCGTTGCGTTTCTGGGGCCGTCAGGGGCGGGAAAGTCAACCCTGCTGGCACTTCTCGACGGGCGGTTGCGGAACTGGCGCGGTACGGCAGAAGTTCTGGAGACACCTTACTCGGCGACAGCACGTCCCCCGAGAGATGCAAGATCGGAGGTAGGCTTCATTTTCCAGGAATTCGCGCTGGTTGACCGGTTGAGCGTTTACCAGAACGTGATGAACGGAAGGCTTGGCCGGATGCGGACCTGGCAATCGCTCTGGAGCCGCTTCGGTGAACGCGATCACCTTGTCGTCTCCGGTGTTCTGGAGGATACCGGATTGACCGATCTGGCCGCGCGCCGCGCGGACAAACTCTCCGGCGGACAACGGCAACGCACCGCCATCGCCCGGTGTCTGGCCCAGGAACCGAAACTGATCCTGGCAGACGAACCGGTCAGCAATCTCGACCCGGCCAATGCCGAGAAAATTCTCGGCCTGATTACAGGTGCTGCCCGCAAACGCGGCATCACCGTCGTCTTCAGCTCGCATCAGCCGGAGCTGTCACAGCGTTTCGCCGATCGCATCATCGGCCTGCGCGACGGCAAACTGCTCTTCGACCGGCCTTCGGGGCAGGTAAGCGCTGCCGATATTTCGGAGCTTTATCATGGCGCGTCTCCGAGCGCCGAACTGCGTGTGGTGAGTTGATGTCGCGCACCGTGACCTGGCTTGTGCTGGCCGCTGCCATCTTGTGGTCACTGGGAAGCGCAGATATGGGATTGGAAAAGCTCCCCGGCGCAAAGGCGCGCCTGGGCGAATTTTTCGGCCGGATGCTGCCGCCAGACATGTCCATTTGGCCGGAAGTTTTGCAAGGTCTGGCGGAGACCCTGCGCATTGCCATTCTGGGAACTTTCTTCGCCGTCCTGTTTTCCGTCGTTCTTGGCATTTTGGCAGCGGAAACACTGGTTCCGCCGGCAATCTGGCGGCCCGTCCGATCGCTGCTTGCGATCGTGCGGGCAATTCCGCTGATCCTGGTTGCCATGCTGATGGTCGGTGCAGTCGGCCTTGGACCGTTGCCCGGTATCCTGGCAGTGACATTTCACGCAACGGGCATGCTGGCGAAATTTTACGCAGAGGCGATCGATACCGTCTCGCCCGAACCGGTGAAGGCACTGGAAAGCGCGGGCGCCAACAGATTACAGCAACTGCGCTGGGGGATCTGGCCGCAAATGGCGCCGCTGGTTCTGCGCGATACCGTCTTCCGGTTCGAACTGAATTTGCGCGAGAGCCTGATCCTCGGCGTCGTCGGCGCAGGCGGCATCGGTCTATATATTCAGACCTACGTCCGCTCGTTTCAGTACGACAAGGCAGCGACGGTGACGCTGGCGATCATCATTCTTGTGCTGCTATCAGAAGCCGTGAACACCGCTTTGCAGAAACGCTTCTCCTGATTAGATGTGCAGCTTTTCGAACTGATCATGATGTCCAAAGAAGCTGCGACCCTAAAAACGCAACTAATTCCGAAGCCTAATCAGCGGGCTCCTTCCTCACTGTTCTGCGCATCAATTAAGACCGCGGTCCCAGAGGAAGGCTCCAGGACGTCTAGAGTAAACCGTTACTTCCTTGGTACGCTGGCAACAGTGGTCACGCGGGCGTCGTCAATCCCGGTCCAAAGCGCGGCGGAATACGGAGATTGACGTTTAATGTATCGGTACGGCGTCGAATACCAAGGCAGAACTGTTTCAGCTTGGTTGTCCAATATCATGTCCCCGTAGTCCGTGCGGACTGTCAGCACAGCATGACCACCATTCTGGAGGTCCTTTGCGACGGTGATTAGCAGAGTGCTGCGCGGCCATCCCGCATTTAGAAGCTCTCGTTGCTTTTCAAGGACATATTCCTCACAATCTCCATATCCGTCGTCTGGGTAGGTCCAATACTCTGGTTTGCCATAGAGATCGTCATCGGTCATTGGCCGAACACGACGATTTACATCCGTGTTAATCGCGAGCAATTCCTGCCATCTTTCTTCCGTCAATTTTACGACGACCGGCTCATAGCGTTCATTTGAACAAGCACCAATGTTGTCTCGGCAAAACTGTACGTATCCGATGGGTGCTTTGACGTCTTGTTTCATGTCCATAAAGCGCCCGGGATCGGCTGACGCAGACGCGGAAGAAGTTACCAACAATGCCAGAAAAGTTGTTGGCAGAAGTATATTTTGTAGTCTTTTCATCCCAAAGCCCTCCCTTAAGGCTGGCTTCACGATGTCATCTTGAATTTTATTTTAATAAAAGCTTCTCAGTAAGTATTGAGTCAAATAAAAAGAAATATAAACTAATATTTGAATTACATTTTACTATAATTCTAATTAGACTTGTCTAAAATTTTATCTTTCTCCTGCAACAAACTGATATGCTTACATTTCTTCCGTTGATGGTCCTTGAATTAAATAAAGGAGGATTTGGCGTGCACCCTGACAATCGAGAGCTTAAAAAGAAATCCAGAAGGCAATTCAGGTGAATATTTCGGCAAGTTTTTTGAAGGCAGAGCAACCCATTGATTGGATCGCCGCGACCAAACGAGGTTCCACAGCATACGTCCAACAACTACAGGCGGCCTGATCCCGCTCGTGACAATTCAACCTTTTTGAGAATGGCCTTACGGCCGAAAAAGACGGCCCTCGCAGAGGGCCTCTCACTGCTACCTTGGAAAAACAATCCAACACAGTTCCAACGTCGTATGTACAGTACCGATATGTTGGCTGGGTATAGTCGATGGACGCACTTGAAGAATGGATCAGAGTAAATTCGTACTTGGTATACGGGATACTATTTTTTTATTGTGCGATGAAAAGTGGGGCTCTGCCGCTGTTTGCTGCTATCTTTGCCAGCACTGATGATCTTTCGATATTTGCAGTATCTGCGGCATCCTTTCTTGGCGGATACTTAGGTGATGAAGCACGGTTTTATCTTGCGCGGCGATATGGTGACTATTTGACAAGCCGGCTGCCAAGATTAGGTGTGATTGTCAAACGAGCTGAAGGCTTGCTTGCGAGGCACGGAGCCAAATACATTTTTTTGTACCGATATCCAAAAGGTATGCGAACGATCGGCGCATTTCCGGTCGGGTTAAGCAATATGTCCTGGTTGCGTTTCACTGTTTTCAACGCAGGATCCGCTGCCTTGTGGACCACGTTGCTAGTTGCGTTTGGATATGTGTTTGGTGTTGCGATAGTAGAGACTGTAGAACGTAATTGGGGCTGGCTTAGCGTTGTCGCGATAGGGGTATTCGCACCTTTGGTTTGGCTTGTGTATCGCAATAATTTGACGAGTGCGCAAAAGGGATTAAGAACTCCCTAGTGTCAAAAACAAAAAATAACCACTTTTCCGGACAATCAAATGTACGGTCGATGTGCTCGCATTTGTAACAGCTCTGTTCTGTCCTTGTTGCGAGAGAACCAGAAGACCTCAACGATTCCTATTGCGAGGAAACCGAACAATGAACGTTGCCCTCCTGAGATGCGAGTATTCTAGCGAAATGTCAGGTAGTTATGCGTCCGGAGATATTTGAACCGGCACAATTCGCCCGGAGGATCCTGAGTGTGAGCATGACAATTTTCATGCTTCTGCTCGCGGGATGTGTAGGTTCGTCAATTGAAATGGAATCGCGCGGAGAAATTGCAATTCCACATGAGGTCAAGGCGTTGATGCGCAACAAAGGGGTCGAGGGATCAGATCCCGTCTTCATCCGAATTTTCAAACAGGAAAGTGAGCTTGAGGTTTGGAAAAAAAGGCGCGCCGGTGATTATGTTCTTCTAAAAACATACGAGATGTGTCGTTGGTCCGGCGATCTGGGTCCCAAACGAGCCGAGGGTGATCGCCAGGCACCTGAAGGCATATATGAAGTCACGCTGGGGAGGCTTAATCCCAACTCTAAGTATTTCCTTTCATTTGATTTGGGGTATCCGAACAAACTTGAACGCGCGAAGGGTTACTCTGGAACTGCGCTCATGGTCCACGGAGCCTGCTCGTCTTCCGGGTGCTTCGCAATCACAGACGAGCAAATCACCGAAGTGTATGCTCTAGTTCGGGACGCATTGCGCGCCGGGCAACCTTCCGTGCAGGTGCAATCACTCCCTTTTCGTATGACACCTGAAAATCTTGCGAGGCACTACGACAATCCAAACCTCAGTTTCTGGCTGGATCTCAAAGAAGCTTCCACCACGTTCGAAGTCCTGCGGCGTCCGCCAGAATTCCGGTTTTGTGAAGGAAGATATCGTTTTGGCGCAGCAAAAAACCCAGGAGCTGACTACGGCCCCCTTGGACAGTGCCCGCAGTTGGAACCACCACCGCAAAAAGTTTCAGAAAAGATCGCTGCTGACCTAAGCTCAGTTGAACAACTTCGGGAAGGGGGCGGCAATATCGTAAGTTCTTACGCCGACGGTGGAATGCACTCTAGGTTTCGAAATGTTCTTTTGGAAAAGGGAGCTGAATTCCTCGCGAGGAAAACATCGAGTAGCGCCGTACCGGTTAGCAGACCAAAGGCAGCACTGTCCGACCCATACAGACCTTTGCTGTCTCAGCAATGACTTTTTGGTGTTGTGAAGGATGTAATCGGAGCCTCGGCCTTAGCGAAGCATTCGCGCAACGGGCAGAATGATAACGAGGAGCAATGGCTGGTGAACCAAGTATATCAATAAACTGTTTCGCCCCATCCAAGACAGGATCCTGGTCAGTTTGGTATTGTGCAGATCAGGAAATGAGCGTGAATCGCCGTTTTTGATATAAAAAATCTTGGCTAGAAAAATGCCGATCAAGGTCAATCCGGCCCATGGCAGAATTGGAACGAAATCGTTGCTGGGTGGGGGGGAACTAGACACGCCAATCCATGCGAGCCACCGGGTGTTGAACAGTTCCAATTTTACGAACTGCGGCAGGATGAGTAAGCCGGTTCCCGAGATTAGTGAGACCAGGGCGGGCAAATTTAGAAATAAAACACCAAAAAGAGAAGAAACCGCAATCGCGTGCAAGATGCCGAAAAAAATGTAAGTCTGCGGAAACGCGATCCACGTGACCAATGAAATCGAAATCGCAGCTGCACCGATCATCGTCACACGTCTTACAAATCTGCTAAACTTGAGCCCTTTTCTGTGCGCAAGGACAAGGCTCACGCCGACTAGAAACATGAAGGTTCCGGCGAGCAAGCGGCCGAATGCAAGCCATACAGGATGGAACGCGAATCCGTCGATTAATCCCGAAAACTCCAGATCCCAAACAATATGAAAAAGCACAACGCCAAAAATAGCGATACCTCGCACGGTATCGATCAGCAAAACTCGCTGATTTGATAGACTTTCGTCATCATTGTCTGGACTAATCATTTCGCTCGTAGTTAAACCTTTTTCGGCCTCAGAAAACGTGCGTAGTTAATCATTTTTCCTAACCGGGAAGACCTGCAATCCCAGTTTGGTGGACCGACTCAGAATTCTAAGTCAACGAGTGGTGCTGAAAAACCCCGATCAATTTTGGCTACGATTGCTTAACTATTCTGGGTCGTCAAAGTCCACCAAGCACCTGACGATGGCCAAAGATACAGTTTTGTCGCAAAGTTTTCTTCTGCGGTTTTATCTAGTCTGATAACCTGTATGGCGTTCATATTGTCTCAGCAATATCGGTTAGAGTTGATTTAGTCGTCCAAAATGCAGCGCATCCAGCTCCAGCTCGCTCGAGTTCAGGTTTCCCCTTTCCATGCCAGAAGCCGCATTGCATTTGCGGTGACGAGTACTGTTGCGCCTGTGTCGGCAAGGATTGCTGGCCAAAGACCGGTTACACCTGCGACGGTCGTCACCAAAAACAACGCTTTCAGGCCCAGAGCCATCCCCACGTTCAGTTTAATGTTCCTCATCACCGCATGAGACAGGCTTATCATCTGGGCAACGTCCATCACCCGCCCATGCAATATGGCTGCGTCGGCAGTTTCAAGTGCCACATCCGTGCCGCCTCCCATGGCGATACCGATATCCGCGGCGGCCAGAGCCGGCGCGTCGTTGATGCCGTCTCCCACTTTGGCAACTTTCAGGCCGTCCGCGCGTAGTTCATCGACGATCCGTTGCTTGTCCTGCGGTAGAAGGTCCGCGCGCGGCTCGATGCCGAGAGCGTCTGCAATCGCCGTGGCCGTTCGGGTGTTATCACCCGTCAGCATCAGCGTGCGAATTCCCCGCGCCTTTAAGGAAGCGAGGCCGTCTATCGCATCTGTCCTTGGTTCGTCACGCATGGCGAAAAGAGCGGAAACCTTGTTGTCTACAAGCAGCACTGAAACAGTTTTGCCCTCGGCATTGAACGCATCGGCAACCGCAATCTGATTGTCAGTCATGCTGACCCGGTCGCGAGCAGCGGTCGCGGATCCAAGAAAAACCGACACACCGCCGACTCGGCCTTCGACGCCCTTTCCGGGGACCGCGCGTGCTTGGGATGCAGGCGGAATGGGTGCCTTCTCGGAGTCAGCCTTTTGCAGAATTGCGAGAGCAAGCGGATGGTTCGATCCTTGCTCCAACGCGGCTGCAAGGCTCAGCGACCGCTGATCGCTGCTCCCAAACGACCTGATGTCGGTAACCACCGGCCGGCCTTCTGTGAGGGTTCCGGTTTTGTCGAAAGCCACCGCCGTTATCGCTGAAAAACCCTCAAGCACGGCGCCGCCTTTCATCAGCAGGCCGCGCCGGGCCCCGCTCGCCAGACCGGCGGCAACCGCCGCAGGGGTGGAAATGACCAGGGCGCAAGGGCAGCCAATCAGGAGAATGGCGAGCCCCTTGTAGATCCAGTCGCTCCAGTCGGCGCCGGCCAAGACCGGCGGCACGGACGCAATCAACGCTCCCAGGACAAGAACTCCTGGCGTGTAGTAGCGCGAGAAACGCTCAATGAACCGCTCGGTCGGCGCCTTGCTTTCCTGCGCCTCCTCGACCAGCCGGACCACCCGGGCGATCGTATTGTCCTCGGCGGTGGCGGCGACCCTGACGCGCAACACTCCGTCAATGCTGATCGTGCCAGCAAAAACCGTGTCACCCTCCGCCTTGCGCCCGGGCACACTCTCGCCGGTAACCGGCGCCTCGTTTATCTCGGACGAACCCTCAAGGATTTTCCCGTCTGCGGGAATTCGATCGCCTGGCCTCACAACGATGACGTCGCCAACCGAAAGACTATCTGCGGGCACTTCCGAGATCGCATTGCCCTGTTCGAGTTGGGCAGTCTTCGGCACCAAATCGGCGAGGTCAGCGATACTCGCGCGCGCACGCCCGGCGGCAACGCCCTCCAGCATCTCACCGACCAGAAACAACAAGACGACAACGGCAGCTTCCTCGGTGGCCCCAATTAGCACCGCTCCAACCGCCGCGACAGTCATCAGCGTTTCGATTGAAAACGGGCTGCCCAAGGTCGCGGCCACATACGCACGGCGCGCCACCGGGACGAGGCCGACTAGCATGGCCAGCAGGAAAGCCCAGGGCCCCGCTGCCGGTATGAGTCGCCCGATAGAAAAAGCGGCGACAAGGAGAATGCCGCAGGCCATCGTCAGCAAGGCCTTGCGCGTCCGCCACCATGGCCGCTCTGTGTTGTGGCTCGCATGGTTCCGCGAAACGGCTTCTACCGTCGGCGCCTCGGGGTCTACGTCCCTTAAAGCCGGGGATTCGTCAAACGGCGTGATGCCGTAGCCGAGGCGTCTCACTCGTTGCATGACCTGATTGTCGGAAACCGTGCCGTCATGGCTGATCACCAAACTTGCTCCAGGCACGGACACGGCCACCTCCCCGATGCCGGGCAAGCGGCGTAAAGCGGTGTCGATCTTTGACGCACACGAGGCACAATCCATGCCCTCGACTCGGAAACGGGTTATCAGATTTGAACTGTCGGGGGTAATAGTCATTTTCGACCTCTTGCATTTTCGCTCTACAAGATAGTCTCTCTAGTAGCTAGAGATTCAAGAGGTGTAGACGGACTTTTCTCAATCAGTCAGCTTTGTCAAAGTGCTGGCGTTTCAAATTTCATTTTCCGTTTTCGCAGTTATGGATTTCTTGAGAATTTATCTGTAAGTATTGCGAATGCGTGACTGGGTCTTAACCATACTGATTGTGTTTTATACGGGGCTTCATTCCGCCGCCGCAGTTGGTGCTGCCCAGACAGCCGGGGAGCCGGTGCTTCCAGACCAAAAAGCAGTTCAAAACGCCTCGATCGTGTCCGAAACACTCACGTCGCATAACCTCAGGTGCTGCAATCGAACGAGCAACCAAGCAAAGTCTCAAAAACCAGCCAAGTGTGGAGTCGATTGCGTGTCAATTGCGGGTTCGTTGGAACCGAGATTTTTGAAGGCGGAATTGGTTTTGGAAGATACTGTATTGCTTGGCCTTTTTTCCAAAGATCCAAAGCCAGAAGACAGGCCTCCAAGAATTTACTGACACGTGGCAGCTTTATCGCTGCAAAGCTTCCTGCGATCGTTAGTAATTTTTTGGAGAAAAGCGATGATTACTCGTCGTAATTTACTCATTGGCTCCGTCGGAGCAGTTGGAGCCTTTGTCATGCCTGCTTATGCACATGACAAGAAACAGTTCAAGATCGACCCCAAATTCGAACCGCAATCCGTACGATACTTTTCCTATCCTCCTGGGACGATAGTTGTCGATACGAAAAATCATTTCCTCTACCTCGTTCAGAGTTTCGGCAGGGCGCGCCGCTATGGAATTGGTGTCGGCAAAGCGGGATTGTCGCTGAAAGGGGAGGCGGTAATAAAACGCAAGGCGGAGTGGCCAAGCTGGCGTCCCACCGCAAACATGATACGTCGTAACCCCGGCAAATATCGGAAATACGCAAATGGTGTCCCTGGTGGACCGAATAACCCTCTTGGATCAAGAGCGCTTTACCTTTATCGAAACGGCCGGGACACCATGTACCGGATCCATGGAACCACCGAACCTTCCTCTATCGGTCGATCCGTCTCTAACGGCTGCGTTCGGATGATCAATACTCATGTTGAAGATCTCTATGAACGCGTGCCTTTAGGCACAAGAGTGGTCGTTTTGTGAGTACCCAATAGCCGAAAACTCTGGTCAGGCACGTGGCTGCATCCGGCGCGTGCCTTTACAAATGAGGGCTGCATTAGCCCAAGAAGACAGAAACCCAAGTACGAGCTTTGGACGATTATTTGTCGAGCGTTTCATCTGACCGCTTTGATCGACTTTTACGTATGGAGAGAAAAAGCATTATTTGGTTGATCTGAAATGTCTTGGCTATTTCCCCAAACAAACAAGTAGTATCTGAATGACTTACCTCTCAAGAAGATCCTTTCTTTCAGGATCGGCATGCTTTGCTAGCGTCGTTGTTAGCGGATGTGCCTCTGACAAGGCACAAATAAAACCAGTGCCATATTCTGAAGACCCAGCCTACATATCGATGTATGGCGCTATGCCAACCGAGCGGTTTCCGCTACCGGCAATTAACTTGAAAAAAGTACCAGAGCGTTTCTACCGCCAGCAAGTTGATTACAACACTCCTGAAAAAGTGGGCACACTTGTTGTCGACACGCAAAACTTTTATCTCTACCTGGTTCAGGAAAACAAAAAGGCAATGCGATATGGAGTGGGGCTTGGTCGGGCCGGATTCGAATGGTCAGGACGGGCTCGGATTGCGCGCAAGACTGAGTGGCCCAAATGGACACCACCAGAGGAAATGATCGAGCGGGAACCGGAACTCGAGAAATGGAGTTGGCGGAACGGTGGAATGCCTCCCGGGTTGGAAAATCCTCTAGGAGCGAGAGCGCTTTATATTTTTCAGGGAAATCGCGACACGCTCTATCGCTTACATGGAACTTCTGAATATTGGACAATTGGCACCGCGGTTTCCAGCGGCTGCGTCAGATTGATGAACCAAGACATAATCGATCTTTTTGGACGGGTGCCTGTCGGGTCACCGATTGTAGTATTGTCGTGAACCGACAATCGGTAAATTCAGCTGGTTACGGGGACGATGTACGGCGAATTGTCAAATTGTCCCTGATAACTCTGGGATCGATTGTTCGGCCGCACGGCCTTAACAGCTCACAAGGCCGCGGTAACCAAACATCGCGGCAATCCGATTTGATCGCACCATGCGTTAGCTGCGGCATGTCACGTTTGCTTATAAGACCGATCATGCCCAAACAACGGAACATCGTTTTCGCACACACCCTCGCGCTCAAACTCCAGAGTGGTATGAACGATGCCGAAGGAATCTGATAGTTTTTCTTTCAGCTCCAACTTGATTGCCTCCAACTGTTTCCAGTCAACTTCTTCGACGACTACATGAGCGTCTAACGCTGGAGCGTTCTCTTCCATCTGCCATAGGTGTACGTGATGTACCTCGCGAACCCCAGATGTTGCACGCAGTAGATCGACGACATAATGTCCTTCGATGTCCGGGGGACTACCCAGCATCAACGTTCTGACCGGTCCGCCAATCTCCGTCACTGCCAGATAGAGGATGTATCCCGCAATGCCGATGGTAACAGCGGGGTCGACCCATCGCATATCGAATAGGATGATCAAGGTCCCGCCGACGATTACCGCAACGGACGCCAGTGCATCCGATAGGTTGTGCAAGAACAGGGCACGAATGTTCTGACTTCCCTTTTGCATCGACCAGGTCAGTGCTGCTGTCAAAGCATCTACGCCGAGAGCAAACCCTGCGATAATCACGACCGTCCAGCCCTGGACGTCCGGTGGTTCAATCAGGCGCATTCCTCCTTCATAAATTAGGTAAAGGCCGACGATAATAAGGGTCGTATAATTGATGAGCGCAGCTACTGTTTCTATGCGTCCGTAGCCGAATGTCATACGTTCATCCGCAGGGCGCCGCGCAATCTTGCGGGCAGCGAAGGCAATAATCAGCGCGGCCATGTCTGAAAAATTGTGCAAGGCGTCTGCAATCAGTGCAAGGCTTCCGGCAAAGAGGCCGCCCACTATTTGTGCGATCGTCAGAAGGCCATTAGCCCAAATTGCCACGCCGACTCTGCGGTCGCCGCTTTGAGGATCGAGGTGCACGTGACTATGCCCGTGGTGGTCATGCGGCATCTGCGATCCCTCCGTGATCATGGATTGCAGACCTACTGGGCTTTAATCGGCCTGATCGAATGGCACGGACGCGAGTGTTCATCCAGTGACGTATGATGAACCGGTAAAGCCAGCCCCTCACTCGTCCGAATTTTTGCATGTGCTCTGAATAGAATTGATCCGGCGTTTCAAACACACCAAAGTCCTGCTCGATGCCCGTATCTTGAATGTAGGTGTCATGCCCCTCCCAACGAACCGGTGGCGCGTCAAGGCAATCGGTGCCCGCACCGAAACCACACAAGCTCTTGTTTCCGGAAAAGGTCTGCTGGAGAACGCTCAAGAATTTTGCATCTAGAATGAATCCTTCGAGATTAATCCATTTGCCGTCGAACTCGACCTCAACCCAGGAATGAAGAATTTCTTGTGGTGCGATCGGAAAGATCAAATCCGGGACGACACCACGTTGTAGCTCCTTGTGAATCGTGAACCCTCGCAGGCGGCACTTGATACCTACACCGCGCAATAGCGCCATTAGGAGCGTTCCCTTGGTGTTGCACTGGCCGTACCCATCTCGAAGTACTTCAGACGCGGGAATGTTGTCCGCCCGATTGTAGCCGAAGGCGATTTCGTTTCGAACAAAGTCGTAGATTGCGCCTATGCGATCGTACTGAGGCAGTCGGAGCCATTTCCGATCTTCAGTCAGACGGACAACGGATGGTGCGCGGTAATCGAGTAACTGCGTGGCGGCAAGAAGGGGGGCAGCATCGGGCATGTGATTGTTCCTCGTATCGACCGAGTATGTATGTAGTTTCTATAGTCGCTAGAGGTTCAAGAGGTGGCCACCCAAAAAATCTAGACTCTGAAGGGCAGCTGTTGCTCCCTGTCTGCGAACGAAATTCCGACAAGGCCCATTACTCTGGTTTCTGTACTATCTCACCCGCAAAGGGAACATGTGGGTTGTTTGATTTTCATAGTCTAATTTGCGATGCCGCCGCCCCGATTTATTTCCGAACCGAAGACGGCCATAAAGTTTAAGACATGATCCATCATCAGAGCTAAGCAAGTAATAGGCGGGGAAGATCGATTCAATAACCGTCAAAGTAATACCTAAGCACCGATCTCATCGTGATCAGTTAGGCACTCGGAGTGGTCTCGGAGTACCTCAAGTACGCGACAGTCAGCTGTGCGGCCACCGCTACACTCCTTGACCATTCGCTTCAGTTCCGTACGAAGCGCCTGTAAACGCGCGATGCGCTGTTCGACCTGCTTAAGCTGCCGACGTGCAATCGTGTCAGCCTTGCCGCAGGGCCGGTCGGGATGATCGCAGAGGTCCAGGAGCTCCCGGATTGCTTCCAATGAAAAACCAAGCTGCCGCGAATGGCGAATAAATGAAAGTTTGTCGAGTTGCTCATTACTATAGCGTCTCTGTCCCCCCTCAGTACGGTCCGGTTCTGGTAGAAGCCCGATCTGTTCATAATAGCGAATAGTCTGCACTTTCGTGCCTGTTTTCTTTGCAAGACCGCCGATCGTGAGCATGAATTAGTTATCCAAATACAAAATTATACGGAGCGAAATGGACTTTCAGCAGCGCCGAACCTAAGCCATTTGCTTCCGCGCGACAATCAAGCACGTCCGCAAATTTGAGCTTGAACCTCTAGTGGCTTTAGGAATTATACGTATTCCGAAAAAGGTAATTCAGTAGTCAGTTACTGCCACATTCGAACTGTTTGATCTCCAAACGTGTACGAACTCTGAGGTTTTTAGGACGCGCCGGATACTGGTGGTCGTGTTTTTTGGCAACCAGTTTTGCTGCTCTACCGGAAACCCACGCCACAATAGACATCCTCGCATTGGATTTGACCAAAATGAAAACAATTCACACCTCTACCGGCGCTGACCGGAACGCGTCTGTAAACCTGACAAATGATTTACGGCCACTTTTGAGGGAGAGTAGTTGGTACAACGACATGCCCGGCGAAGCAGTTTTCACCACACTAGACGAGGGGATCTGACTTTATGGCCCGCGTATCCGGAGAAATGGCGCTAGTCCTTGCCTGGATTGTTTCTCTTGTCGCTACACTCGCAGTATTGTTCATCGGCGAAGTGTTAGGCCAAACGCCTTGCGTGCTTTGTTGGTTCCAGCGGGCCTTTATGTTTCCTCTGGTTGTTGTCCTAGGGTTTGGTCTTTGGTGGCAAGACCGCCGAGTTGGTCGCTACGGCGTAGTTTTGGCACTTGGAGGCGGAGCCGTCGCACTCTGGCACCTAGGTCTTTACGTAGGCCTGATTCCTGAGCCCATTCAACCATGCTCTGCAACCGGTCCTTCCTGCACTGACTCCAACCAATTGTTCCTCGGCGTTCCCATCCCGTTGATGGCGCTCGTTGCGTTCGCTCTCATCGGCCTGTTGTCCGCCCTGTCACTCAAGGAGACACATAAATGAACCGCCGCGCATTGATCTTATCTGTGCTCGCACTTGGCAGTGCCAGCTTCGTCGGTGCCGCCTGGTATGTGAAACGCCAAGCGCCTTTGGAGAGTGCCCAATCTCTCGTCTCAGAGGGCAACGAGGTCCTTGTTCGGCCCTACTCACCAGTCCTTGGGCCAGAAAACGCACCGGTCACAATTGTCGAGTTCTTCGACCCCGCCTGTGAGGCCTGTCGCGCGTTTCATCCAATTGTGAAAGACCTCTTGGCGCAGCATGAACCCGCGGTTCGTGTCGTGATACGTTACACGCCATTTCACGGTGCGGCATCAGAAGAAGCGATCCGAATCCTCGAAGCCGCACGAATGCAAGGTGTCTTCGAGCCTGTGCTGGAGGCTGTTTTGCGCGAACAGCCCAGGTGGGCTTCGCACGGCTCCCCACAGCCAGGTTTGATACTCGGAATTGCCGCGGCCGCAGGTCTTGATGCGGAGGCCGCGCGTACACAAATGCTTGCACCCGACGTCGTTGGGATCCTCAACCAAGACCGTGCGGACGTCGAAGCTGTCGGGGTGCGGCAGACACCAACATTCTTCGTAAACGGAAAGCCGTTGGATCCATTCGGCGATGTTGAGCTGCGGCGCCTGGTTTCGGCGGAAGTTGCTGCGGTTCAAAACTGAACTGCGATCTACAAAGGAAGAACGGCAATGAGAATAGTACTGTCCCAAACGCTGGCGGCACTCGTAATCATCATAGGGTTCTCTGCCGCCTCCGTGGCAGGCTCAGACAAAGTGCTAATTGAGGATGCATGGTCTCGCGCATCCATCGGTACCAGTCGTCCCGGTGTGGCCTACATGAAAATCCGTAATACCGGCGACCTTGCAGTAACGCTGAGAAGCATTGGTACGGATATTGCGCTGAAACCTGAAATTCACCGGACATCAACGACTAACCAAGGTGTGAGTTCCATGACGCCTGTCGGCGAAATCGAAATTGCTCCGGGAAAAGCAGTGATTCTGGAACCAGGAGGACTTCATGCGATGCTGATGGGGCTGCAACGGAAAATGACCGAGGGTGAAAGTTTCCTTATGACCCTGGCTTTTTCCGATGGTGGTGAAGTAACAGTCGAGATTCCAATCCTTAGCATCGCCGCACGTGGACCCGAGAGCTGATGCGGCAACGGCGTTTGCTTGAGTATGGCGTGTTTGGCGTCGCGGCAATCAGCTTTATTCTTTTCGTCGGCTGGTGGCGTGTCGATGGTCCGGGTGCACCGGAACCTTCCGATCGGCGTCCCCTTGATTTTCCTGCGATGGAGTTTCGGCTCACTGACCACGCAGGAAACGCGGTGGGCCCTGAAGTCCTAACTGGCCGCGCGACGATGGTGTTTTTCGGTTTCACTTTCTGTCCCGACGTTTGCCCCACCACGCTCTCGGAGATATCGAGTTGGCTTGAGATGATGGGCGAGGACTCGGACCAACTTAATGTGATTTTCATTACAGTTGACCCCGAACGCGATACCGTCGACGCAATGGCTGAGTATGTGGGTTACTTTGATGCTAACATCCGGGGTTGGACCGGAACGAATGAGCAAATCGCGGTAGCGGCAGATATGTTCCGGGTCACCTATGAAAAGGTACCGACAGACGGTGAAGACTACACCATGAACCATACCGCGAGCGTCTTCTTGTTCAAAGCAGACGGTCAGTTTTCTGGGGCTATCGACTACCACGAGCCCCGAGAAACCGCAGTGCCCAAAATTCGCCGCGCAATGACTGAAAAAGAGGAAGTGCCTCAATGAGCAAGAGGTATCTGATGAATGTCGGTGTGGCTTCAACGGTCGACTCGCCAAACTGATCCATACTCAAGGAGCGTCTTAACGGATGCTCCCCGGGCTGCAAGCGAACAGTACCGGCATCCCCAAACCGCATCACCGCTTCTTGGCTATAAGTGCATTCGATCCATAACGAAAAGGCTCTGCTCCATGAAAAAATGTCTCACTGCTCTCATGTTCACTCTTGCATTGTCGTCATCTACGCAGGCATTCGCTGACCAAAGTCTAGTCGAGGTCCGCAAGACCAACGGTTGCGGCTGTTGCCTGGCTTGGATGGAGCATCTTGAGGAAAATGGTTTCAATACGACCGGCGAAGACATGTTTGCCGGACCGTTGACGCGGTTCAAGATCGACAATGGCGTGCCCCAGCGAATGGCCTCTTGCCATACGGCACTTGTTGACGGCTATGTAATCGAGGGTCATGTCCCGGCGACCGATATTCGGCGTCTCCTATCAGAACGTCCAGACGCGATTGGTCTCGCCGTGCCCGAGATGCCGCTCGGCTCACCGGGCATGGATCAGAGCGACATGCGAGAAGCCTATGATGTCTTCCTGATTCGGCGGGACGGTTCGACGGAAGTGTTCGCGAGTTATGCGAGTAATTGAGCGCACCTAAAGGATGGCAATGATGAGACCAATTCTGACGATCGGGTTGGCAGGCGTTGCAACTGCGTTCTTTGTCGATCAGGTATCGAAGTCAATCATCGTCGCAAACAAAGCCAGTTTGACTCCCAGTGTCTCCGTCTTTCCTGGTCTCAATCTTACTTACTTGCAGAACAGCGGCGTGTCATTTGGACTGCTGGGTGAAGTGCATTGGTTTGTTCTTGTCGTGCTGGCGTTTGCCGTCTGCGTCTGGCTGTCGGTGCTTTTGATACGTGCCGCGAGCAGGTTCGAGGCCTTGGCCTATGGAATGATCATTGGTGGTGCTCTCGGAAATGTCACGGATCGGCTGCGATATCGCGCAGTGACTGACTTCCTTGACTTCTACTTTGGCGCAGCACATTGGCCGTCCTTCAATATGGCCGATGTTTTCGTGGTTGGCGGCGTAGGATCATTACTTCTTTCTCCGTGGTTGGCCGCTCGATATGCTGATTCCAGCTGAGACAGAGTAGCGTTCTTTCAATAGAATTTACGCGACCCGCATACATAAAATCAGCAGGCATGAGGTCCCGAATAATATCCGCGTGGCGCAATGCTGGGCGCACGGACGACGGAAACTGAAGGAAGTGTTCGACCGCGATGCCTCCGAGATCACCGCCGAGGGCTTGCGCCGAATCGCCGAGTTCTACAGGGTCGAAGCTGATATCCGAGGCACGGCGCCCGGGTAGCGGCTCTCGGCCAGACAGACCCGCACCGCGCCTCCTGTCGCCGCCTTCGGACCATGGTTGTAAGAGCAACGCCTCCGGGTCTCCGCCAAGTCTCGTCTCGGCGAGAAGTTCACCTATATTCATCGTCACTGGGACGGTTTACAGACCTTCCTTCACGATGGCCGTGCCGAGATCGATTGCAACAGTGTCGGGAATTTGATCCGGCCAATTGCATTGAACAGGAAGAATGCCTTTTCCGCCGGCTATGACGAAGGTGGCCGCATCGCATCTCACATCGAGACCACGAAAATTAACGGCGTGGAGCCCTTCGCCTATCTCAAGACGACCCTCGAGGCCATCGCCGACGGCCATCCGAAAAGCCGGATCGACGAACTCCTGCCATGCAACTTCACGCTGTCAAAATGAAGCCTCGTGGGGCGCAAACTTGCTTACAGAATAGCGGAACATGACGCAAAAGGAAATTACGGCGATCAACATGGATCCGATGGAGCTTCTACGGCGCATTAAGAACTCAAAGGATATGCACTACGGTTACCGATGACCGAGCCACGGCCGGGCAAGCCCCTTGTTGATAAGAATTTGGCTAACGTTTTTGCCATTGATGAGAACTCGAGCAAAAGTCCGGCCGTACTTGTCCTTGCCGTTCCGGAGTATCTGAATTCGCTGGCCGTCCGCCAGCTCGACGAGCCGGCATTTGGCCTTCTTTGCCATCTGGATCTCATTAGAACACTTTCCCTTGATCTCCGCAGTGTCCAGGCCAAGGACGCGCTCGCGCTCCGAGCCGCGTATCATGCTAATCAGGAAACTGTCGCCGTCCCAAACGCGCAATTGCTGTGGCTGACACGTCGCATCACAGAGATATGCGGCAATAACGATGTGGCTGGTCATTCTCTGTTGAAGTCACCGATCCCAGACAGATCGACGCCAATATCCACCTTATTCGGATCCTGCGCCCATAGCTGTTGCCGCAGTTCGTTCTTTGGGTCCGACCCAGCAATTTCGCTTTCCGTTTCCATCGCACCTTCTTCGGAGACGGACCGGTCCGGAACTCCCAGTTCAACGCTCTCTCCAGTATCTTCCGCCATGAACACATACTCCCCATCGAAATACCCAGTCTGGTACGCCTCGATGGCATCTGTGAAGGCTTCCGGAACCGGCGCGCCGTACCACTTCGTCACGATCTTGTAGACACGGGCAAAAAGTGCGGTCCCGATCTTGATGTTGTTGCAGGCGTCGAACACATCCGCGGTGACCTGCGACTTGTCGGTGATACCAATGCCAACCGGGTATTGCGTGATCCCGACGCGGACAACGGCTTTGCCGAGGTGATCCTGAACCAGCTTCATGGGGTCGGTTCCGGATGGGGGCGAAATGACACCCTAAGAGTTACCAATCGGACGAGCCAGAATTCTTGGGTATACAGGTGCGGTAGAGTCTACCGGTTGCGCGATATGCCCTCTTAAGCAGACCTGACGGAAGACAGGAACTTGCTGACTTCGGCTTTGAGGTGATTGGACTGCTCGGCAAGTTGCTCCGCAGAAGAGTGAATTTGGTTCGAGGATGCACCCGTCATCTCGGCGGCTTTATTAACCCCTGCAATGTTTTCGGAAAGACCCTGTGTGCCTCGAGCGGCCTCATCGACGTTGCGGGCGATTTCCTGTGTTGCTGCGTCCTGCTCTTCGACCGCAGTCGCGATTGCCGTCGATATGACGTTCATTTCCTCGATGATTTTGCTGATAGAGCCAATTGCGGTCGCGGCATCAGAGGTTGCTCCCTGAATTGCCCCGACCTGACTTGCAATCTCGGCTGTCGCTTTCGCCGTCTGTTCCGCCAGTTGTTTGACCTCTGATGCGACCACTGCGAACCCTTTCCCGGCCTCGCCGGCGCGGGCAGCTTCGATGGTCGCATTCAAGGCAAGAAGGTTCGTTTTTTCTGCTATATCGTTGATCAGACCGACCACATCGCCAATCACCTGCGCCGCGGACGTCAGTGATTGAACCTTCTCGTTGGTTTCACGCGCACTATCGACGGCTTTTGACGATAATTGTGTTGAACTGGAAACCTGCCGCGAGATCTCTGTTACAGAAGATGCCATCTCTTCTGTCGCACTGGCGACGGTTTGGACATTGGCAGCAGTTTCCTCGGATGAAGCCGATACCGCCGCAACCTTCCTAGAAGTATCTTCCGCGCCGGCTCGCAGGCTTCTAGAGGCCTCGGTTAGATGCTGCGCGGCTGTGGAAACCCCATCGACTACGCCGCCTACAGAGGTTTCGAATTCCGAAGCCAGACGCTCAAGGGGAAAAAACGGAGGGGGATCGCCCACCGGTACGGCCAGGTGTGGATCCGCGAGCCCGGTGGGCACGCGGATTTGCGCCTGGTCCTGCACGAGGGAGCGACGCCGGCGTGCCGGTGGCGCGAGTGAGGAAGGATGGGGAGACCGTTTTTTGCCCTTGGTGGGGGAGGGGGAGCGGCGTTTCCCCTCTCCTGACAGGAGCATGATGCCCGCCTGCAGGGCGGCCTATTTGGGGATGGCAAACGGAGTGCGCAGGGCGACGCCCGGAGGCGGGAGGATCGTCACCAGATGGCCGAGACGGGTGCCTGCGCCTGGCTCGGGGAGCGCAGCGACTAGAGCCGTGCCCAAAGGGTGCCGCACAAATTCTGTTTACCTCTTGAGAGCATTAACGAATGCCGAAATTTCGCAACAGACTTTTGCAGCACTCCCCTGTCACATCAGCGCCCACCCAATAGTGTGACTCCGACAATAGATTTGCCGCTTACCAGGCTCGGCTAACTTCCAAGTTCGCCATGGTATAACCGGGCATCGGTTCTGTCCGGGCCAAGCGCGTGAAGTCCCGATCGACGGTCGCATTCGTGTCGCCAATCTGGTTGGCGTCCAGTGAGCTTCTGCCGATTTCGTGGACACCAAGTTAAGGTGTTTGCCATGAAACTGGAGCGATGGAACGCAACGAAGGAAGTTCAGCCACGAATACAAGCTTGAGGCGGTGTCCACGAAATCGGCAGAAGCTCAAGAGCGGAGAGGGAAGACGAATGAGCAATCAGGAACGAGAAGCTGACTTTTTCGAATGGGTGGCGTTGGCATTCGTTTGGGGTTGGGTCGGAACGGTCATCGTTCTTGTCGTTGCCGCTATTCTGAGTATCTGGATGCATGGCGTGCTGGGGCTTGAGCACGGCTACTCGGAACCGCGTCAAGCAAAACTGGAAGCCCAAACTCGCGTCGCCCTATGGTCGGAGATGCATTCCTGCATCCAAGACAGGGCTGTGATCAAGCGCTTCGACTACTCGCAGGACCGCGTTGATCTCTATTGCGAAACCAGAAAGGTGGAAGCAAATGAGATGCTCACTAAACTGATCAGCGAAGGGGTGACGCTCAAGAAACACCATGCGGAAGGGTTCGCGATTCACAGTGGTTGGCAGGTTCTAGCTGGGCTAACTTGGCTTGCTTGGATTCTGGTGTCGCCGATCCTTATGCTTTTCGGTGCCTTGTTTGCGGCGATATTAGCCGTCAACGGCTGGAACCAAACCGAGGACAACAGCAAAACCTTCGTTATCGTTCTTTGTGTCGCCTTCCCGCCGCTTGCGACCTTGGCGCTTTACATCGCTCTGGAGACCTTGGCTCCGGGCACTTGGAACAATGAGATCAAACGAGTATTCATCAGCGCGGCGGCAATATTCTCGGTTCTGGCGTATGTCGCCTCTCGGAAAAACGCCAAGAAAATTGAGGAGCAGGTTGAAGAATACAATGCGAAGGTCGAAGCCATGGAGGCGGACCGGGCTAAACAAACTCGCTCCAACAAAGGGGGACGGGTCACTCACTCCCAACCTTAGCGCGTGCTTTGGAACAAATCTTGTTCTGCCCCCTCAATCGCATGTCAGGCTGCTCCGCGCTTCCTGCGCCGGAACGTTTCATTATCCTCACAACAGTTTCTGAGTTCCGTGTCTTGCTGGAGCCTTAGATCCCAATGGCGGAACTCGGCAACGATGGCTTCGCCGGCGCTGATGTGCTCTTCCCTGCCTGGATGATTGTCAGCTCTAACGGCCCGGATCGTAATGAGCCCGAGGTGTTGAAGGTAGTCGAGCTTGCCCCTGAAGCTGTTGGGATGCATGTCCAGGCAGGCCGCCAGTTTGCCCCGTGTGACAGGGCCGAACTGAGCGTTCAGCCGCGCGAGGAAGATAAAGAAGCCGATTGCCTGCAATGCACATGTCGGCGTCTCGCTTGGCCGCCGGCGTTCTCTAATCTGGCAAGAAGTGTGATGGATAAGCAGGCCGATATTGGAGCCTTCGACGTGGGCACCTTCCGGATCCCCGATCACGCGCTGCACTTCCTTCAAGAAGGCCACCATGGGCTCAGGAACCGACAGCTCATGCCATTTCTTGAAGTTTTCGCGATGTTCGACGACCTCGATCAGCTTGAGGCGCTTCAAATATTCAAGGAGATGTCGAACGCCGGTCGGCGTTACCCCGAAATATTCGGCAAGCCTGGGCGCTGACACACTTTCACCGCTTGCCTGGAACCAGGCTATGGCATTCAAAATACCGTAGCTTTTCAGGGCTTTGGATGATGTATCGCCTTTATTTGCGCAGTTTAACAATTTGGAATAGGCGACCAGAAACAGAAGGGGGCCGGCTGGCAGTTTATTTTCTTGGTTCATTACGGCGTGAAACCTAAATCAATCGCGGAAATCGGCGCGGCGGCACCGCCCCGGCTCCTTACTCATTGGGTAAATGACTTTCGATATGTGTGGCCGTCGAGTTTGAACGTGGACGACCAGATTCCGAGGGATTTTGAGCGGGCGATTTTTTCGAAAGACCCATATTCCGGGACAATCAGAGTACCTTCGGCCCTGGCGGCGATCGCCATACCTTCAGTCAACGCTTTTTTTGCGACATCGGACCCGTCCGGCAGGAAGCAGCGGCCAAGAACGGTTGCGTATCCGCCCGATCCTTCCTTGATGCAACGAATAGTGTAGCCGAGCGTGTTTTCCGTCAGCCAACCCGCGGCGACGGCTCCGCAAGGCCACGAAATTCCTTGATAGTGAGCGCGTTGGGTGAGGGCACACGCAGACACGCCAAAAAGTTTCACGGTGAGACCACTCTCCACGATCTGGAAACTGGATCCGTCGATAACGCTGACTTTTCCTTCGATGGAATCCGCCTGTGCACCGGCGGGCAGCAGCACGTTTAGGAGGAATATACCGAAGGCAATACACTTTTTGCGTGACATGAGTGCCATATGACAGCTCATTCTCTCGCAAACAAGTCTTCAGTAGATCAATTTGTGTGATGGTAGTGATTTGACTAGATGGTCAAGCAATTGAGTGCTTTAGAACGGATCTAGGCGCTATCCTACACGTAAGGTTGCGCAAGAACCCGTCGGCAAATATCGATAATACTATGACGCATCGGTAAGCGACCGATTTTCTTTGCGCCGCTTGCTGTACCGCTCAAGGTCACCGCTAACCAAACCGTTGCCGCTGATATATTTTTCTGCGGCTCTACGGGCGACTTTTACGTTCACGTCAGTTTGCAGGTCAGCCAAACAGAACTTGTCAAAAATGCGAATAAATTCGTGAAGCGCTTGCTGGTACATGGGCTGCACCGCGCAATGGCCTTTCATGTAACAATCGCAGCCTGCGGGATTGTCGCACTGCGCGAACTGCCAGCCACTTCGCTGCTCGCAAATCGAGATGACTTCCGAGACAAGAATGTCGCTGATCGGGCGAGAGAGGATGATGCCTCCGTACTTTCCGCTGCGGGTATCCAAGAGTCCGACCTTCGCCAAGCTCGACGTTGTTTCATTCACCGTCGATCGTTTGGTGTCGAGAACCTGACAGAGTTCGGGCGTCAAAACCCGGCGTTCTTTGTCCTCCTGAGCGTCGAGGTAGAGGAAGAGCCTGACGGCCAGGTCAGAATGGCTTGAAAGTCGCATCTACTTTAATTCCATGCGGCCGGCCCTTCCGGCCGATTGCCGTCCTTGGCCTTGTTCCAGTGGAAGAGCGATTTGGATAGGGCAAGCTGCCCGTTCTTCGCCTTCGTGATGATGCCGTTCAGATATGCGCCTGGAGACTGGATCAGTCCGGCTTCGTGTTTTTCGAAAATGAGGGCGACGGCGACCGCGGCCTGTTCTCGGCCGAGCGCAAGGGTTGCTGCGTTCCAAGTGGAATCCGCGATCAACAGGTGTCCTCTCATCACAGTTTCGACCGTGTTTATTATGTCCGCCCAGGTCGGAGTTTTGTCAGAAACCACCCATTCCTTAAATTGTGGGCAAAGCAAAAGCAAAGTTTTTGGATCCACGGGTCTTGCTGCAAGCTTTTCCGGTTGTTTTGGACCCGGGCGTCGCAAAGGCTCTTTCTCAGAGCCATTTTCATCGGCGGAGCCGATGTCAGAAGGGAACTGTTGTTCGGCGGGAGCCGAACGCCGTTTCGTGTACAACGAAGAATCTGTTTTCTGGACTGTACTCTGTATGAAGGTGCCGCTAGTGGGACCCATGGGTGCCATTTTTGATACCCTGGGGAACTTTTCTTCAGCGTTATCAACATCGCTGTCCCCATGGGAAAACTTCTCGCTCGCGGCGGCATAAGCGGTTTTGACGCGCTCCAACAGAGTTTCCAAGGCGTCGCACAGCTCGGCCAGCTCGTGGAGCGGAGTATTCGGCCGGCGCCGTTGAACGATCGCCTGAAGATTACGAGCGCATGTCTCCCAGGGACCAGCGATCTGATGGTCGGACGCGGTTTCGATGATGCTGGCAATCAGCCTGCGGGAAATCGTGAACTTGCGACTGTGCTCGCGGTGCTGAACGGCCCGTTGTTTGTCCCGCTCGAATAGATCCTCCAGTTCGGGCGTTTTCAGACCGAGAGGGGAGAGGTCGATACCGAAGGACGACGCCAGCACGATCTTGCCGTTCTGATCGCGCTTTCCGAAGCGCTGCCCTTTGGGACTGTCTTTGAAGCTGATCAGGCCCGCTTCGGCAAGCTTACGAAAATTGCGGCGGAGAGCGGACAGCTCGAAAGAACACTCGCAGACAAGGCGGGAATTATCGGGCCAGACGATTGGCCGGCTTGCCCCTGTCCAGTCCTGTTCCTGGCTGAAACTGAGGAGTTTGTTCATGAGTTCGATCGCCTGGGAATTGAGCCGCAGGAGATGGGTAACGCGGTTGAATGCGGTGACGGCGCGTCTTTTATCGACGGCAGTCTGAGTGCCCCATTCGTCGGCAAGCGACATGGCATCGTTTATGGCAGGCGTGATCTTTCGCAGCCCGGACGGCCTTGGCTTCGGCATAGGGAATATCCTTTTTTAGGCACGACTTTCCCGTGCGCCGAGGTGGCGTTTTGCGTTGACTGATTGTCCGGAGATCCCTATCCTCAGATCACATTTCAGAACTGATCTTCGAGTTGGCGCTCGAGGATTTTGAGGACAGAGCTTCCGTCGCTTCGGCTACGGGAGCTTTTTTCTTTTTAGGTTTGGCTCAATCTTCCTTTTGATACCATTTTTTTCAGTGTTGATTGATTCATCAAATTTCGCTCAAGCTAGTCTTGGAATCGCCTCCAATCAAGTTTGAAGAAGGTCTATCTAGCGTTTCTGCCGCTGCACAATTTTGAACGTGCCGCTCCACATTTTTGGACCTCCCGCTGCACACTTTTGAAACTCTCGCTGCACATTTTTAATTGTACTATCAGGGACTAGCGCGGATTTATCATCCTTGTAACCTCCATTTCGAGACACATGCAGAAGGATGGGCATCAATTCCTCATTGTAGGGTCTTTAAAAGGCTTGCAGCAGAGTCAAAAGCGATTACAACGCGACACGGAATTGTTGCAGCCAGGGCACGAACACGCGGAAAAGATTATCGATACCGTTTGATATCGCTTTATAGAGTGTTACTGAGCGGTTAAAACTCAGCCCGTTTAGACAAATCAAGGGGTGGTCATGGTGGCCGTTAAAGGTGGTGAAAGCCGTCGCAGGCTGATCGCCGGGCTCGAGGATTCGCTTGGGAAAGCGATCATGTCGGCACTATCGGAGCATGACGTGGTTGAGATCATGCTCAACCCGGATGGGCAACTGTTCATCGAGCGCGTTGGTAAGGGCATGGAGCCCTCCGGCGAAATGACGCCCCATGACGCTCAAATCATTATGGGCAAGGTCGCCCATGCGCTCGGCACGGAAATCACCTCTGATAAGCCGATCATTTCCGGCGAGCTGCCGATAGGCGGTCATCGTTTTGAAGGTCTTCTGCCACCGGTCGTTTCCAAACCTTCCTTCACGATCCGCAAGAAGGCTTCGCTGCTCATCCCGCTTTCCAAGTACGTCGAGGATGGCGTGATGACGGACGGCCAGGCCGCCGTGATCCGTGATGCGGTTGCCGGCCGGAAAAACATTCTGGTTTCGGGCGGCACTGGCACCGGCAAGACGACCCTGACGAACGCGATCATTGGTGAAATGGTTTCAAACGCTCCAGATCATCGCCTTGTCATTCTGGAAGACACCGCGGAAATCCAGTGCGCGGCCAGGAACGCTGTGATCCTGCACACGTCCGATACCGTGGACATGCAGCGGCTTTTGAAATCGACCATGCGCTTGCGCCCAGACAGGATCATTGTCGGCGAAGTGCGCGATGGCGCGGCGCTGACGCTGCTCAAGGCATGGAACACGGGTCACCCGGGCGGCATCGCCACGGTTCACTCCGACAATGCCTTCACCGCACTGACACGCCTTGAACAGTTGATCGCGGAAGTGTCCCAGCAGCCTATGCCGCAAGTGATTGCTGAAGCGGTTGACCTCATCGTCTCGATCGAGCGCTCCCCGGAACACGGGCGCATCGTTCGGAACATTGTGACTGTATCCGGCTTTCGGGACGGCACCTATGACGTCCGCTCAGCCGTTGCATCTCAGTTCCTCAACAAAAATTCCAACGACAGGCAAGGGACACTTCATGTCGCGTAATTTTGTGATTTCTCTCGCCCTGGTCGGAGCCGGACTGTTCGTCATCGAACCAGCCTTCGCCTCCGGCGGCGGCTCGCTCCCCTGGGAAGGTCCGCTTCAACAGATCCAGGCGTCTATAAACGGTCCTGTCGCTGGTGCCGTTGGCTTGATCGCGGTGGCGATCGCGGGTGCGATGCTGATCTTCGGCGGTGAACTCAACGACTTTGCCCGCCGCCTGGCGTACGTGGTTCTGGTTCTCGGGGTCCTGCTCGGCGCGTCCACCATCGTCGGTCTGTTCGGATCATCCGGCGCTTCCATCGGTATTGCTCCGGAAGGGAAAGCGGCAACTGTGGAACCAGCTCGTGACTGACGCGCCAGGCCTCAACAGAGCGCGGATCCACCGCGCTCTTTCACGCCCGACATTGCTGTTCGGGGCAGACCGGGAGCTGGTGCTCGTGACAGGTCTTGCCTCGGTCATTCTGATTTTCGTGATCCTGAAGCCCTATGCCGCTCTGCTCGGCGTGGCGATCTGGATCGTGGTGGTTGGCGTGCTGCGGATGATGGCCAAGGCGGACCCTCTGATGCGCGCCGTCTATCTGCGACACGTCAAATACCGCGCCTACTACCGGCCGACATCCACGCCATGGCGGAAATACTGAACATGGTAGCCCTCAAAAAATTCCGGCATGTCGCACCGTCCTTTTCCGACCTGCTCCCTTACGCGGCGCTGGTCGACAACGGCATTGTGCTCCTGAAGGACGGGGGCCTGATGGCCGGCTGGTATTTTGCCGGGCCGGACAGCGAAAGCTCTACTGCGTTTGAGCGGAACGAAGTCTCCAGGCAGATCAACTCGGTTCTGGCTCGCCTCGGCAACGGCTGGATGATCCAGATGGAAGCGGTTCGCATTCCCTCAACTGGATATCCGGCCAAGGAAAGCTCGCATTTTCCGGACCCGATCACTGCCTTGATCGATGACGAGCGCCGCCGACATTTCGAAGCCGGGGAGGGGCATTTCGAAAGCCAGCACGCCATCATCCTGACCTACCGGCCGCCGGAGAAAAACAAGTCCAAGCTGGTGAAATACATCTATTCGGACGACGCCAGCCGCAACACGTCATTTGCATCCCGGACGCTTGAGCACTTCAAGACGACGATCCGGGAATTTGAGCAGTATATGGCGAATGTCGTCTCGATCCGGCGCATGGAAACGCACGAGGTGCCGGAAAGAGAAGCGGGGAGGGCAGGGGAGAGGTGCGGCCGCTACGATGATCTCCTGCAGTTCGCACGCTTCGCGCTGATCGGGGAAAACCATCCGATCCGCTTGCCTGACATCGCCATGTATCTCGACTATCTGGTGACGGCAGAGTTCCATCACGGTCTCAACCCCATCATCGACGGCCGCTATGTCGGCGTCGTGGCGATCGACGGGTTTCCGGCCGAAAGCTGGCCGGGGATCCTGAACGCCCTTGATCTCATGCCGATCACCTATCGCTGGTCCAGCCGGTTCATCTTCCTCGATCCGATCGAAGCGCGATCGGTCCTGGAAAAGACGCGCAAGAAATGGCTGCAGAAGGTGCGGCCGCTGATGGACCAGCTCTTCAAGACCAATTCCGGATCGCTCGATCAGGACGCCATGGTGATGGTCGGGGAAACCGAGGACGCGATTGCCGAGGCGAACTCGCAACTCGTCGCTTTCGGCCACTACACGCCGGTCATCGTTGTTTTTGATACAAACCAAACCCGTCTTCAGGAGAAGTGCGAGGCGGTGCGCCGTCTTGTCCAGAACGAAGGGTTTGGCGGCCGCGTCGAAACCCTGAACACCACCGAAGCGTTCCTGGGAAGTCTGCCAGGCGTCTCCTATGCCAACGTTCGCGAACCACTGGTCAGCACGCGCAATCTCGCGGACCTCGCTCCACTCAACTCCGTCTGGGCTGGGTCGCCGGAAGCGCCATGCCCCTTTTACCCCATTGGCTCCCCGCCACTCATGCAGGTGGCGTCAGGTTCGTCGCCGTTCCGGTTCAATCTCCATGTCGGGGATCTGGGGCATACGCTGATCTTCGGGCCGACCGGTTCGGGTAAATCGACGCTTCTGGCACTGATCGCCGCTCAGTTCCGTCGCTATGAAAACGCGCAAGTGTTTGTCTTCGACAAGGGCAAGTCGATGTACCCGCTGACGCTTGCGATTGGCGCGGATCATTATGACGTCGGCAAATCGGACACACTCTCCTTTGCACCGCTCTCATCTCTTGAGGATGACACCGACAAGGCATTCGCTGCCGAGTGGCTGGAAACCTTGATCGAAATGCAGGGTGTAAAGGTGTTGCCGGAGCACCGCAACGCCATCACCACGCAGATTGACTTGATGGCAAAGTCGCAGCGCCGGTCGCTGACCGACTTCGTTTCGGGCGTCCAGAACCGGGAGATCAAGGACGCGCTGCAATATTACACGGTGGACGGCCCCATGGGTTCACTCCTCGATGCGGAAACGGACGGTCTCTCGCTCGCCAACTTCCAGACCTTCGAGGTCGAGGAGTTGATGAACATGGGCGACCGGAACCTGATCCCGGTCCTTCTGTATCTCTTCCGCCGGATCGAAAAACGCCTGACCGGTGAACCAAGCCTGCTTATTCTGGACGAGGCCTGGCTGATGCTCGGCCATCCGGTCTTCCGCGACAAGATCCGGGAATGGCTGAAAGTTCTCCGCAAGGCCAACTGCGCGGTGGTCCTTGCAACGCAATCGATCTCGGATGCCGACAGATCCGGCATCATCGACGTCCTGAAGGAAAGCTGCCCGACAAAGGTTTGTCTTCCCAATGGGGAGGCCCGGGTTTCCGGAACGCGCGCGTTTTACGAAAAGCTCGGCTTCAACGACCAGCAGATTGAAATCATCGCCTCCGCGATCCCGAAGCGCGAGTACTACGTCACATCTCAGGATGGGCGCCGGCTCTTCGACATGGCGCTCGGCCCGATCACGCTGTGCTTCGTCGGGGCGTCCGCCAAGGACGACCTCAAGCGCATCGAAGACCTTCACCTCCACTACGGCGACAAATGGCCCGCCGAATGGCTCAAGCAAAGAGGAATTGCCAATGCCGAACAGCTTCTTGGCTAGATCGCTCGCCAGCGTTCTTTGTGTGATCGGAATTGCAGGACCGGTCCAGGCTGGTGGCGCGGTCACCGGTGCGACCGAGTTCACCCAGATCCTCAACAACAGTGAGCTCATTGCCCTCGGCGGGCAGAACGCCGAGCAGATTGCCAATCAGGTGCAGCAGATCGGCAACCAGATCCAGATGATCGAAAACCAGATCTCGATCTACGAAAACATGCTGCAGAACACGTTGTCGTTGCCGATGCAGGTTTGGGGCGAGGTTGAGCAGAACCTCGGCCAACTAAAAAGCCTCGTTAACAAAGGGCAGGCGATCGCGTTCTCGATGGGCAACCTGGACGACACGCTAAAGCAGCGGTTCCAGAGCTACGCGGATTTCGCCAAGAACGGCCTGCCGGACGGGCAGTCGTTCTCGACCATGTACCAAGGCTGGTCCGATACCAACCGGGACACGATCTCCTCGACTTTGAAAGCGGCCGGATACACCTCGGACCAATTCGCGACCGAAGAGGACACCATGCGCCAGCTCCGGCAGCATTCTCAGTCTGCCGAGGGTCAAAAGCAGGCCCTGCAGGTGGGTCATGAGATTGCAGCCCAGCAGGTTGAGCAGATGCAGAAGCTTCGCGGCCTTGTCTCTCAGCAGATGACCATGATGGGAACCTGGTACCAGTCCGAACAGACGGCACGCGATCACACGAAAGCAGCCTCAGATCAGTTTTTCAAAAACCCGAACGTCTCTTCTGGGAATGGGCAAGACTTCAAACCTCAGTGGTAAACATATGACATTCAAACTTCCCATCGTCGTGTTAATCGCGCTCCTCGCAGCTGTCGCCGGGGCGGGCACAACATACGTGATCGTACCGAAAACCGATCCCGAAGTTGCGGAACTGCTGAGACGCCAAGTTGAGTTGGCGGAAGAAGCAAAAGCAAAGCGTGAAGCCTCCCAGAAGGCCGCCAAAGAGTTCTTCAAGGCGCCTGATATTGAACCGGGCAACGGGCAGGATTTCAAACCTCAGTGGTAAGTAAGTAGGGGGCTGTGGCTATGGCCAGGAGGAAGTTCGGACCGCTTTTTGGAACACTCATTTTGGGAATGGTGTTCGCAAGCATATTTGCCTCGACTGGATTTGCTCAGAGCGGCGGTGCGCTGGATACTGTTCAAAACAGTTTGGCAAACGCCGCCAAGAGCTGGGAGTCCACGCTCATAAGCGGCGCAACGTCTCTCTTCTGGCTGCTAGCCACTATCGAGATCGGCTTGGCGGCTGTCTGGCTTGGCGTGAACGCTGCCTCTCTGGAGGTCTGGGCGACAGAATTGGTCAAACGGATCATTTTTATCGGCTTTTTCGCATTCGTACTGACTCAAGGCCCACAGCTAGCAAAGGACATCGTTGATAGCCTTTGGGGGATCGGAAGCGGAAGTGTCTCGGGTAAACTCTCCCCAGCGGACCTCTTCGATACAGGTTTGCAGGTCAACGGCATCCTGAATGAGCAAATTCAAAATCTGGATTGGACTGCCATTGCGCAAGCGTTGATGCTTGCCGGCTCCGGCCTCATCGTTCTCCTTTGCATGGCGTTGTTTGCGGCAGTTTTGCTCTCTGTCATCGTGGAAATGTACATCGGGCTTATCGCCGGCATGATCATGCTCGGTTTGGGTGGTTCGTCCTACACCAAAGACTTTGCTGTTCGTTATCTGATCTACGCGTTCAGCATCGGCATGAAATTGATGGCCCTCAGCATCATCGCCAAAACAGGTTCAACTCTTTTGATGAACCTCGCGGCGGATCCGACGATGACGACAACCGCATCCGGTCCCGGAATGCTGGCTGCAATAGCTTTGGCGATGTTCGCGCTTTCAATCTTCGTTCCGAATATTGTCCAGGGCGTGGTTCAAGGCGTGTCTGCCGGCAGCGGGATGGAGGTCATTAGAACGGGCCAAGGGACATCCTATTACGCTGGCGCGGCGTTTCGGCAAACCGCCAGTGTGGCAGGAGGAATTGCCGGAGCCGGGATCGGTGCCGCCGGAATAGCATCCGGTTCTTATCAAGCTGGAAGAGCCGCGTCCGATGCCGGGCACTCGCCAGCCCGCAGTGTTGCCGCTGCATTTGGCACAGGCGGAAAAGCCCTAGCCTCTGCTGCCGCGGATAAGTTGACCGGAGCGCCGAGTGCTCACGGGTCTTCAACGCTAGGTCTCGCCAATCACAAGCTGAAGCAATCCCTTCCAAACAAACCAACTGGCGGCGGGTCTTCGCCCAAATCCTCCTGAGCAATAGGCACCTAGATGGCAAAACACACTCCAATCGATAATCCCTATCTTGCCGCTCGGATGGAATGGAACGAGCGCTACGGATCGTACGTACGCACCGCTCGCGTTTGGCAGGGTATCGGCCTGCTCGCTATGGCGATGGCGATCATCGGCTTTGGGTTCGCGCTCTACCAGAGCACGCAGGTCAAGCTCGTTCCTTATATCGTCGAGGTGGACAAGCTCGGCACACCCGCGATCGGTGGTTTCCCTGCTCAGATCGAATACGCCGATGAGCGCGTTGTCCGTTCCATGCTCGGAGCCTGGATCACTAATTTCCGCTCTGTCACCCCGGACACGGTTGTCGCCAAGGGATACATCGACCGGGTTTACGCGATGCTGCGGCAGACGGACGTTGCCACCCAGAAGGTCAACAACTTCTACCGGACGAACTCTCCATTCGATCGCGCACAGTCCCGAACCGTGTCCGTCGAGGTGACAAGTATCGTCCCGCTCTCCAATCAATCTTATCAAATCGATTGGACGGAGATCGAACGGGACAGGAAGGGCAAAGAGCTTCAGACGAAGCGCTGGCGCGGAGTTGCAGCCGTGACCCTATCGCCACCACAGGACGAAGCTATCATCAGGCTAAATCCAATCGGTCTTTACCTAAAGGACTTCGATTGGACCGCGCAATTGTAAGCTAATCACACGCTCAGAGAGTGAAAGTTATGTTCCAGAAAATCAGACCGCACGCGGGCGTGTGCATGTTCGCGGCCGCGGCCGCCGTCATCGCCCTACCTGTTCAAGCATTGGCTGCCGACTACACGGCAAAGGAGCTGCGCGCCCTCGGGCTTTCGAGCGACTGGCGTAATGGCCGAGGCGTGATTACCAAAGGTCCGGACGGCAAGGTCATCTATCTCTATGGCCAGGTCCAGCCAACAGTGGTTTGCGCTCCCTTGCAGGTCTGCGACGTGGAGCTACAGCCTGGGGAAGCTGTTCGCAACGTCATGGTCGGGGACACTGTTCGCTGGAAGGTGGATCCGGCAACATCGGGGGGACCGGGCGGAAACTCGGTTCACCTGATCATCAAGCCGACAGAACCCGGGCTTGTCACATCCATGGTGGTGACGACATCGAGGCGCACCTACCAGATCAAGCTTCAAAGCGACAGTCACCGTTACATGGCCCGGGTGGGCTTCGATTACCCTGAAGACATCCAGGCGAAATTCGAAGCGGCCAATCGCCAGCTTGAGGCAAGCATCATCCCCGGCGCCGGCGTCCCGGCTGAAAACCTGGACTTCAAATATCACGTTCACGGGCAAGCCCGCTGGCGGCCGACACGTGTCTATTCGGACGGCACCAAAACTTACATCCAGTTTCCCTCAGGAATGGCGTCCGGGGATGCACCGGTTCTTTACATCACCTCCGGGGGACAGAACCAGATCGTCAACTATCGCCTGAAGGGCAGCCTCATGATCGTGGATTACACGATCGACCAGGCGGTACTCGTGTCCGGTGTTGGTTACAGCCAACAAAAAGTTCGCATCAACAGGGGAGGCTGATCATGTTGCACACACGCCGCTCAATTTTGAAAGCCATCGGCATTTCGGCGCTGATAACACCCATGGCAGGCTGCATGACGCAAAGTGGCTGGTTCAACCCGACAACAAGCGTTGATGCTGCCAATCTGTCGCCTTCAGCCGCAAGCATCGTCGCCGGCGACATGGTTGCGAAACTCTCTGAACATGTCGGAGCTGGAACGGGCACCATCTTCCTCAAGGCTGACAATTCCCAGTTCGGGCTTGCCCTCGAAAGTTCACTACGCGGATGGGGTTACGCGGTCGCTGAGGCCGACCAACAGCCATCGGGCGACACGATCATTCCCTTGGCTTACACGGTCGATTCCGATGCCGGGCAGATCTTCGTTCGCCTCACCACGCCAACTGTCGAGTTGGCACGGACCTATCAGGCAACGGCGGCCGGCGCGTCTCCGACGAGCCCTGTCTCCGTGCTGACGCGCACAGCGTAAGGGCCACCCTATATGAGCAATTCGGATTCCAATGTGCATCTGGCGGGTGACGACATTCGCGCCGACGATGAAGCTCCCAAGATACGTCGCTTAAACCGGCTGCCGATATTTCTATTCATCGGGCTCGTTGTCGTTTTCGGTGTTGTGATCATCTATGGCCTCGCGAACCGTGGCATCACGTCGGGCGGCAGTATTGTCGAGGATGGTGGTGGCACGCCGGCAAGCGGTTTTGCGGACCAACTCAAGGCCGGCATCAGCAACGGCGTTATCGATCCGCCAGGGCAACCGATCACGCCGGTTCGGCCGGAACCAGTTGAAGTTGCCAAACCGGAAATCGTGCAAGCGCAGAAGCCGTATAGCAATCCGTTTCAGCAGCAGCCCGTCTCATCGGACGCGGTGATCGAACCGCAGGAAACGGAGATAGATTGGCGCGAAAGGATGAAACGCCGCAACGAAGAGCAGGAAATGCAGGAATTGCAGCGCCAACGGATGAAGCGCCTGCAATCCATTGACGCGGCTTACGACAGTCCAATCGTCGTGAACATCGATGAACTGGAGGGGCAGGGGCAGGGATCGCAGACCACCCAGGGCAATCAGACAGGAAACGGGGCGTTTACGCGCAGCCCGTCTTCTCCTGATCTTCTATCCGCAGCCCTGCAGGCGGCTCAAGGCGGGGCTGCTAATGCCGATCCCAACGGACAATTCGGTAAACAGGATTTCTTCAATCAGGACATTTCGGAAGCCGGATATCTCGCGAACCGCGTTGTTCCGCAGCAGTCACCCTATGAATTGAAACGCGGCTCGGTGATCCCGGCAACGCTCATCACCGGCATTAATTCGGACCTTCCCGGCCGGATCACCGGCCAGGTCAGACAGAACGTCTATGATAGCGCAACCGGCCATCTGCTTTTGATCCCTCAAGGCACCAAACTGTTCGGCCGGTATGATTCCGATGTGTCGTTCGGTCAGAAGCGCGTGCTCGTCGTCTGGACAGATATCATCTTCCCAAATGGAGCTACTTTGCAGATCGGCTCCATGGGGGGCGTTGACGGCGAAGGTTATGGCGGTTTCAAGGACAAGGTGAACAACCATTACCTGCGCACCTTTGGGTCCGCAGCGCTTCTCGCAATTATCGGAACTGGAATTGATATGGCTGTTCCGGAGAGCTCTACGCTTTCCACCCAGGACACGGCCTCAGATGCCGCCCGCCGCAACTTCGCGGAAGTGTTCGGCCGGGTGGTGGAGCGGACCATCAACAAGAACCTCGATGTCCAGCCGACACTTCAGATCCGGCCGGGATACAATTTTAATATTCTGGTCGATCAGGACATCATCTTTCCGGGATCGTATGGCTGACTATGCTGGAATACAGGAAGGCAATTGAATTAGGGGCCAGAACAAGATTTGCCAAAAATCCTGCGCTTAGTTGGAACGAACATCGAGCAATCGATTTGACCAGTCTGATTTTCACGACCTGCTACAGCGACAGTCTTTATTTAAGAAGAAACTCGCACAGGCTTATTTGAGCACCGCGTTTGTCAGGTGCAAACAGCCGGCACAGCCCCCGGGGCGAGCAACTTAGCGGGACAGTCAATCACCCAATAGGTACTACGCTTCAAAGAGCGTTTGGATAATCGGACAGGTCGGGACATCTCCCTTGGCGCATTCAGACGCCATTTTAGTCAGAGCCTTCTCCAGCTTCTTCAGGTGCTGAATCTTTTCCCTCACAGAGCTCAGGTGTTCCATTGTCATGGCATGCACCTCACCGCAACTGATGCCTTTCTGGTCGACCATTTTCAGCATCTCGCGGATCTCGTCGATGCTGAACCCGAGTTCCCGGCTCCGCTTGATAAACGACAAACGTTGAAGGTGGTCGTGGGTGTATTGCCGGTTGCCTCCGGCGGTCCGGTCAGGCTTGGGCATCAATTCAATGCGTTCATAGTACCGGATCGTCTCGATGTTGACACCGGTTTCGCTGGACATTGCCCCAATCGGATAGCCTCGCGCGTTCGTGATCCCGGACATGAGAGAAACTCCTTGCATCTGTAGTGACTACAGACGGTAAGCCTTCCCCATAGTCAGATCAATGGGGGGTGCCGGAATGACGACGGACATACATCCAGTGACCAAAAGAGAAACAGACCTTGGTGCGAAGGCCGCTACCGCCGGCGGCATACTTGGCGCACTTGCAATGACGTCCTGCTGTATTCTGCCTCTGGTTCTTTTCAGCCTCGGGGCCACAGGCGCCTGGATCGGTCAGCTTGGTGCGCTCACCCAGTACAAATGGGTCTTTTTCGCGTTTGCCGGAGGCGCACTCGGTTACGGATTCTGGAAGGTTTACAGGCCGACGCCGCAGGCCTGCGATGATGGGAGTTGCGAACGCCCCCTGCAAAAGCGGTTCATGAAAAGAGCACTTTGGAGCGCAACTTTCGTTGTCGCGCTCTCCTTGGCCTTCCCGTACCTCGCTCCGCCGCTGCTCGGCTACTGAGAAAGGATCCTCCATGAAAAAGGCGTTTATGACACTTGCCGTTTTGTTCCTGGCGACCGGAGCAACACACGCAGAAGAACGAAAAGCGCGGATAGAGGTCACTGGCCTTTGGTGCTCGTCTTGTTCCTACATCGTCGGCGAGGCGCTGCAGAAATCCGAGAGCGTCGCGATATTGAATTTCCAAGAACACGAAGATGGCCGGTCCGGTGTCTACACAATCACGTTCGACGATGCTGTGACGGATTTGGGGGAGATCGTCGCACAACCTGCCGCATACGGGTACACGGCGGTTTTGCTGGACGATGGATCGAACTCCGGAAGCTGACCTGTGAGTGACAAACCCTTGGGAATGATGCTGACGACGGCGGTTGCCGCTTCCGTCATGATTGTCTGCTGCGGTGGCGGCCTGGCGTTCGTCGGTCGATTGATTGCCCACTTGTCCGGTTCCGGTGTCGTGTTGTCGGTGCTGACTGCCGCAATCGCAGGTTTTCTCGCTTATTTCCGGCGACACAGGACGCGACTGTCGGCCGTGGAAGGCTGCGGAGAAGACAATAGGAAAAATATGAAATGAACAACAAGCTCCTGGCGACAGGGGTAATAGGTACAGTGATCGCTGCGCTTTGCTGCTTCACACCGGTTCTCGTCGTATTGTTCGGTGCCGTTGGGCTGTCAGCCTTCGTTGGCCTTCTTGACTACGTCCTGTTGCCCGCTCTCCTCGCCTTTGTACTTCTCACACTCTATGCGCTTGTTCGCAATGCACGACGCCAACGCAACGAAGGAAGCCGGAATGTCTGACTGTTGTTCGAAGAGGAACGGATCCTACCACCTGGCTGTGGTCGGCGCGGGCTCAGCTGGGTTCTCGGCCGCGATCACGGCGGCCGAGGAAGGTGCCCGGGTTGCCCTGATCGGTCACGGCGTCATAGGAGGAACTTGCGTCAATGTCGGTTGCGTGCCGTCGAAGGCGATGATCCGGGCTATGGAGATCATGCACGCGCCAAAAGCCGCTCGAAGATTTGACGGGATAGAGGCGACGGCGCAGATCACGGATTGGGCCGCCGTAATCCGCCAGAAACAGGCGCTGGTCGATGACCTGCGAGCTGCAAAATATATCGACGTCCTGCCCCAACACAACAACATCGCCTATCTGGAAGGTGAGGCTCGTTTCATTGCCTGCGGGCAGCTGACCTTGGAAGGAGAGGTCATCGAAGCTGAGAAGATCCTCCTCGCCACGGGATCCCGACCGCTGGTGCCTGACATTCCCGGAATGGCCCAGGTACGCCCTCACGACAGCACATCAATTCTCGATGTTCAGAAGCGCCCGGAATCTTTGATTGTCATGGGAGGCGGATACATCGGTGTCGAATTGGCGCAAGTTTTTGCCCGTGCGGGTACGCGCGTCACCATTGTGAGCCGCCGAGGATTGCTGCCGGAGGCGGAACCGGAAATCGGTGATGCGCTGACGCGGGCGTTTGAAGACGAAGGCATTGTCGTCCAAACCATCAAGAGCTACACAGAAGTTTTGATGCGTGACGGCCGCATTGCACTGAGGGTCGAAACCGAACATGGAACCGGAATCCTGGAAGCGGAGGACCTTCTTCTTGCGACAGGTCGTACGCCCAACACGCAAAATCTTGCGTTGGACCTGGCCGGAATCGCCACCGACCAGCGTGGCGCGATCCTTGTCGATGACCGGATGCGTACCAGCCAGAAAAACATCTACGCCGCCGGCGATGTAACCGGACGTGATCAATTCGTGTATATGGCAGCCTACGGTGCCAAACTGGCCGCGAAAAACGCGATGAACGGCGATAGCCTTGCCTATGACAACTCTACCATGCCGGCAATCGTCTTCTCCGATCCCCAGGTTGCCAGCGTCGGCCTCACCGAGGCCGCCGCGAAGGCTGCCGGCCACACTGTTCGCACTTCAGTCTTGTCGCTCGAGCACGTTCCTCGAGCACTCGCAGCCCGGGACACGCGCGGGCTCATCAAACTTGTCGCGGACGGAAACACCAAGCGGTTGCTCGGGGCACATATACTTGCTCCGGAAGGTGCCGACAGTATCCAGACCGCGGCGATGGCGCTCAAGGCGGGAATGACATACGAAGAGCTCGGCGCGATGATCTTCCCATACCTCACAACGGTTGAAGGGTTGAAGCTTGCTGCGCAGACTTTCGAAAAGGATGTAGCGGCTCTCAGCTGTTGTGCAGGTTGACAGGGGCAGTCTTGAGCTTCCAGCAGGTAGAACTTGTATAAACGGCAAAGAACCTGATTGGAAACCGCGTTGGACCTGACCTTTCAAACATTCAGTCTGGCATTTGGTCTTGGACTGCTGGGTTTTATCGAACCCTGCACGATCGGTGCGCACCTCATATTCGTAAACCGGCAATTACAAAATCCGTCTGAATATCGACTGGTGGCAGTAAGTACCTTCATTCTTGCACGCGTTATCGTCATGGCCGGCTTTGGCGGGGCTATTGTCATGTTGGGCCAAATGTTGATCGGGGTTCAGACCGGCTTCTGGCTGGTGTTTGGGGCCCTTTACCTGGCCCTGGGTCTGTTCATGATTGCAGGCTTTGGCCGGATTTTGCGCCGAAAGTTCGAGGTCGCTCCGGAGCGCTGGCGAATTGCCGGAAATCCACTCCTGCAGGGGCTCGCCTTTGGTTTGAACATTCCTGCATGTGCGGCGCCGATCCTATTCGCTCTTATAGGAACAGTGGCACTTACCGGTTCCCCTGTCTCTGGCGTAGTGCTGATGGGTACTTTCGCACTGGCCCTGTCTTTGCCGCTTCTGCCGCTGACCGTTTGGCCACGCTCTGCGGGTTTTCTTTCCCGGATGGCGGACTGGTTGAGGGCACGGCGCTGGATTCTCGGCCTAGTATTCCTCCTGCTTGGCATTTGGTCGATATGGTTCGGCCTTTTTGTCGATCCTGCGGACTGGAGCGGAAGGTGACGCCGCGCCGAAGATCCTGGCATGTTGTCGGTACCTTCCCGGCCATCCTTCTTTACGGCCACTCGGTTCAAGTGCGGTCTTCAACAAAACGTAAGTCGACAGGTTTCGCATTTTCCGGTAATGAGCGTCATATGACGAGGTATGTCCGAATCTTCATGATCGTGCTGCTCGCTGCTTTCGCGGCGGGAACCGTGGCGCATGCCGCGGGTTCAGCCAAAATGACCATGAAGATGGCTTTTGTCTTAGGCGACGGGACGGACATTGGCGATTGCAAGGATTGCCTGGACGACAAGAACGCTGCGCAACAGTGCGATAACGTATGTATCTCGCCGATCCTGGCAGTAGAGCCCCTGGGACAATTCAACATACATGGATCACAGACGACTGCCGAAAGTCCGGTTCTGCAAAGCGTGACCGGACGCACTGGTCTGCCAGAACCCTATCCTCCCCGATCAATCTTCCTGAGCTGACGCCGCGCGGACTTAATTTCCGGCTAGCGGCGCCCGAAGTCATGTGCGGTAAAACCGACTGCCCATGATCTCGATATGCTTTGCGCAGAGTGCGCGTTGCTATTCAAGCACCCTCTCAGGATGGTTGGAACGTCATGGCCATGTATCTGCCGACGCTGACGCGTCGGACATTCCTCACACGCACCGCAGCTTTCTCGGCTGGTGCGGTGCTTCCGGTTCTTGGACTACGAAATGCCCAGGCGGCCTCCATTAGGGAGTTCCGGCTGAAGGCATCACCGGGACGGACGCAACTCGTTCCGGATACTTATGGAAACACGCCGGTCTGGGCCTACAACGGCACAGTGCCCGGCCCGGCAATTCGTGTCCGTCAAGGCGATCGCATTCATGTCGTGATCGACAACGGCCTTGAGGAAGAGACCACCGTCCACTGGCACGGTGTGCGCACGCCGAACGCCATGGACGGCGTGCCGCATCTGACGCAGACGCCGATCGCTCCCGGTGAGACCTTCACCTACGAGTTCGACGCCGTCGATGCCGGTACCTACTGGTATCACCCTCACTTAAACAGCACGGTGCAGGTGGGGCGCGGTCTCTACGGCCCGCTGATCATCGAGGAATCCGAGCCGGTTCGCGTCGACCGAGAACTGATCTGGGTTCTCGACGATTGGCGACTCACCGGGGACGCAGCGATCAGCGACGATTTCGGCAACCCCCATGACTTGATGCATAACGGACGTATCGGCAACACGGTCACCGTCAACGGCCGTGTTCCGGAGAGCATTGCGGTCCGTGCTGGAGAGCGCATCCGGCTGCGCCTGATCAATGCTGCCAATGCCCGGATCTTTGGCCTCGACTTTGCAAACCTCGAGCCGGTTGTGATCGCCCTCGACGGGCAACCCGTGACGCCGCACCCACCGGCGAACGGGCTCGTCACGCTCGGTCCAGCCATGCGCGTGGACTTGATCCTCGACATGACCGGCCGGCCAGGCAATCGGGTCTCTGTGGTGGACCGGTTCTATAAGGGACAGGAGTACCGGTTGGTCGATCTCGCATATGCGGAAATGGCGTTCAGGAATACTGCTCCTGACTGGCCTCTTGAACTTCAAGACAATCCGCTTGCCGAGCCGGACCTGGGCGACGCGATCTGGCACGAGGTCACGTTCAACGGCGGCATGATGGGCCAGATGATCATGGCCGAGATGGGCGGCAGCATGGGGGAGGAAGGCTCCGGCGGTATGATGAGCAACATGATGAACATGATGCATGGCCAGGGCATCTGGTTCATCAACGGCAAGGCCGCCACCGGCCACATAATGGATCCTCTGCTGACGCTTCCGCACGGCCGCACTTGCGTCCTGGCAATGACAAACGCGACAGCGTGGCATCACCCCATCCACCTGCACGGCCACTCCTTCCGCGTCCTGTCACGGAACGGCCTGCCTACAGCGCATCGTGAGTGGCAAGACACTGTGCTGATGGCACCGCGCGAGAAGGTCGAGATCGCCTTTGTCGCCGACAATCCGGGCGACTGGATGTTCCACTGTCACATCCTTGAACACCAGGCCGCCGGCATGATGGGGGTGATCCGCGTTTCCGGAAAGGAGGAGGGAATATGAGCCGGATGGTCATCTGCCTGGCCGTATTGGCCGGCCTTTCGGTAACTTCCACCGCACTTGCTGACGGGGACGCACGACGTGGTGCGCAGATCTATCGCGCCTGCGTCGCCTGTCATGCCCTCGAACCCGGGCTGCATCTCAGTGGCCCGAGCCTCGACAGCTTCCTGGGCCGTACGGCGGGTACGGCGGAGGGGTTTGTTCGTTATTCAAGCGGGCTAAAGGACGCCGGTATCTTCTGGAACGCGGCTACGCTCGACGGTTGGCTGAAAGACCCGGCGGATATGATCCCTGGTACCTACATGACCTTCCGAGGGATCGACGATCCTCAGGCGCGCACCGATCTGCTCGCCTTTCTCGCTATCGCCGGCCAGCCCGGCGGTGGCAAAAAGGTCGTTGATGAAGGACTTATGCCCGCTGGTTGGTTGCGGGCCGGGGCGCCGGAGCCGATCGGCGAGCCATCGCCGGAGACGCATGTCACGGCAATCCGCCATTGTGGCGACAGCTACTTCATCACCACCGGCGACGGGCGGGAAACGCCCTACTGGGAGAAGAACATCCGGCTCAAGATCGACAGCGCCGAGACCGGCCCGCCGGTCGGCCTGCCTGTGATCCTTGGTGCTGGCATGGGCGGTGACCGTTTCTCGGTGATCTTCCGGAGCCTTGCCGATCTCCAACAATTTGTCACGGAAAGCTGCGAGGCACGCCGAACATGAAAGATATCGACATGAGAGTAATGACCCAAAGTTCCTACCGCCTTTCGAGGCGCGCTTTTCTCGGTGCTTTGCTAGTGGGGACTGGCCTCATAAACCTGCCTTTGGGCGTTCGCAACGCGTTTGCAGCAACCCGTCTGTCAATTGCATTCGATGGCGATGCTTTGATCCTGGCCGGTAAGACTCTTTCCCGCAGCGACGACTCCGGCGGCTGGAGGGAGATGCCCGCACCGGCGGCGAACGGCATCTTGTCGCTCGCAACGCACCCGGGCCGGCCTGGCCGGATCGCGGCGGGGCTCGCGGGTGGCGGCTTCGCTATTTCCGAGGATGGCGCGCGCACTTGGGAGACGAGAAGCACTGGTCTACCCGACGCCCCGGTATCAGCAGTCACCATTGCGGTGGGAGAGCCAAATACGATCTACGCGGCCATTCGCGGCGACGGTCTTTGGAAGAGCGAAGATGCCGGTGGCTCTTGGGCCCTCGCGATGGACCGACCGTGGCTGGCGGACGCAGAGCACGATCTGACGGCATTGGCCTCGGTCGATCTAGCAACGGGCATGGGCGGTATCTGGATCTATGCCGGAACCGAACTTGGTCTCACGCGCGTGCCCGACTGCTTCTGCCGCTGGCAGGAGGTTCAGCCGGGCGATGCGATGGACGCGCTTGCATCGGGGAAACCGGCTCCGTCGGAAGCGCCCCTTCCCGAAGGTGGGACAATCAACGGATTGGTCAGCGCGGCATCCCAACCCGCTCGCCTTTACGCCGCGCTGCCTTCGGGCATCTGGAGATCTCAGGACGCCGGAGTCGTGTGGTCGCAAATATCGGGCACGGCCTCGCTCGCCCTCGCCGTTCACCCCACCAATGCCGATCATGTCGTCGCCATCAGAAGCGATGGCCTTGTCGAAAGCCGCGATGGCGGCGCGAACTGGACCGCGCTCGCAGGCGCATAATGGAGAATGTCATGAACAAGATAAAAAATGCCGCAGTCGTCGTTGCCGTGTTCGCCGCTGCGGGTATCGCCTACTGGTCGTTGGGGTCAACCGACGCTCCCCTTCAAAGTGTTGCCGCCGCCACTTCGGGGTCCAAGGAGATCACCATCTGGCGTGATCCGGGATGTGGGTGTTGCGATGCCTACGCGGACTATCTGGAAGGCAATGGCTATGTAGTGACGCGCGTCGACGACCGGAATTTTGACAAACGCTCCATCGAAGCCGGGGTACCTGAAAAGGGTCTTGGATGCCATTTGGCCGAGATCGACGGTTATATCGTGAGCGGGCTCGTGCCGGCCGAGATCATCGAACGGCTTGTCACTGAGCGGCCGCATATCACCGGGATCACCTTGCCCGGCATGCCCGCCAACGCTCCCGGCATGGCTCCATCCAAGACCGATACGTTGAAGACCTACGCGTTTGGTGAGGGCGGTGTCTCCGTCTATGCCGATGAATGAGTTCATGAGTGAAGCAATAGATGGTGCCAAAATCGGTCTGATGATAGCCGGGGGCCTTTTTGTGACGATTCTGGTCTTCGGCGCCGTGGTCTTCGTGTTCTACACGTTCGTGAAACACTTGAGGGGGCCGCGATGAGGCGCAAGCTGTTTTTCGTCTCCGCTATCGTCGTTTCCGTTCTGTCAGCCATCGGCGCATTCGCGCAACAAGAGGAAGCGAAAGAGAAAGAGCAAACGGTGACCTTCCTTGGTCAGCATGTGACGAGCGAGAAGATTGCCCTGGGTCAGAGAGTCTACGGCGAATACTGCGCTTCCTGCCATGGTGCCAGCCTCGAGGGCCAGCCGGACTGGAAGCGCCGGCTGGAAAACGGTCGCATGCCAGCGCCGCCGCACGACGAGACTGGCCACACATGGCATCACTCGGACCAAGATCTGTTCGACATCACAAAGCTCGGCGTTGGCGGTGTCGTTGCGGGCTATGAGAGCGACATGCCCGCTTTCGGAGACAGCCTGAGCGACAATGAGATCACCGCCGCACTCGCATTCATCAAGAGCACCTGGCCTGAACGCCAGCGGGACGTGCAGGCTCGCATTTCAGCCAAGGACGGGGGTGCTTCATGAGCCATGCCAATGAATATGCCATTGTCTCTACGCGCCGCCGCAATTTTCTGGCGTTTCTGCCTCTGGCTGGAGCGGTCCTGCTAGGCGTGGTGCTCGCCTGGGGCTTGACCCGCGATCCGAGTATTCTCCCGTCCACACTTATCGGTAAGTCCGTGCCTGCGTTTGAGCTGCCGCCGGTCAAGGGGCGGACACTCGGATTGTCGAGCACCGATCTCAAAGGCGAAGTCTCGCTGGTCAATGTCTTCGCCTCCTGGTGCGTTGCTTGCCGCGCGGAGCACCCTCTGTTCATGAAGCTTGCTGCACAAGGCGCCGTTCCGCTGCACGGCCTTAACTATAAAGACCAGCCGGATGACGCGGCGCAATGGCTGGACAGCCTTGGCGATCCTTACACGCGTACGGGGGCCGACATCAGCGGACGCGTGGCGATTGATTGGGGTGTATACGGCGTACCTGAAACGTTCGTCATCAGCGCGGACGGACGCGTCACCTACAAGCATATCGGACCCGTGAATGAGAAGGTGCTTACCCGCACCATCCTGCCGCTCGTTGAAGAGCTGCGCCGTCAGACTAAAGGCGACAACGCCCTGGGTGACGGCCAATGAAGAAGCTCCTGCAGGGACAGCGCGCGATCGTATTTCTGGCGGTAGGCACGCTCGCACTGACCGTGATCGCGATCGTTGGCGTGACCTATTTCAGCGGAGGCACGCCAATACGTGCGCCTCAAGGTGGAGGACAGGCTGAGACGGCCTCCTTCCGCTCTTTTGGAATGCATGAGGCGCCGCGGCCACTCCCCGAAATCAAGTTTGAGGATGGGAATGGTCATGCTCTCACGCTGCACAATTTGAAAGGCAAGACCGTGTTGCTCAACATCTGGGCGACGTGGTGCGTGCCCTGCCGCGAGGAAATGCCGACTCTCGACGCGCTTGAAGCGGAACTTGGCGGCCCGGCATTCGAAGTTGTGGCACTTTCGGTCGATCGGGCTGGACCGGACGTTGTTCGGAACTTCTATGCAGAGATAGGCATTGAGCATCTTGGCCTCTACATCGATGCCACCATGCGGGCCTCGTTCAACCTCCAGGCGCCGGGACTGCCGACGACGCTTCTCATCGACAGCGAGGGCCGAGAACAGGGAAGACTTGTCGGTTCAGCCGACTGGGACACTCCAGAAATGATCGCATTCCTCAATACCCATATGAAGTTAAATTGAAAGGGAACCCGCCATGACCGATACACAACAGTCACAATCTCGAAACGGCTCTCTCAGCCGCGACCTGCTTTATGCGCTTCGCTATTACTTCGGAAACCGACGCGCTCTACTCGTTCTCGCCGGACTGGTGATTGGGACGGGGCTGGCGCTGAACTGGAGTTGGTTGGCTGCTGTCGGCATCGCACCAATCCTGATCAGCCTTTTACCCTGCTTGGCAATGTGTGCGCTCGGCCTGTGCATGAACCGGTCAGGCAGTAAGTCCTGCTCGACCGCAGAGAGCAATGCGGGCCCTACCGAGATCGAGGAAGCAGGGCCAGTCACGAAGGCCATAGCAATCGACACGACTCCTGACAGCATAGCCCCTAAGATTGACGACGCCCGCGTTCATGCAGGCCACGAACCGCAGCCCTCCAACGAAAGGAGACCAAACGATGCGTAAATCGATCAAAGCGTTCGCTATTGTTTCTTCAGTTTTCGCAGGGCTTGCGGTTGCACCCGTGCTCTACACCCATGCCTCAGAGGCGTCCCGCGACACCCTGAAAGGCTCCGGCACAATGGAAGGCTGCAACAGGATGATGCAGTCCATGAGCCATGACGACCCTGAACGGCCCAACGAGCAGTGGCGCGAGAAATCGCTCGACCGCAAAGGCCTCCCAGAAACGAATGGGTGAGCATGTTATCGGCCACACACGGGCGGATGCTTTCGAGGTAGACAGATGACATCAACCAAAACAAGGCAGCTCGAACGCATCCGCATCAGCCTATGGATCCTCGTGGCCGCTGCTGTGCTGGCGCTCAGTGGCGTCTATTTCGTCCGGACCATTTGGGTTCGCGAGCCATCTCCGCCGATCACCGTCGGCGAAGCTGCAATTCGCTCCGATTTTTCGTTGATCGACCACAACGGCAATCGCGTAACAGAGGCCGACTTCCTGGGGCGCTGGCAACTCGTGTTCTTCGGATTTACCTATTGCCCGGATGTTTGCCCTACCACGCTTGCCTATCTGGGGAACGTGCTGGATCGGCTTGGCGGCGAGGTCGAGCACGTTGCTCCGATCTTCATCACGGTCGATCCGTCCCGGGACACGCCGCAGGTGATGGCGGAATATGTCCAGGCCTTTCACCCCAAGCTGGTCGGACTGACCGGATCGGAGGCCGAGGTTGCCGCGGCTGCCCAATCCTTCCGCGTCTATTACGAAAAAATGGAAGAGGAGACGGCTCCGGACGGATACCTGATGGCACACTCCGGGCACATCTATCTGATGACTCCGGACGGCCGCTTTGAGGATGTCTTCCGCGAAGGTGATCAGTCCGCAGAAGAGATGGCCGCCCATGTCCTTGCAACAATGACCGGGAAACAACTATGAGAAAACTGATTGCAATAGTCGTGATAACTTTGGCCGTCGCATCGCCGGCACTCGCCGGTGAGAGTGTTCGCGTCCTCGATGCGTGGGCGCGGGCGTCCATCCTCGCATCCCGTCCCGGCGCCGCCTATGTCACGATCGAGAGCACTTCGGACGACAGGTTGATTGGAGCGAGCACGCCTGTGGCCGCTCAGGTCATGATTCATGCAGTCGAGAAGGACGGTGACGTAAGCCGCATGGACCACATCGAAACGCTTGAGTTGCAGGCGGGTAAGCGGATCACGCTCGCGCCCGGTGGCATGCACCTGATGCTGATGGGACTGCAACACAAACTCAGTAAGGGTACGACATTCCCCATGACGCTCAGCTTCGAAAAAGCCGGAGAGATCACCGTCCAGGTTTCGGTGCTTGCAATAGCGGCTGAAGGCCCGCGGGAGGCAGCAGAATGAAGCGTTTCCTGGGCCTCGCCGTCCTGCTGAGCGCCCATCCGGCATTTGCCCACCATCCCGGCGAACGCATTGACGAGGTGATGACCGAAAAGGAGCCGGCTTTCGAGGTGACAGATCGCCCTTCCATGCCCGAACTCAATCTCGAAGAACCGGGTGGCAATGTCCTGCACTTCGATGATCTCTCTGATCAGGTCATCGTGCTTAGCTTTGTGCCAACGGACTGTGGCGGCCCATGCGCCGAACAGCAGGCTGATCTCGCTGGCGTGCAAGGACAAGTGAACGTTTCGCCGATGAAGGAAATGGTCACGTTCGTAACCGTTCACGACTCGGACTCGTCAATCGAGGTTACGTGGGATGAGGCGAACTGGAAACTTGTCATCCCGTCCGGGGAGGAGACAACCGCCGCTGCTGCGGATCGTTTCGCCGCGCTAAGTAGCCAAGGTCAGGATATGCCGATGGTGCATGTTATCGACCGAAACGGACGACATGCCGGGATATTCCATGGCGTTGACTTTCAGAGGGCAAACGTGACGCTCTACATCAACCAGCTCATCAACAATGCGTATGCGCCAAAACCGCCAACCGAAAAAGGGTGGTGGGAACGGCTGACAGGCTGGCTCTGAATGGTGGAAGAAGAGAAATGACGCAGTTTTCGAGACCCACGGGGCGCCGCTTCGGCTTGATCCTCCTTCCGATGTTGCTGATCATCGCGGCAGGAGCCTGGTATCAGCTCGATCCTGGGTTCCAGACAGGCCGGCAACTCGCGACCGCGTCGGAGAACTTGCCGCAGGAAGCGTTCGAGCGGCGAGTGCGCAACTATCTTGTCGCTAACCCCGAAGTTATCGTCCAGGCCATGCAGAACCTTGAACGGAAGCAACGGGAGGCAGAACAGACGGAGGCTCAGGCGGCCCTTACCGCAAACAGTGACGAACTGCTCAACAGCCCCGAAAGTCCGGTTGGCGGCAATCCGCAAGGCGATGTGACCATTGTCGAATTCTTCGACTATAACTGCCCCTATTGTCGGCAAGTCGCATCCGCAATTGTGGCGGCCGAAGAAGGCGATTCCCAATTGCGGATCGTCTACAAGGAGTTTCCCATTCTGGGCCCGGACTCCGTGTTCGCGGCGAAGGCAGCACTCGCGGCGTACAGGCAGAACCTCTACCCTCAGTTCCACAAGGCGATGATGCAGGTGTCAGGCTCGGCCAACGAAGCGCAGGTCATTACTGTCGCCAAAGAGATAGGCCTCGATGTCGAACAACTCCGGACCGACATGCAGGATTCTGCGATCGACGAGGAGATCCTGCGTGGTGCTACCGACTTGCAAACCATGCAGCGATTGATCGACCAAGCCCGGAAGGAAATAAATCGATGAAGCCGGAGTCTCTGAAAGTTTGTCCAAATGCCTGAACTTTCCAATATCGGTATCTTCAGCGCGTTCGTGGCCGGCATTATTTCGTTCCTTTCGCCTTGTGTGCTGCCGCTGGTGCCGGGATATGTTTCTTACGTCGCCGGCCGGTCGACCTTCGCTTCACCGTCAGGTGAGATAGCTGTCGCCCGAAGCACAACGCTCGCTCTCAGCCTCTGCTTTGTGCTTGGCTTCACCACGGTCTTCGTGATCCTCGGTGCCAGCGCCTCGGCGCTTGGCCAGTTGTTGCTCAGCTACCGGTTCGAGTTGAACATCATTGGGGGCGGGATCGTCACGCTGTTCGGGCTGTTCATGCTCGGAACGATCCGCCCGGCGTGGATGATGCGCGAGGCACGCTTCCATCTCGATCTACCTGGCGGACGGACCGTCTCGGCCTATGTCCTCGGTTTGGCCTTCGCTTTTGGCTGGACACCCTGCATCGGTCCGATACTTGGTGCCATCCTGACAGTTGGCGCCGCGTCGACGACGCTTGCCGACGGTATCGCTCTGCTCACAATCTATTCGCTCGGTCTTGGCGTGCCATTCCTGCTTGCAGCGCTGTTCACCGATACGCTGGCCGCCAGGTTGAAGGCGTTCGGGCGCATTGGAAAAGGCCTGCGGATTGTAGCGGCAGTGGTAATGATCGTGATGGGAATTGCCATGATGACGGGTTATCTGTCCGCTTTCGCCTTCTGGCTTCTGGCCACCTTTCCCATTCTGTCATCTATCGGTTGAGTTTAACCACGATATAGTTGGAGAAGTTGCTTCGTGCCCTCAATCGTCACTGCCTCGAAAGCCGGATGTTCTTCGCCGGTCAGGTCGAAATACGCGGCAATATGGATGCAAGAGGCGATCCTGTTTCCGTAGGCGTACCGGATCCGCTGCTGCGCCCTGTCCATGTTGACTGGTCCGTGATGTCGAAGCACATGCATTCGGCCATGTAGGGTGGGTGGCGTGTAGCGATCAAGGCCGACGACCAGATAATTTTAGCTCAAGCGGCGCGTGACGGCCGCGCCGAGATATCCGCTCGAACCGGTGACCAGAACGACCGGTTTTTGCTCTTAGTTCAAGATTGAATTCCAAAATCAGTCCTGCGTCATTTGCGCAGATATTTAATCAGGGCGGCGATGAGGAGGATCAGGGAAACTACGATCAGTATCGTAAGCGCCGTCTGCGGCCCACCGGGTTTCATCTTGACGGGGTGAAGTTCCACGGCAGGAGTTCGTCGATCCTGCTTTTCGGATGACCGCCAGCAATGGCTTCGAGGGTGGCCTTGAGATAGGCGAAGGGTTCGACGTTGTTGATTTTCGCGGTCTCGATGAGCGATGCGATGCGGCCCCAGGTGCGGCCGCCCTCGTCATGGCCGGCGAACAATGCATTTTTCCTGTTCAATGCAATTGGCCGGATCAAATTCTCGACACTGTTGCTATCAATCTCGACACGGCCGTCGTGGAGGAAGGTCTGCAAACCGTCCCAGTGACGATGGATGTAGGCAAGCTTCTCGCCGAGACGGGACTTGGCGGAGACCCGGCGGCGTTGCTCTTGCAGCCATTCGCCAAAGGCGGCGACCAGAGGCGCGGTGCGGGCCTGCCGGGCCGAGAGCCGCTGCCCGGGCGCCGTTCCGCGGATATCGGCCTCGACCCTGTAGAAGTCGGCGATCCGGCGCAAGCCTTCGGCGGCGATCTCGGAGCCGTCTCTATCGAACACCTCCTTCAGTTTCCGCCGTGCGTGCGCCCAGCAATGGGCCACGCGGATCGGATCGCCACCCTTGCGGGACGGGCGCGTCAGGCAGTTGTAGCCCTGGTAGCCGTCGAGTTGCAGGACCCCGTCGAAGCCACGAAGGATTTTCTCCGCGTTCTCTCCGCGGCGGTCAGGCGCATAGAAGAAGACCACGCCGGGTGGATCGTCCCCGCCCCAGGCCCGGTCGTCTCGGGCCAAGGCCCATAGATATCCGGTTTTCGTCTTGCCGCGGCCCGGATCCAGCACCGGCGCCGTGGTCTCGTCCATGAACAGCTTGGTCGACACCTTCAGATGCTCGGCCAGCCGGTCGAACACCGGGGCGAGGTGGAACGCGGCGGTGCCGACCCAATCCGCCAGCGTGCTGCGATGGATATCGATGCCCGACCGGGCAAGGATCTGGCTCTGCCGG
>MRWF01011405.1_pt1 | contig 101842 bp, 103 predicted proteins | sample 1013331 | NCBI WGS metagenome assembly MRWF01 (sample SAMN06117577, study PRJNA244670) | biofilm metagenome | biome: Water; feature: Cathode Biofilm; material: Biofilm; isolation source: microbial consortium enriched at the cathode of a solar microbial fuel cell | place: USA: District of Columbia... | reverse complement strand
CTGAGATCTGAGATCTGAGATCTGAGATCTGAGATCTGAGATCTGAGATCTGAGATCTGAGATCTGAGATCTGAGATCTGAGATCTGAGATCTGAGATCTGAGATCTGAGATCTGAGATCTGAGATCTGAGATCTGAGATCTGAGATCTGAGATCTGAGATCTGAAATGGCGCCCTGGGCAGGAATCGAACCTGCGACCTACCGCTTAGGAGGCGGTTGCTCTATCCACTGAGCTACCAGGGCATGAGAGGCGGAATCATACCCTTCCGGTGAATATCTGAAAACCTTTACGCGTCGGCGGGTCTAATCCAGCGTATATTCGGAAATATTCTTTCACCAGACAGCCCTGATCCATGCACGATATCCTGCCATTACTAGACCGTCACGGCTTTCCCGCCATCCGCAGGCGGGCCGTCAACACGTTGCAGATCAACATTACGCTCAAATGCAACCAGGCCTGTTTTCACTGCCATGTCAATGCGAGTCCGAAGCGCACCGAGATGATGGGCAGCGAAACACTCGATTCTGTTTATCGTTATCTTGACCAGGGGCAAGTTGAAACACTGGATATTACCGGCGGGTCGCCTGAACTGCATCCGGAATTCCGCAATCTGGTCATTCATGCACGCAACAATAATATCCATGTCATCGATCGCTGTAATCTGACTGTGCTCGAGGAACCGGGCCATGAGGATACGGCAACTTTCCTGGCCGATCAGAATGTTGAAATCATTGCCTCGCTTCCCTGTTACATGCAGGAGAATGTGGATGCACAGCGTGGTGATGGCGTATTTGAATCCAGCATCAGGAGTTTGCAGAAACTCAATACGCTGGGCTACGGGGACCAACTGTCCCTGAAGCTGGTCTACAACCCTCAGGGACCGGTATTACCGCCGGGTCAGGCATCACTGGAGCAACAGTACAGGACCTATCTGCTCGATCATTACGGCATTGTGTTCAACGAATTATTCGTACTTTGCAACATGCCGATCAATCGTTTCGGCAGTACACTGGTCAGCAACAAGCGTTTTCAGGACTACATGTTGTTGTTACACAGTGCTCACCGTGAACAGAACCTGGAACGGGTTATGTGCAGGGATCTGGTCAGTATTGACTGGCAGGGATATGTTTATGATTGTGATTTCAACCAGATGCTGGGCCTGAACATGAAAAACCACCGGGGTGAGCCACTGCATATTACTGATTTACTGAATAAGAACCTGAACGGCCATCCGATCAGGGTTCGGGATCACTGCTATGGTTGTACGGCAGGCCAGGGCAGCAGCTGCGGCGGCGCGCTACAGTAAACATGATCAGCATCATCATACCGGTACTGGATGAAGAGGCTGTCATTCGTCCATGCCTCGATTCACTGGCATCCTGGCGGCAACGGGGATGTGAAGTAATCATCGTCGACGGCGGCAGCACGGATAACTCCATTGATATTGCCCGCGAACATGCCGACCTCGTTGTTTCCGGCAATCGCGGCCGGGCTTCGCAAATGAATGCAGGTGCGAATCATGCAATCGGAAAGACACTGCTGTTTTTGCACGTGGATACGCTGTTGCCCGAGGCCACGGATGAACTGGCAGACAGCCTGGTCAGTGGGAATATGCAATGGGGCAGGTTCGATGTTGAATTGAGCGGGCAACGGCCGGTCTTTCGCATCATTTCTTTTTTTATCAACCTGCGTTCGCGCCTTGACGGTATCGCTACGGGGGATCAGGCCATATTTGTACAACGTTCCCTGTTTACCCGCATTGGCGGTTTTCCCGATATTCCCCTGATGGAAGACATTGAACTCAGCAGACGGCTATTGAAAACCTGCCGTCCGGTCTGCCTGAACACACGCGTGGTGACTTCAAGCCGTCGCTGGGAAAACAGCGGCGTCATGAAGACAGTTCTGATGATGTGGTATCTCAGGGCAGCCTATTGGCTGGGTGCGCGGCCACAGTACCTGGCGAGGATTTATGGCAGATAATCAGCGCTGTCTTCTGGTTTTCACCAAATCACCACGTCCCGGACAGGTCAAAACCCGCCTTACCCCGACGCTGGGTATGCAGGCGGCTGCTGATGTCCATGCCGCCATGACCCACAGGACACTGAGTCTTGCAAAGTCACTGCACGATATTACGACCCAGGTATGGATTGCGGACGACTCCGATCATGTTTTCGCCGATAACATTCGCCAACGATACGCTTTCACATGTTTCGATCAGAACGGTACGGATCTGGGCGAGAGAATGTACCAGGCGCTGGCCATGAGCGGCAGGCAGTTTTCTTACACTGTTCTTATCGGCTGTGACTGCCCGCAATTAAACAGCGAAATCATTCATGATGCTTTCGTCTGTCTGGAATCGGGACAAGACGCGGTGCTCGGACCGGCCAGTGACGGTGGTTATTATCTGATTGGCATGCGCGAGATATCCGGAACCGTGTTTACAGGGCTGCAATGGGGTGGCTCCTCGGTTGCGGAAATGACCCGGGAGAAGTTCAGGTCACTGGGTATCTCCTGGCAGGAATTGCCGGTGCTCAGTGATGTTGACCGGCCGGAAGACCTGTCATTATTGCAGTCAGCACAAGCTATCCCGTCAGTTCCTGAAACGCCGAACCAGTGAGCGATCTGTTTCGGCGATGAATTTTTCAACGATTTTCTGATCACTATTGCGCATGTCGAGAAAACGCGCGCCTATTCTCGGGGGCGCCGTTGCTGTTGCCGGTTCAACCTGGCGGATCTCCACCGCGCAGAAAATCCTGCAATCACCGGGCATATACAACATACATCCAGAGATATGATCACCGATGGAATAACGTTGTTCTATCAATTTCAGTCGTGCTGAAAACCCGCCGACTGAAAGGTCACGAAGTTCACCGTTACTGACCAGCGATCGGTTATCCGAGAGGACAATTCTGATCGGATTACTCATCGAGACGGGGACGCGCAGGAACTGCCGTTTCTGGAAATACAGCAGTTTTCCCGGAACCGGCACCTTGTAGTAGGGCTCACCGGTATGATCCGCGATGGCCTCGATAGTGCTGGTGAAATTGATTTCGACACCGGACAGGAATGTATAGGCACTGATCCCTGATTTTACCGCGACGATCCCGGCCGGAATTTTCGGATAAAAGCCGTCCAGCACCATGTAGCCTTCTTCCTCGTTGATCTCCAGGATCATGCTGCTGTACTGGGTGTCATCGTGCTCCAGTTCCGCAGTCAGTAACTGGTGTCGCTCGAATATCCTGTTCAGCAACCGATAGATCTGCGTGCGGGTTGTAATAACACTGGTGGATTCATTTATGGTTTCGGGTTCCAGTCCCGGCCGGCTGTCCTCAGCGACATCAGTATTACTGATGATTTTTTCCAGAAAGCTAACGTTCATTGAAGTCTGCGATTTTCATATGATCCCATAACAGGTAATCGTTCAGGGACTGTCAGACTTTAGTGATAGATTTGGCTCCCGGTGAATTGTCCCGGTTGCCCCGGGGATCGTAGGTCGGAGAATGACCGTGTGGTTGTCCACGGAGTATGGAGAGTATATCCGCGGTGAAAATCCGGCCCAGTTCCAGAATACCCATGTTAATGCGGTTTTCATGCTGGAAGTTACGCAGGGACTCTTTTAATGATTCGTCCCTGGATTTGATAAACGCATCAAGGCTGTCTTCCGGATCACCGTTTATTTGCAGCGCCTCCAAGCCCTTGCGGCGTTGTACATCCACCGCTTCCAGGTGCTCCAGCAGTGACTGTTTTCTGGCAGTGATGTCGGTGATCGCGTCGGCATCCCGTGACTGCAGGGCCTGGCGTTCCTGGTTCAGAAGTTCTTCGAGTTGATCGATAAAGGCAAATTCAGTCTCGTATATCCCGATCAATTCTGATCTGGTCATGGCCATCGCCGGTTATTTTCCGGATGAGATCCTGCTGTTGAGCAGGCCTTCAAACCCGGCCATCTTGTCGGCCGTGCGCTCGATATCCATGTTGTAGGAGCCGTCGAATATCGCCTGTTTGATGGCATTGACGCGTGCACTATCGACCACTGGCTGTTTGTCCGCCTCGGCCTTGAGCGTTTTCAGCATCTCGGCGGTATCGGTCAGGCGCACTTCCGTACTGTCGGCGCCGGCTGCGCTGGTTCTACTGTCCGGCCCGGCATCGGTCCGGGTGCCAACCTGGCCGGACTGGCGGTTAGCTGCCAGGTTCTGGATCAGGCTGTGGGTATTTCCCTTGATTTCGTTAACCATGCAATTCTCCTGTCAGTTATCCTGTAAGTTATCGGCAAACCGGCAACGATTCTTTAATCATTATTCTATGTATATGATTTGACTTGATTTCACAACACCTTCGACAATTCTGTCCGAGCGCAGGTTTTTGACCCTGATGCGCTGTCCTATGACCCCGTCAGCCATGGCCTTGCCATTCATTCTCACTTCGAAGGTATTCGATTGTGCCAGCAGGGTCACCTGTTGACCACGCTTGATGATTACCGGCGCCTTGAGATTACGATCACGGATCACGTAGCCAACCTGCAACGAATGCACCATTTCCTGCCCAATGAGGTCTGCGGGATCCGTAAAATAACTGTCGGCGTGAAAACTGATGTTCTTTCTCTCCAGCCTGATGTCTTCGCGGGTCAGCAGGGCGCCACGCTGTACGGGCCGGGCGGCGACGACAACATCCTCGTAATAGTTGATCTGCACCGGAACATAGAGAGACCAGCTATTCTTCCCGTTGCAACGCACACCCACGGTCAGGTTGCCCGCGCGTCGCCCCTGTCCGGGGTACCAGGCCTCAAGTGGCTGTGCACAGGCGGCCAGCCGCAGCCTCGGATCCAGTTTTTTCAGGTTGATGGAATACTCGAGATCGCGTTCGGGCAGTGTCGACTGTACAAAGTCGTGTACTGTGGCGCGGATATCATCCAGCGCATGGCGTTGGGCTGCATCGACATTGGCGCAGGGCAACAAAAACAGCATTGCTATCAGATATCCGGCATGAAACGTCAATTTTCCGTTCACACTGTCGCCTGGATCAGTCATTGTCCACTTCCTGATCCAGGTCATTTTGCTCCAGTGCTTCGCCATCACGGGCGGCATTGGCCAGCAACGCCAGCGAATCCAGATCATCCGTCCAGGAGCAGGCGGCAGATTCTGCCACTCTGTCACTGCCCGGTTCAGACCGGTGATCACCCGTAAAATCAGTACGGTAGCGCTCTTTGAGCAAGACTGCCTGGTGTACATTTTTGCCGGACATGGTTATGGCTCTCGTTAATCGATACATTTCCGGAAACGCGGACCGGCCGATAATCAGGGGACGGCCGCCGCGTATCCGGGTTCAGGGTCAGCCCCTGTGGATTTGGATAATGCAATTGCCGTGCCTTGTCCCGGATTGTTCACTGCAGTCAGCCTTGTCGTAATGAACACCACCATCACCCGCCGCCATAATCATCGGTACGACAGCACATTTAAAGATGATTTCATAGCGTGCCGATAAGCCGGTATAAGAGCAGCCACATTTTAATGAGAGAGGAGTCAGAGAATGAAAACAAGTGTTATGGATGGGGTAAATGCCAGAACGCAACTTGTCGGCAGGAACCGTCTTGAATTGTTACTCTTCAGGCTGGGGAAAAACCAGATATTCGGTATCAACGTATTCAAGGTCAGGGAGGTGATCAAGTGTCCGCCACTGACACATGCACCGCATTCGCATCCCGTGATCAGCGGCCTGGCCAATATTCGTGGTCAAACCATAACCATCATGGATCTGTCACTGGCTATTGGTGGCGCCCCGCTCACCGACCTGGCCCAGGGATTTACTATCATCAGTGAATACAATCGTCAGATACAGGGTTTCCTGGTCAGCGGAGTGGACAGGATCGTCAATCTCAACTGGGAAGACATCAAGCCGCCACCTGTGGGTATCGGCCGGCATAATTTCCTGACCGCAGTCACCAGAATGAATGATGAACTGGTTGAAATTATCGATGTGGAAAAAGTCATGGGCAACGTGCTGGGGTTCTCGGATGAAGTATCGCAGTCGGTGACGGACTCAACCGGCAAGGATGAAATTTCCGGCTGTAATGTGCTGGTCGTGGATGACTCCAGCATGGCGCGAAAGCAGATCATACGGGTGCTTGAGCAGATGGGCGTTGAATATACGGTGGCGAAAAACGGCCGTGAAGCCTATAACATCCTGCTCGACCTGATCGGCAAGGGCAAGCCTGTATGTGAACATTTTTCAATGGTGTTATCCGATGTGGAAATGCCGGAAATGGATGGATACACATTGACAAAAAATATCAAGGAACATACCGAACTGGCGAATTTATACGTAATGTTGCATTCCTCGTTAAGCGGTGCGTTCAATGAAAACATGGTTAAAAAAGTCGGGGCGGATAATTTTCTGGCCAAATACAACCCCGACGAACTCGCCGAACAGGTGCTCAGCGTACTCAGGAGAAAGACATCCACACGGGACAAAAAAGCTGCCTGATAGCAGATACCCTTATAACGACAATACGAGTACTTGAAATCGATGCCTAACAATTCGGCACCGCGGTTGTCTATAGCGGGCGGAACACATCAGAGGCGCGACGATGACTACGAGGAGTTTTGTACTTTTCTCGAGGCCACGTGCGGCATCACGCTGGGGAATAACAAGCGTTACCTTGTCGACAGCCGGCTACGGGCCATGCTGGATGAGTATCGATTCGGATCATTGCGGGAACTGGTCAGGGCCGCGAGATCAGAAACCGGCAATCACCTTAAAGTCAGGATCATCAATGCCATGGCGACCAACGAAACCTCATGGTTTCGGGACATTTATCCGTTTGAATATCTGCAAGATGTGATTCTGCCGGACCTGGCAAGAAACCCGGCAACGGTCCCGAAAATCTGGTCGGCCGCCTGTTCCTACGGGCATGAACCGTACTCAATCAGTATTTCCGTGCAGGAGTATCTGGATAAAAATCCCGGATTGCTTCCCGGTGGCGTCGAGATTACCGGGACCGATATATCCACCCGCGCACTGGAACAGGCCAGGACCGCGGAATACGATGAACTGAACCTTTCGCGAGGTCTGTCTGCCGAGCGCCTGGCAAGGTATTTCACGGTTCATGGAAACAGGCTTCGTGTCAGCGACCCGGTCAGGCGCAGGGTCAGATTTCTTGATCTCAATCTTCTCAAGAGCTATTCGCTGCTGGGTAAATTCGATGTCATATTCTGCAGGAATGTCCTTATCTATTTTTCCAACGAAAACAAGTCACAAATCCTGTCAAAAATCGAAGCGGTCATGAAGCCTGCCGCCTGGCTGTTTCTCGGCGCTTCTGAACCCATCATCAATTACTCCGACGCCTTTGAAATGATCAACTGTTCTCGCGGCGTTGTCTATCGCAAGAAAACCTGACCAGCAAGTCCTGACCATCCATCGCGCAGCAATTGCCATCCGGGCGGCACACCTTTGCCGTTGCCGGCCGCTTCACCGTCCTGTCCTGTCCTAACTCACTGTTTTCACTCGGACAAAAAAACTGGCACAGCAAATGCTAATTCGTCGATAACACATCGATAACCGACAACAGGACGATGATCATGAATTTCGACAAAGCATTTGGAATCCACGCCAGCACGCTCGTTCTCAGGTCCCAACGGGCCGAATTGCTGGCTTCGAATATTGCCAACACCGATACGCCGAATTACAAGGCGCGTGACATCAATTTCCGTGAAATTCTCTCATCACGTTTCAATTCATTACAGGATCTCGAGACCACCAGCAACCGGCATATCCAGGCCGGTGCCGATGGCCTGAACAACATGAGGACATATTACCGCATACCCAATCAGCCTTCGGTGGATGGCAATACGGTGGACAGCCAGCTCGAACGCTCGGCGTTCATGGAAAATTCAATCATGTACCAGACCAGCCTGCGTTTTCTGAATGGCAGGGTTTCCGGTCTGTTGACAGCCATCAGGGGTGAATGATCATGGCCTTGTTCAATGTATTCAATATTGCCGGTTCAGCCATGAGTTCGCAATCCGTCAGACTTAATACCACGGCCAGTAATCTTGCCAACGCCGACAGTGTCAGCAGCAGTCTCGGCACCACGTACCGGGCCCGTTATCCCGTTTTCGAAACGGTGTTACAGGACAGGCTGAACAGAAATAATTTTAATGCGGGCGTAAGAGTCAGCGGAATCGTCGAGAGTCAGGCCCCTTTGCAGGAAGTCTACAAACCTGAACATCCGCAGGCGAACGAAGCCGGTTATATCTTCATGCCGAATGTCAATGTGATGTCGGAGATGGCCAATATGATATCGGCTTCACGCTCCTATCAGAACAATGTGGAAGTGATCAATACATCCAGGGACATGCTGTTACGCACCCTGACACTGGGACAATAACCGGGAGGTTATCGACAATGAATAATTCAATCAGTGGCCTGCCTCCGGAACTGGCCGGCCTGGAACTCAAACAGCCGGAGAAAAAAGCCAACGACGAACTGGGACAGTCGGAATTTCTGGATTTGATGATCGCCCAGCTGCAGCATCAGGATCCTCTGAATCCCGCGGACAGTGGCGAGTTTCTGGGACAATTGGCCCAGTTCGGTACGGTAAACGGCATCACTGAATTACAGAATTCGTTTGCTGATCTGGCCACATCCCTGCAATCCAGCCAGGCGCTGCAGGCATCCACCCTGGTTGGCCGCAATGTGCTGATCCCCGGCAATGTAGTGAATTTCGCCGGCGGCTCCGCGAATGCCGCAGTTGAACTTGACTCCAGTACCAGCGACCTCGTCGTTCAGGTCCTGGATCCGGCCGGACAAATGCTTCGCCGGGTAAGTTTCGGACCGCAATCCAGCGGTGTATTCAACTTCAGTCTGGATGATATCGATGGCAGCGGCAATACCCTGCCGCCGGGGCAGTATGTGATTCGGGCATTCGGTCGCACAGCGAATGCAGAGGTTGCCCAGTCCACACTGGTGCAGTCCAGGGTGGAAAGCGTCAGCCTGGCCCGGGGCGGACAGGGACCGTTGCTGAATCTTGACAATAACGGGTCTGTGTCCATCAACGAAGTTATCGAGGTCATGTAAACAGACTTCAGGAATTCCTTACAGGAGGATTACACGCATGTCATTTAGAGTCGCAATCAGTGGTTTACGGGCAGCATCCGGGGACCTGGATGTTATTTCCAACAACGTGGCCAACTCCAATACCACCGGATTCAAGAAATCCCGTGCCGAGTTCGCCGATGTTTTTGCCGTCACTGATCTCGGCGGCAGCAGCAGTACTCCGGGCAGCGGCGTACGCCTGACCAACGTGGGCCAGCAGTTCACCCAGGGTAATATCACGTTTACCGATAACAACCTGGATCTGGCGATCAGTGGCCGCGGTTTTTTCATCGTCAATGATGGCGGTGGTAACCAGTTCACGCGTGCAGGCGCTTTTGGCGTCGATCGTGATGGTTTTTTCAGTAATGCCCAGGGTCAGCAGTTGATTGCCTTCGGTGCGGATAACAGCGGCAATATTACCGGTGCAGCCAGTCCCCTGCAGATCAACACCGCAAATATCCCGCCACAACCTTCGGCCAACATGACGCTGGACCTGAATCTGAACGCCTCGGAATCTCAACCCGCGGTCGCCCCGTTTGATCCGAACAACCCGGCCAGTTTTACCCATACCACTTCGACGACGATATTCGATTCACTGGGTAACTCTCATCTGGCTGCCATGTACTTCGTCAAGACGGCAACGCCGAACCAGTGGCAATCCTATACCTATGTTGATGGTGTCGATGTGGGCGGCGGCGCCACCACTATGACATTTGACACCTCGGGCGCCCTCACAGTCCCGGCCGGCGGCACCATAACCACGCCGTCGTTCACACCTTCCGGCGGCGGCGCGGCGCAGACATTGACGCTGGATTATTCGGGCACCACGCAGTTTGGCAGTGATTTTTCGGTCAATGCCCTGTCACAGGACGGTTTTACCACCGGTCGACTGAGTGGGCTGGATATAGACCCGGAGGGCATTATTTTTGCCCGTTTTACCAACGGTCAATCACGGGTCGAGGGCCAGATCGCTATGGCTGATTTTCCGAATCCGCAGGGACTGCAACCCCTGAGCGATTCCAACTGGGGTGAAACGTTTTCCTCCGGCGCCGTGGTGGTGGGTAATCCCGGCACTTCCAGTCTCGGCCTGATTCAGTCCGGCGCACTGGAGGATTCCAATGTGGAAGTGTCCGAGGAACTGGTCAACATGATCATCGCCCAGCGCACGTTCCAGGCCAATGCCGAGGTCATCCAGACTTCCGATGCGATTACACAAACCATCATTAATCTCAGGTAAACAAGAGGAATCGGTTTATGGATCGCATGCTTTATCTCTCCATGTCGGCAGCCAGTAATGTCATGACCGCGCAGGCGGTGAACAGTCATAACCTGGCCAATGTCAACACCACCGGTTTCAAGGCGGATCTTTCCCAGTTCCGCAGTATGCCGGTGTTCGGCGAGGTTCACCCGAGCCGGGTCTATGCCCTGGAGGAGCGTCCCGGTATCGATCTTGCCCAGGGCACGCTACAGCACACCGGACGGGATCTGGACATTGCCGTCAATGGTAATGGCTGGATTGTGGTGCAGGCCGACGACGGTACCGAGGCCATGACCCGTGCCGGTGACTTGCGTGTGTCCAGCACAGGTCTGCTGGAAAACGGCGCCGGTCGGCTGGTGCTGGGTGATGGTGGACCCATTTCCATGCCACCGTATACGAAAATCGATATTGGTAGCGACGGCACGATCACGATTCGCCCGACAGGCCAGGATGAAAAGACGCTGGCAACCATTGGCCGCATCAAACTGGTCAGCCCACCGGTGGAAGACCTGGTTAAGGGACAGGACGGGCTGTTTCGTCTTCGGGATGGCAGTCAGCCGCAGCCGGATGCCAGTGTCCTGCTGACCGTCGGCGCGCTGGAGAGCAGTAATGTCAATACGGTTCAGGCGCTGGTGAAGATGATCGAATTATCCAGAAAATTTGAAATGCACATGAAAGCCATGTCCACGGTTCAGCAAAACGATGAAGTAGCAACCAGTATGCTGAATATGAACTGATGCATTGAAAAAAACAGAATGAATAGCGGAGATAATCAATGACACAATCACTTTGGGTAGCAAAAACCGGCCTCGATGCACAGCAAACCCGGTTATCGGTTATTTCCAATAACCTTGCCAACGTTAACACCTTCGGATTCAAGAAAGACCGGGCCGTGTTCAATGATCTGCTCTACCAGACCGTACGCCAGCCGGGATCCCAGTCCTCGCAGAGCACCGAGTTGCCTTCCGGGCTGATGCGCGGTACCGGTGTTCGTGTTGTAGCCACCGAGAAAATCCATTCCATGGGCAGTATTTTCCAGACCGAAAATTCTCTCGATGTCGCGATTTCCGGTAATGGTTTTTTCGAGATCCTGATGCCGGATGGCAGTACAGCCTATACACGTGACGGCGCCTTTCAACGTGACTCCCAGGGGCAGGTTGTCACCAGCAATGGTTTTGTGCTGCAACCGGCCATTACCATTCCCCCGGATACGCAGACCCTGTCTATCGCCAATGATGGCACGGTCAGTGCATTGATCTCGGGCAGTACGACACCGACCCAGATCGGCACCATACAGATTTCGGATTTTGTCAATCCGACCGGCCTGCAGCCCATTGGTGACAATCTCTTCAAGGAGACTGCATCCAGCGGCACACCGCAGTCCGGTACTCCGGGATTGACCGGTCTGGGAACCCTGATACAGGGTTCGTTGGAGAGTTCCAATGTCAACGTGGTGGAAGAACTGGTGAACATGATTGAGACACAAAGAGCCTACGAAATGAACGCCAAGGCCATCGAGACGACCGATCAGATGCTGCAGTTCGCCAGCAACACATTATAAACAGCAGGAATAAGTCAATGACCACAACCATTAGCAGGGCACTTAAATACGCAGTATTGCTGGTACCGTTATCAGGCATGATGCTCGGCTGTCAGTCAAGGCTTACACGTGATCCCGAGTTTGCCGCCGTACGGCCGCCGTTACCACCGGCGCAACCGGAAGCCAACGGCGCTATTTACCAGAATGGTTTTGATATGCGCTTGTTTGAAGACGTCAAGGCACGCCGCGTCGGCGACATCCTGGTTGTACAACTGGTGGAGAACACCACATCCAGCAAGTCCAATGAAACGACTATCAACAAAAGTACCTCCACCAGTATCGATAATCCCACCGTGTTTGGTACGTCACCGGAATTCGATCTGCCGGGATTTTTCCCGCTCGCCAATACCAGCAATGTCAATCTTGAAACCAGTCTTTCCTCGGACCATGAGTTCAGCGGTGACAGCAGCAGTGATCAGAGCAATAACCTGGACGGCACCATCGCGGTGTCGGTGGTTGAAGTATTGCCTAACGGTAACATGATGGTGCGCGGTGAAAAACGGATGACCCTCAACCAGGGTAACGAATACGTCCGCATTTCCGGAATTGTCCGTCCCACTGATGTTCTGGCCAATAATACCGTGCTATCCACACAGATCGCCGATGCGACCATTACCTATACCGGTGAAGGCCCCACCGACGCCAGTAACGTCCTTGGCTGGCTGGCGAAATTCTTTATCTCGGCCATCATGCCTTTCTGATACAGGCTGACATTATGACTCCTATACGCACAATAGCAGGTTTACGCACAATCGGTCTGTGCATGCTGCTGTCACTGACACAGAATCTGCACGCTGAACGCATCAAGGACCTGGCAAACATTGCCGGTGTCCGTGAGAATCAGTTGATTGGGTACGGAATCGTTGTCGGGCTGGATGGCACCGGTGATCAGACTACGCAGACGCCGTTTACCATCCAGAGCCTGGAAAACATGTTCAAGCAACTCGGCCTGACCTTGCCGCCCGGCACCAATCCGCAACTGAAAAATATTGCCGCCGTCATGGTGCACGCCAATCTGCCGGCCTTTGCCAAGCCGGGACAAACCATCGATATAACGGTTTCGTCAATCGGTAATGCCAAGAGTCTGCGCGGCGGTAGCCTGCTGATGACACCTCTCAAGGGCGCCGACGGTAATATCTATGCCGTAGCCCAGGGCAACATGGTGGTTGGCGGATTCGGGGTGGCCACCAATGACGGCTCCAGTATCTCGGTAAATGTTCCCAGCGCCGGGCGCATACCCAACGGCGCCACCGTGGAGCGGATTGTACCGAGCTCCTTTGCCCAAACCGATTCAATCATTCTGAATTTACACAAACCGGACTTTACCACGGCCAATCGCATGGTCGAGGCCATCAACGAATGGATGGGCCTCGGCACTGCCGTGGCTATTGACGCCACGTCGGTGAAAGTGCGTGCGCCCGAAAATGTCTCGCAACGTGTATCGTTTACCTCACTGGTGGAAAACATAACAATCGATCCGGACGACGGTCCGGCACGTGTCATTGTCAATTCCCGCACCGGTACCGTGGTAATCGGCAAACATGTCACCGTGACCGAGGCCGCGGTATCGCACGGCAGCCTGATCGTGACCATCACCGACAATCCGACCATCAGTCAACCCGGCCCGCTGTCCGGTGGCAGTACCGTGGTCGTCCCGAACCAGGAGATCGATGTGATCCAGGAAGACAATCGCATGTTCCTGTTCAACCCGGGAGTTTCACTGGATGACCTGGTACGCGCAGTCAACCAGGTCGGTGCCGCACCGGGCGACCTGGTGGCGATCCTGGAAGCGCTCAAGGAAGCCGGCGCCCTGAAAGCTGAACTCATTATTATTTAGTGAGCGGTTAACAGATAACAGTGAACAGTGAACAGCATACAGAACCCGGAACCTCGAACCTCGAACCTTGAACGTAATTAAATGAACACTGATTTTACATCAGCACGCGTGTTTACCGATTTGCAGGGTATGGCAGAGCTCAAGCTCGCGGCAAAAAACAGTGAGGCCGGTGCGCTGGAGGAAACCGCGAAGCAGTTCGAATCGCTGTTCATACAGATGCTGCTGAAAAACATGCGTGAAGCCAGTATCAGCAGTGGACTTTTCTCTTCTGATCAAATGCAGTATCACCAGGAGATGTTCGATCAGCAACTGGCGATTGATCTGGCTGCAAAACAAAGCCTCGGTATTGCGGACATGCTGGTGCGACAGCTGGGCAGGAATGCGCAAATGCCGGCTGAAGATGAAGTGTTCAGCGAGAAACCGGTCGTACCCGAAGCATCCAGTATCAGCCCGGCACGTCAAAAAGCAATAACCTCCGCTGATCAACCGGATGGCTTTGACAGCCCGGAAGCGTTTATCGAATTCATGCGTCCCCTGGCGGAAAAAGTAGCCGTCAGGCTCGGTGTCAGTGCCGATGTGCTGGTCGCCCAATCGGCACTGGAAACCGGGTGGGGTAAAAAAATCATTCAGACGGCTGATGGCGAAAACAGTCATAACCTGTTTGGCATCAAGGCATACGGCGGCTGGCAGGGGCGCAGTGCCAGTGTCAATACGCTTGAATTCAGGGATGGAACCATGCAACAAACGCGCGATTCATTCCGCGTCTATGACAGCTACGCGGAGAGCTTTGAGGATTATGCCCGGTTTTTGCTGACCAGCCCGCGTTACAGCGAGGCCGTCAACAGTGGCCATGACTCAGGCGGGTTTATTACTGCCCTGCAGACTGCCGGCTATGCCACCGATCCGGAGTATGCAGACAAGATCATCAATATCCTGCACAGATACCGGATATAAGAATGTGTACGGGTGAAGCCTGCATGAGCGGATCAGTAGCGGAGACAACGATAATATGAGCACATTAAACACGGCAATTACGGGCTTGCTCACCGCCCAACGATCACTGACGACGACCGGACATAACATCGCCAACGTCAATACTCCGGGTTTCAGCCGACAGGTCGTCGGCCAGTCGGCGCAAACCCCGCAGTTTACCGGTGCCGGGTATATAGGCAGTGGTGTGGTCGTAGACAGCATCACTCGTGTGCACAGTGAGTTCCTGACAACCCAGTTGCGTAACAGCACGTCGAGCAATGCCGAAAATCAGGTGTTCTACCAGCTTGCCGGCCGTATTGATAACATGCTGGCCGATGACCAGACCGGTCTCAGTCCGTCCCTGCTGAACTTTTTCAATGCCGTTCAGGATGTTGCCGATTTGCCGACATCCGTATCCGCTCGCCAATCCCTGCTCAGCGAGGCACAGACGCTGACATCGAGCTTTCGGTTTCTCGACAGCCAGATGGCCACGCTTACCGATGAAGTTCGGGTCACCATCAAGGAAAATGTAGCAGAGATCAACAGCCTCGCCCGCAGTATCGCCGATATCAACGAACGAATCGTTGATGGCATGAACGGTGATCCGGGTATGCAACCCAACGATCTTCTGGACCAGCGTGATGAACTGATTCGCCAGTTATCTGAATTTGTATCTGTCTCGACAACGGCCCAGGGTGACGGCGCCGTCAATGTTTTTACCGGCAATGGTTTCCCGATCGTTCTCGGCAAGTCCACCAGTACATTCAGAGTCAGTGAAACCTATTTCGGCAATTTCGAAGTCACCATGACCAGTGCCTTCAGTACAGTGAATATTACCGATAATCTCGGCGGTGGGAATCTCGGCGGGTTACTGAAGTTCCAGAATGACATGCTGAATCCGGTCCGTAATTCACTCGGACGACTGGCTATAGGCCTGGCGGATGCGATTAATGATCAGCACGCACTCGGTCTCGATCTTGATGGTCTTCCCGGTCAGGCGATTTTCAATATCGGCGGCGCCGAGGTATTGCCGCTGGGCGGGGCGGTAAACACGGTCAGTGCCGCCATCACTGATCCGGCCGCGCTGGGGAACAGTGATTACAGCCTGGTGTTCAATGGTGGCACATCCTATACATTGAGACGCCTGTCCGATAACCAGACTACCGCGATCGATACCGGTGGTACTTCACCGTTTACTACCGCGGCCGTGGACGGTTTCACACTGACGATTACCGCCGGCGCCACAGCCGGCGATGAATACATCATACGTCCGGCCATTAACGGGGCCAGGGACCTGGGTGTTCTACTGTCCGATCCGCGCAAGGTGGCGGCGGCAGCTCCGTTACGCGCCGGCGAAAGCGTCAATGCCAATGGCTTGCCTGACAACAGCGGCAACGCCGCCATCACCCAGGTGAATGTCAGCAGCAGTACCGGTATTCCCCTGGCTGCGGACATCACCCTGACATTCGATGCAGCAAACAACGAGTTCGTTCTGTCTTCTCCTCCCGGCGGTACACTGGCCTACAACCCGGCCACCGACAGCGCCGGCAAACAATTTACTATCGCTGCCGCCGGCAATGCGTCATTCAGTATTTCGGGCGTGCCGGCTGACGGGGACAGTTTTGTCATCGGTAATAACACCGGAGCCAACGGCGATAATCGTAATGCACTGGCACTGTCCGATCTGCAAACGCAAAACCTGCTGCTCAACGGTACGTCCACTTTCCAGGATACCTTTGGCCAGATGGTTGCCGACATTGGCACAAGAACACGCCAGGCGGAAATCAGCAGCCTGGCCACGGGGTCACTGCTCAACCAGGCAGTCGAGGCGCGTGAAAGTCTTTCCGGTGTCAATCTGGACGAGGAAGCCGCCAACCTGCTCAAATTCCAGCAGGCCTTTCAGGCGGCAGCCCAGGTGATCAGTACCGCCGACCGTTTGTTCCAGGAATTACTCAACGCATTCAGGTAGGCCATATGAGACTTTCCACGGCGTTATTTCATCAAAACTCGGTCAATAATATTCTCGACCAGCAGTCCCGTCTGTCCAGATTGCAGGGCCAGATCGCCAGTGGCCGGAGGATTGTGCAGCCATCGGATGATCCCGCAGGAACAGCACAGATTCTGCGCCTGACACAGACGATAGAGGTGACTACACAGTTTCAGCGCAATGTGGATATTGCCAACAACAGACTGTCTCTGGAGGAGACGACCCTGGAAGCAGTACAGAACTCCATGACCCGCATCAGGGAGCTGGCATTACAGGCCAATAATTCCACCCTCACTCATACGGATCGTGTAGCTGTCGCCCAGGAAGTACGGCAACGGCTGGATGAATTGGTATCTTTGGCCAACACCCGTGATGCCAATGACGAGTATCTGTTTTCGGGTTTTCAGGCCAATACGCGGCCATTTACCCGGAACCCCGATGGCAGTTTTGCCTACAATGGCGACCAGGGACAACGTTTTTTGCAGATTTCATCCGGACGCCAAATCGCCGACGGAGATACCGGCAGCGATCTGTTTATGAACATCGAGACCGGTAACGGCACCTTCCAGGTACGCGATAACGCAAACAACACCGGCAGTGGTGTCATCGACCCCGGGCAACTGCTTGATCCCTCGTTGTGGGTGCCGGATGACTATACGATTACGTTCGTAACCAATGCCAATGGCAATCGGGGTTATAATGTGATCGGCGCCAACGTTGGACAGATCATTCCACCGCTGCCACAAAACCCGGTCAACGACGCGCCGGACTTCAGCAGTGATGCGGCGATCAGTTTCAATGGTATCGAAGTCAGTATCGAGGGTTTACCTGACGTGGGAGATACATTCATCGTCAGTCCTGGCGTCAAACAGGATGTGTTCACAACCGTAAATAATCTCGCCACGGCCATGGAAGGTGGTGGTGTCTCCGGCGGTGATGCCCACATATTCAATGCCATCAGTCATGCCATCGTTGATCTCGATAATGCATACGATAATGTGCTGGAACATCGCACCGACATTGGCGGGCGTTTGAATTCACTGGATGATCAGCGTGACATCAACCAGACTTTTCTCATTGACCTGGAATCCACTCTTTCGGGTACCCGGGACCTGGATCTGGTCGCAGCCATTTCCGAGTTGCAACAGCGCGCCGGTGCACTGGAAGCCGCGCAGGCGGCATTTTCACGCATAGCCAGATTGTCCCTGTTCGAGTTCCTCTAGATATATGAACATGATGGGAACAATTGAAAACAGCCCGGTCCACAGCACAGAAGAAACAATACTGATAGACAATCGTTATGTCGGGTCAGGCCATCCCTGTTTCATCATTGCTGAAATCGCCCAGGCGCATGAGGGCAGCCTCGGCATGGCTCATGCCTATATTGATGCAGTAGCCGAGGCTGGCGTTGATGCGGTCAAGTTCCAGACACATATTGCTGATGCTGAATCCTCTGACCATGAACAGTTCAGGAGCGGATATTTTCCGCAGGACAAAAACCGTTACGCTTACTGGAAACGAATGGAATTCAGTGCGCAGGAATGGGCGGGTCTGGCGGCACATGCCCGCGAAAGGGAATTGATATTCCTTTCCACCCCTTTTTCGCATGAAGCTGTCGAACTCCTGGATAAACTGGATATGCCGGCATGGAAGATTGGTTCCGGTGAAGTGGATAACTTGCCGTTATTGCAATGTCTGATTGATACGGGCAGACCGGTCCTCCTTTCCAGCGGCATGTCGTCGTGGCCCGAACTGGACAGTGCGGTGGATTTGCTAGGGGCAGGAAATAGTGAATACCTGCTTATGCAGTGCACATCATCGTATCCATGCCCGGCGGAAGAGACGGGTTTAAACGTAATGTTGGAAATGAACCGGCGATACGGCTGTCCGGTCGGGCTGTCTGACCACAGTGGTACTGTCTATCCCGGTCTCGCAGCAGCAGCGTTAGGTGGCTGTTGCATCGAGGTGCACACAGTGTTTTCACGGGAATGTTTCGGCCCGGACGTGAAGTCTTCGATAACTACTGCCGAGCTCGGCCAACTCGTTGCGGGCATACGCTTTATACAAACGGCATTGGCGAATCCTGTCGACAAGAATACTGCCTCCGTGTCCCGCAGTGAGATGAAACGATTGTTCGGCAAGAGCCTTGTTGCGGCCCGTGACCTGACGCCGGGGGAACGTCTGTCAGCGAGCGACCTGCTGATACGCAAACCGGGTACCGGTCTGCCAGCCCGCCATTTGCCGGACATCATCGGCAGGAAAATACCAAGGCTGTACAGCCGGGGAGAGTTTCTGGATGCAAACGATTTCAGGTAAGTTTGGTGCACGGCGCCGAATATGTGTGATTCTTGTGGATCGCGCCAACTACGGCCGTATGCATCCGGTCATGCGGGCTATTGAAGCGGATGACACTCTGGAACTGCTGACAGTCTGTGCCGGCACCATGTTGCTGGAACGTTTTGGCAAGGCCATCGACGTGGTCAGCGAAGACGGTTTCCGCATCGATGGCCAGGTGTATATGGAGCTTGAAGGTTCGACACCCACGACCATGGCAAAAAGCACGGGTATGGGTATTGTTGAATTTTCCAGTGAGTTCCAGCGTCTGCAACCGGACCTTGTTTTGTTAATCGGTGATCGTTATGAATCACTCGCGGCCGCCATCGCCGCTGTGTACATGAACATTGCGGTAGCACATGTTCAGGGTGGTGAAGTCTCCGGTTCCATTGATGAGAGTGCGCGTCACGCCATAACCAAGCTCGCGCACCTGCATTTCCCGGCAACGGAACGATCGCGTGACTATATTCTGCGAATGGGTGAACGCCCGGATTGTGTTTTTAACGTCGGTTGCCCGTCCGGCGATTATATACTGAACATTGACAACCGCCTTCCTGGCGACGCCTTTAACCGTCATGGTGTCGGCAGTGACATCAACCCGGACGACCCTTTTCTGCTGGTAATCTTTCATCCCGTGACCACGCGTTTCGGTGATGCCAGGGCTGAAGTCATGGAACTGATCGGTGCACTGCATGAACTGGCCCGACCGACACTCTGGATCTGGCCGAATGTGGATGCCGGTTCGGATCATATAGCCAAGGCCATACGCCTGTACCGGGAAAATTGTCGTAAAGATACAAAATGGTTGCGGCTGATCAAGAATCTGGATCCCGAAACCTTTCAGAAAACACTGGCCATGGCGGCCTGTGCTGTTGGCAACTCGTCCAGCTTTATTCGTGACAGTTCCTTCAGCGGCACACCGGTGGTCCTGGTGGGTGATCGCCAGTCCTGCCGCGAACACGGTGCCAACCTGGTCTGCGTTGACCCGGAGAAAAACATTATAAAAGCAGCCATACAAAAACAGCTCGCGCATGGGCATTACCCGGTTGAAAACATTTATGGCAATGGTACCGCGAGTGAGCAAATCGTCCGCCACATCAAAAACTTCGTACCTTACCGGCAAAAGACATTGCAATATGTTTATGATGATATGTGTGGTCATGATCGTGTGTACAAACTGGCCGGCATATAGCGCCACGTAAATTTCGCTTCGAAAATCGCAATATATCGATGGATCATGAACTGAGACAACGTTACTTCGAGGCCCTGGACAAGGAGATCCGGATGTTGATGGATCCCGGCACCGGGCAGGTAAGCCCTGCCTATGCCCGGCTGATCGACTGTCCGCTTTGTCACAAGGGCCCGCAGGACAACGAGCATCTGTTTGACAAAAACGGTTTTACTTTCGTGCGCTGTCAGTCCTGCGGCTTTATATTTACCAATCCGCAGGTCAATACCGACTTGCTGGGGGATTTGTATAAACATGCCGATTCCAATCAGCTCTGGGTAGAGTTGCAGAAAAGCGCCACAGAACAGAACTGGAAATCGGATTATTACCTGGATGCCATCCGGCTCATTGAAACGCATTTGCGGACAAAGGCACCGCCGCGTCTGCTGGATATCGGTTGCAACACCGGACTGTTCCTGGAAGTCGCCCGTGAAAACCGGCCGCAATGGCGATTAAAAGGTGTTGAACTCAATACCGGCGCCTGTGAGTACGCCCGCTCCCGGGGGCTGGACGTGGACGATACGCTGTTGTCAGAGATGGATAAAAATATCGCCTTTGATATATATACGCTGTTCGGTGTCATGGAGCATCTGCCGGAACCACATGGCATTCTGGAAGACATTAAAAGCCGGGTTGCCCCGGGGCAGGAAGCCGCGGTCATGGCCATCGTGCCCAACAGTTATTCCCTGTATCACATGCTGCTGCAGGACAGGAGCGTGAGTTTTGATGGGCGTAACCACCTGCTGTATTTTTCCGAGGCGACCCTGCGCCGCGTGTTCGAGGAACACGGCTTCGAGGTATTGATACTTGATACCGTCCTCGACGGCCTTGGTAATATCAAACGGCAGATGCAATGGTTTGATCCCAACGGCAGCAATAACAGTGACCGTTACCTGCCGGAGAGTTTGCGCGCGTTATTCGATAACGGAGCCATCGCCGGGTTGATCCGGCAGTACAATCTGGGCCTCAGACTGCGGATCCTTGCGCGCTATTGCGCGTAGCGATCCGGTCTGGCTGCCGGCCGGATTCAGAACGAATTACTCATGACTCCGTCTTGTAACCGCAGGTCAGTATCGCCTGTCCCTCACGCTCATCACACAACCATGGATCCCGGCCGCCGGATATTATCTGTCGCTCATTCAATATGCGCTTGAACTGTTTGACCAGCACCGCTTCGGCCGCATCCGGCAACAGCGTGAACGGAAAGTCAATGGAATGACTGATCATGGGCAGCGGATATATGCCCGAATGAAACCTGTTCACCAGTCCCGCGTTTGCCATGGATTGAAGATACGGTGCTGACAGGGCGTCGGAACGGTATACCGGCGTTTTGGCCACCGAACCGCGTTCCGGGGCCATGGTTTTCAGCAGATCACAAATCCAGTTATATTCATGTTGAACGTTGTCCGGTATATGCGGGACGATGTAACCGATAAAGAGTCCTCCGGGTTTCAACACACGCACCTGTTCGTCGATGACGCGGTCGAATTCACGGAAATGTTCCAGCAGGCCAATGGAGAAACAGACATCAAAGCTCTGTTCCCGGTAGGGCAGGTTGAGACAGTCACCGGTATTGAATACCGCTTCCAGCCCATGCTGTGTAAACGCCTTTCGCGCAAGTTTGATTGCCTTCGGTGAAATATCCAGAAGTGTGCAGTCCCAGCCGGCATCGGCAAAGTAGGCGCTGAGTGAGCCACGTCCGCAACCGACTTCGAGACACCGTCTGCCTTGCAGTTTTTCAAGAAACGGCTGGAACGAATGCCAGTGCCGCTGGAACGCCAGCTGGACCTGGTTGGCCGGTTCACCACGTGTCCAGTGCAGGTAATGCGCTTCCTGCTGTGAATGCCAGTTCTGGTGAAACCGTGCACCGTCGCCGGCGGGTTCAACGGTTAACGCGGACCGCTTCATGTTTCATCTCCTCAAGCATGAGTGCAGCTATATGAAAATCGTGTTCGTCATCGATAGTGATGGATCGTGACTCGGGAATTTCCAGTGCCAGAATACGCTCGCCGTAAAGGCTCCGCCGTTCCAGCACCAGGTCGGCGCGGACTACATAAACAAGGCCGGTACGGATGAACATGCGGGATAATTCCTGGCGGCGTGCCTGCCGCTCATGATCCGGCAGCAGCCATTCGACCTGATGGTTTTCTCCCAGGCTGTACATGAGGGAAGGGTGGGCATGGGTGGAATGGAAACCGCTGATTACCGTATCGACATCATTGTCCACTGCCAGGCGTATGGCCGCGTCAATATCCTCGGCCAGTACAGTGGGACTGGTGGGTTGTACCAGGGCCACATGGGTATATACGAGACCGCTGTCACGCAATGATCTCAATGCATGTTCCAGAACCTGCACAGTGCGACTGCCGTCCATAGCCAGGTGTGCCGGTCGCAGCCACGGTACGTCAATCCCTGTCGAACTGACACAATCGGCAATTTCCCGGCTGTCGGTACTGCAAATTCGGGTATGTGGAAGACGGGCATTCATCAGGGCAGATGCCGCCCAGTGGATCAGGGGTTTGCCCAGGAGCATGCGCAGGTTCTTGCGCGGGATACCCCTGGAACCGCCCCGGGCGGGAATAACACCGAGGATTCTGTATTCATCCATGGTGTAACTCCAGGCTGGAACTGACCCGTTGCGCCAGCATCGCCTCGGTCATATGCATGGCGTCACGGGTACAGCCACCAATGTGCGGTGTCAGTAGCACATTGGCGCCGGCCGCAGCAGCCCGCGCCAGTGGCGAACGTGTGATAAATCCCGGTGTCGTCTCATATTCCAGAACATCGCAGGCCACTCCGCCCAGTCGTTGTTCAAGCACCGCGGCAGCGACTGCAGATTCATCAAGCAGGGATCCCCGGGCCGTATTGATTAACAAGGCATCGTGTTTCATCAGGGCGATCTGTTCCTGGCCCAGCAGATGATGGTTGTCGTTCCGTTCATTGGCATGTATGGAAATGATATCGGCCTGCCGGCAGAGATCATTCAGTTCGCGGCGGACCACTCCGAGCTGACTGAAGCGCTCGTCGCTTGTCCAGGGATCATGCGCCAGCACTCGCATACCGAAGGCTTTGGCGTAGCCGGCCATATGGCCGCCGGTGCGTCCCAGCCCGACCAGACCCAGGGTCAGTTCCGATAGCTGACGCGCCCTGAATAACTCACGTTGCCATTGATGATTATGCACCACGCTGTCACAGGCGCGGGGAATCGAGCGCAACAATGCCAGCATCAATCCGAACGCCAGTTCGGAAGTGGAGGTGATTTTTTCGATACCGGCACGATGTTGTTGTAATGAATAAACAGTAATAGATCGGCGCCTGCAGTACTCCGTATCAATATGACTGAGTCCGGTCGTGGGACTGGCGATGGCCTCAAGTGATGTGTACGGATCGAGAAAATGCCTGTCCAGTTGAACGGATAAACGCGATACCAGCAGATTCACCTGCGGTTTTTTGCTGTTATCACAAGCCCCGGTCACCACTTCACCCAGTTGCCTGTAGATATTGATGGCATCCGGACTGTAATCCGCCGGCTCCAGGATCTGAATCATCATGTTTTGCACTCTGCTGTTACCCGATCAGGTATCATCAGTCGAGCTTGTCGCAGCTTTGACCGATTGATTGAGGAGTTCGAGCACATCCTGCTGCATGGCGTCCAGATACCGGTCCAGCACACGCACGGCTGAGCGATAGAATTCCGCGGCGTCATTTTCATTGTCGAACATGCAGGTCTGTATATAGACATCGTCAATGAAGCGTTTGATGCTGCCGGAAAACAGCTTGTGCGGCATAAAGTGGTCATGGTCGCTGCCGATTTCCGCTGCCTGGTAAAGTACGGCCAGCGTATTGACTATATCCGCTCTTGATGCCGGGGCCTGTGCCGCCAGTTCACGTACAACAGCCATGTAGTCATTGATGGCCGGGATATGGTGTTGTTGCAGGCTGTCGATAATGGCATCAGCCGTATAGTCGTTGCTGAAACAGCCGGCGATCTCATCCCTGATTGCAGACTTGTCGACGTGTTTACCGAATGTGACAGGTAGATCCCTGACCTGCAGTGAACCGGTATTACGGACCAGCGCGCCGTCGCCGACGTTGAACCAGGCGATTCCCGGACAGGCGGCAATGGCAAACTCCGCCACCTTGTGTGAAGTCATCAGCTTGTCGGTGGAGATGACGGTTTGTCCGAGATTGCCCGGTAAGGTGAACAGGCTCGTGCGATCGACTGTTTCATTATCACGATGGGCATGGATATAGTGCTGCGCATGCATCTGCTCCCGTCCCGGCGCGGCGCCATAGTCAACACCGAAAAGGTAGACTTCGTCAGCCCCGAGATCGCCGGCAAATGCAATGGCGCTGTTGGTGACGGTTGGATTGGTGTTTTTGCTGACCGTAAAGTTACCGGTCAGCAGAGACGAAGCGGGGTCATTGAATTTCTGGAATATAAATGTATCCCGATAGAATGCATCCACTTCCGGATCAATCACGTTCAGTTTCAGCGAAATAATATCGCGATAATCCTCTGCGTCTGCCCATTTCAGCATCGCGTCCGCACCGGTACATCTTTCCTGGTGAATATGATAATCCGGCATAATGTTGTTTTTCAGCAAAGGCGTGATCGCAGTGCCACAGGCAAAAATAATAAAATCATCGGCATGAGCCCTGAGATAGCCAATGGAATCGTCCAGTGAGGGACCGGCGCCGACAATGGCAATCCTCAGAAACCGGGCGGTCTTTTTACCGGTGAATACAGGAGTATTACGGGCCAGATTGCCCAGGCAGTTGGCAAGCCCGGCTTTTTGATCCTCGTACCAGCCGGCAGTCAACGTATCGGATAACAGGCGGCAGGCATCGTTTTCCAGCCGTATAAACTCGCGCACGGGTTCGGTATCGAAGAGCTTGATTTGCCAGCGGGCTATCGGCAGGAACGGAAAATGCGTCGCCAGAAACTGTTTTTCGATCTGTACGGCTTCCCGCGGACTACTGGCAACTATCAGTGAAAATCGCCTGTTGCCGTCGCAATTCATGTATTCAAATACCTGACGCCAGCGGATTGTGAACAGCGAGACATAAAACAGATCAATCTCGGGTTCGTAAATCAGGGTCGCCAACACGTTTCTTGATTGCAACAACCGGGTTATGTGATATCCCAGACCGATGCCGTAAATGCGGATGAAGGGGATGAAATCCGGATTATACGATTCGTTGAAACGCCTGCGGCCCTCATCTTCAACCAGCATTTTCAGGGGGCCGGTATCGAGCAGTTCCCTGTACAGACGGGTCGTTATGACATTTTTATCGTGCCATTCTGCATCGTAGGCCAGTGCATAGGCCGGACTGATGTCCATATTGAAGGGGATTGATTCGAGTCCATGAATGGTACTGTTGAGGATCAGATTACCATCAGTGTAATAAAGCACGCGGTTGTCCGGTATATAAATGATGTTCGGGCTGCCGTCAGGATTGAAACAGAGCCGGTAATCCGTACACTGGTGATTGCGTATATGTTTGTAAAGCTCCGGTTGATGTTCCTCGAAATAGGCCAGGTTTTCCTCAAACACGTCGTTGCTGTAATCATCGTTGATCAGGCGAACCTGTTTTCGTGTACCGGTCATTTCGATAGTGCAGTCTCCGGCAACCGGTGTCTCTGTTAATGTCATGCAGGCTCCTTGGTCATTTCATCATCTGTCATATGGATGCAATGATGTTGTGCATCAGTGCATCATGAAATGGATCTATCACGATGTCGTATTGTGAATAGAGAATGCAAACGTCATGCCATGGAATAGTTATTAATATCAACGAGTTATGAAAAAGTAATCAAGGTTGGCAGTATTAACTGAAAGGGATCTGCCGGTTCCTGCGGCAACATGCGGATGCTTTGTTACCCAACAGCAGTTCAGTCCCTGACATCTTTTTTTACGATCATATCCAGGCGCCTGTGATTGTATTCCGGACTTGCGAAATACCTGTTACTGGCGGTATTTCCATTCCCGATATTTCCTTAAAGTTTTCTCCCGGTGGCGCGATAACCTTGATCGGAAGCGGTGAATATCAGGCTATGACCCGGTATATCCGCTAAAGATAAACCTAAAGCATTCGTTGATTCCGGCATTTGGACAAACGATTTGCTCATCCAGGAGATTAGTTATGCCCCAGATTATAAATACCAATATATCCTCGTTGACCGCGCAGAGAAATCTGGACCGATCACAGGGTTCACTGGCCACGGCACTGCAGCGTCTGTCATCAGGTCTCAGAATCAACAGCGCACGTGACGATGCGGCCGGTCTGGCAATTTCCGAACGTTTTACTACCCAGATCCGTGGTTTGAACCAGGCGGTGCGTAACGCCAATGACGGTGTGTCACTGGCCCAGACCGCTGAAGGCGCATTGCAGGAATCAAGCAACCTTCTGCAGCGAATTCGTGAACTGGCCATTCAGTCAGCCAACTCAACCAACTCGGCTTCCGACCGTCAGGCCCTGCAGTCCGAGGTCAACCAGTTGAAGACCGAGCTGAATCGTATCTCCAGCACCACCACTTTCAACGGTCTGAAAGTACTGGACGGTTCATTCCAGAACCAGACCTTCCAGGTGGGCGCCAATGCCGGTACTTCCAACACGATCAATGTTTCCATTACCGGCACGGATACAGCGTCTATTGGTAACAACTCAATCACAGCCAATAACGCTACCGACAGTGAAGGCACCGGTGCAACATCCGCACCTCTGGCAGACGTGGCTACGGCTTCCAATGCCACAAACCATACGGTTGAAGCCCAGACCCTGACCGTTGGCAGTACGTTTGGTATCGCCAACGTAACCGTGGCCGATGCTTCCAGTGCTGAAACCATAGCCACGGCAGTTAATGGTGCTTCCGGCACTACGGGTGTGACCGCCAGCGCTGAAACCAATGCCACCCTGCGTGGTCTGTCCGCTGACGGCACGGTCACGTTCTCACTGGTTACCGGTACCGGCACAGCCACTATCAGCTCCACCGTAACCACCGGTGATTTGTCCAACCTGGCAACCGAGATCAACAACTTCTCCGGCACAACGGGTGTTACAGCCACTGAAACCGGCGGTGTTCTCACCCTGACCCATGCAGACGGCAAGGACATCGGCATCGAGAACTTCGTCCACTCGGGTGATGCCGGTGAAACCATCGAGTTCCGCGGCAGCACCGAAGCCACGGGCGCGACCCTGACCGGCCCGACCGCCGGTACTGCAGCGGCTACCGACAGCGCCGTCGCCGTAGGTGAAGTACAGTTCAGCTCATCCGTTGCCTTCTCAGTCGAGTCCAGCGTTGCTGTTACTGCCGGTAGTGTGCTCAATGTGGCCGCAGCCACGTCTGTTTCATCATCTCTGACAGCCGTCAGCTCTGTGGATGTTTCATCCGCATCCGGCGCCTCGGCGGCACTTGAAATCGTGGACCAGGCCCTGCAGACCATCTCTGGTATTCGTGCCGATCTCGGTGCGGTACAGAACCGGTTCCTCAGCACCATTTCCAGCCTGAGTTCCGCTTCCGAAAACGCTTCTGCCGCCAGAAGCCGAATTCGTGATGCGGACTTCGCGGCGGAAACCGCCGAGTTAACACGGGCCCAGATCCTGCAGCAGGCGGGTATTTCCATCCTCAGCCAGGCCAATGCCCAGCCCCAGTTGGCCCTGTCATTGTTACAGTAAGTTAATACGGGCTCGATCTCCGGCCGCTCAGGCATCCCGCCTGAGCGGCCGGGGTTTTAAACTGTTTTGTCGGAGGTTGTGACTATGCCAACCGAAATATCCGCGATACTCGGCCTGCGCGGGAGCTGGCCGGAACTTCGCTCCGGCAAAGGAATAACGGCAAGTCCTGCCGCAGATGTACGGCAAGAATTGCCGCTCACGAACAGCAGGGAACGCACAGATCCCGATACCGATACTTCCCTCCAGGACATCAATCAGGTCGTCGAAGAACTCAACCACAAGGTACAGAACATACGTCGCGAACTGCATTTTGCAGTCGATGATGAAAGCGGTTACACGATTATCACGGTTGTTGATTCTGAATCAGAGGAAGTGATCCGTCAGATTCCCTCGGAGGAAGTGGTAGCGTTGTCCCGCCATCTGGAGCAACACGCCGGACTTTTAATGGATGCCGAAGTGTAAATTCAAAAACTGGTGCGATATCTGCATATGTCAGCAATAGTCATAATCATAAACGAGGATAATCGATGATTTCAGCACCGGGGATAGGATCCGGACTTGATATTAATTCGCTGGTACAGCAACTGGTCGCTGCCGAGGGCGATGCCAAGACGAAGGCGCTTGTCAACAAGCGCAGTGCGGCCGAGGAACAGATTTCCGCCTTTGGCAAACTCAAAAGCAATCTTTCCGCATTCCAGACGGCAATACAGGCATTGAAAGATCCCGATACCTTTTCAGGGACCAAAGCCACATCGGGCGAACCTTCCGTTTTTTCAGTCGCTACTACCGCATCGCTCAACAGCAGCTCTTTTCAGGTCGAGGTCAACACCCTCGCTGAAGCGCACAGGATAGTCTCTCCGGGTGTCAGCGATGCTGATACGGTGGTTGGCACAGGAGAACTGACCCTGCAGGTGGGTACTGATGCATTTACGTTGACCATCGACGAGGATAACAACACCCTCGCAGGGATCCGCGATGCCATTAATACATCTACGGACAACACCGGCATTACGGCCACGATCATCAATGTCGATGACGGTAGCGGTGGCACCGAATCACGTCTGGTCCTGACCTCGGATAAAACCGGAACAGCCAATAGCATCACCGTGACAGTAACCGATGATGACCTCAACAACACGGATGCGAACGGTTTGTCCGCGCTGGTTTTTGATCCGGACGGCTCCGGTATCACCAATGCAAGTGAAACCAATGCTGCCGTGGATTCCGTTATTTTCATTGATGGTCAGAAAGTCACGGGTTCCTCCAACACAGTCGACAGTGCAATAGATGGTGTCAGCATCAGCCTGCTTGAAGCCCGTCCGGGTGAAACCTTCAGTCTTGATATCACTCTGGACAAGTCAAAAATCACCAATGCCGTGAAAACCCTGGTCGACAATTTCAATGCGCTTGCCAGGTTGATGAAAAATCTCTCCGTGTTCAATGCCGAGACCGGTGAAGCCGGTGTGTTGCTCGGAGACATTACCTTGTTGTCACTGAATACAACTCTGCGTCGGCAGTTAGGCGATTCCGTGCAGGGGATAACGGGCGAGGTCAACAATCTTGTCAGCCTGGGAATCACGACAAATGCCGATGGCACGTTGAAGCTTGACAGCAGCAAGTTGTCCGGCATGGTGGATTCCAATCTGCAAGAGGTGACTGATATCTTTTCATCGGAAGATGGAATCGCCGAACGCCTGGACAATTTTCTCGACGGATATCTGAAATCAAACGGAGTGATCCAGGGCAAAACCGACGGCCTGAACAACACGGTGGAAGACATCAATGAAAGTCTGGTCGATCTGGACAGAAGACTGGAGACCATGCGGCAGCGCTTGCAGGCACAGTTTGCAGCCATGGATGCTCTTGTGTCCCGCCTGAACAGCACCAGCAGTTTTCTGACCCGGGAACTGGCCAACATACCTGTTCCGGGCAAAAACAATTAACCCGATGTTCAACCTGACCAATAAAAGCGAAATGACATATTGAACAACCTTAAGCTTACACGACACCCAAGCGGGAGATACCAATGAATTCGAAATGTGCAGCCAATATCAAGGCCCTGAAATTGTATAACACCGTTGGAATACAGACAGGTATTGAAGAGGCGTCGCCCCATCGATTGATCCAGATGTTACTGGACGGGGCGCTGGGCAGGATTGCCAGCGCCAAATCACATATATATCAGAACGAGATCGAGGCAAAAGGCGTGAATATCGGCATGGCCATCTCCATCATCGGCGGCTTGCGTGACAGTCTTGATCACAAGGCCGGCGGTGATATTGCCGCCAATCTCGATAATCTTTACGAATACATGACCTATCGTCTGACCGAGGCCAACATCAGGAACAGTCATGAAATGCTTGATGAGGTCAGCGGATTGCTCGTAGAGATCAAGTCGGCATGGGACGGCATTGCCGGTCATGAACTGACTGCCCGGGCCAATGAAACCACTCCACTCATGCAAAATACAGGCTAGGCCGGCGTGGCCGAGGACCGGGGTAATACCGCCCGATTAACAAACGCCCTGCGTTATCTGAATAATTCCTTTCGGGATTATCACGATGGCTGCATCGAACAGCTGGAACGTGATCTGATCGAGTCGACCCGGTTGATTACCAGTGTTTTCGAAACCACCGATGTGCATTCACTTTCGGAATCCGAGCTGGAACTGCTCAGGGATTACGTTGGCCTGGGCTGTAAGTTGGGTGAATTGCTCAAACAAAAACGCACCGCCCTGAAAGATGCACTGATGGGGTTGAATAACACCGAAAAAATCAATGACTGTTACAACGCCGGTCGCTGAATCCATCACCATCCTCTTCCGCCTGACCGACAATATTTTGACATATTCAAGCTTTGCTGCTTAACTATGGGCATTGCACAATAGTCAGATACCTCAGGGCCGTAACCAGCCGCAAGCCCTGTCAATAAAAAAATACTGACCTAATCAAGCACATTACAGCATCATCCGGGGGGGATTGATGGAAGGGGTACTTATAATCGATGAAGACGCTCGCGCCAGAAAACAGATGGCCGAGGTCATTGAATTCATGGGCTATGAGCCGGTGCTGCAGGCCGGCGCCGGGACCTGGAAAGAAAAACTGTCCAAAACCGATGGCGTTTATATGGTCCTGCTCGGTCAGTGCGGGAGCAACAAAAGCCTGGTCGATGTCTTCCGCGGCATCAAGACCGTCGATTCCTACCTGCCGGTTATTCTGACTCACGATCCGGATTCCAAAGCCCGTTTCAATCAGGAACTGGAAAACGGTTGTATCGGCACCGTGGAACTGCCGCTGCGCCTGGGAGCGATATCCAGGGTTCTGGAACAGGTGAAACACTACAAACGCGATCGTCACCAGGACGGTACACCGCGATCGCTCGAATTGTTTCGCAGCCTGGTCGGTTCCAGCAAATCCATCCAGAGAGTCCGCAAGATGATCGAGAAAGTGGCGCATACCGACGCCAACGTTTTGATCATCGGGGAGTCCGGCGCCGGCAAAGAGGTTGTGGCAAGAAACATTCATTACCATTCCACCCGCCGCTCGAAACCGTTCGTGCCGATAAATTGCGGCGCCATTCCCTCCGATCTGCTGGAAGACGAGCTCTTCGGCCACGAAAAAGGTGCTTTTACCGGGGCAATCAGCGCCCGTCAGGGCCGCTTCGAGATGGCGGCGGGCGGCACCCTGTTCCTCGATGAAATCGGCGACATGAGTCTGTCCATGCAGGTCAAATTGCTGCGTGTCCTGCAGGAACGCACCTTTGAACGTGTTGGCAGCAACACCAGTATCAAGGCCGATGTACGGATCATTGCCGCGACTCATGTCAATCTTGAAGAGGCCATTGCCGCCGGTAAATTCCGCGAGGATTTATACTACCGGCTGAATGTATTTCCCATTGAGACGCCACCGTTACGCGAGCGGGTCGAGGATCTGCCGCTGCTGGTCCAGGACCTGGTGGAGCGGCTGGAGCACGATGAAGCGGTATCCATCAGTCTCACCGAAGCGGCCATTGCCTCGCTGTCACAATACGCCTGGCCCGGCAACGTTCGCGAACTCGCCAACCTGATTGAACGCCTGACCATCCTTTATCCCAACGGTGTCGTGGATGTCCAGGATATGCCGGACAAGTACCAGGCCGAGGCCGTCATGGAAGCGCCGGTGGAGGATGGCAGGGCTGTCGTCGACGGCAGTCTGAAGATGCCGCGACTGCCCAAGGGCAGTATCGATCTCAAGGAGTACATCAACAATATCGAATACGTACTCATCCAGCAGGCCCTGGATGAATCCGGTGGTATTGTCGCCCACGCCGCCAAGCGCCTGAGCATGGGCCGCACCACCCTGGTGGAAAAGATGCGAAAACTCGGTATGTCACGCAGGGAGATCGCGTCGGAAATTTGACAAATATACCCCTGTAGCTCCTCCAGCCTCACATCCGGTATCCCCGATCCGGATTAAACCATTTCAAATCAAGTAATTATTCTTCCGGGCACGGTCCTTGCTCTGTGTATTGGCAATGACAATAAAAACCGTGGTTGTTAACCGATGCAACAGTTTCCCGGGGTAGTACAGGAACAGGACTTCAGCGTGAATTCCATCGAAGAAGCTTTCGAGAATTTCAATCAGGCTTCCGAGCACCTGAGTGAGTTTTATCGTGGTCTTGAACACCAGGTTGCACTTCTCAATGACCAGTTGCAAAACGCGCACCGTGACAGGATGCGCGAGTATCATGAAAAAGAACGGCTGGCGAACCGGCTGGCCAACATATTGCGCGTATTACCCGGCGGAGTGGTTGTGCTCGATGGTCAGGGCATCATTGCCGAATGTAATCCCGTTGCCCTGTCATTGCTGGGTGAACCCCTGATGGGTGAGTCGTGGCGTAATGTGGTGGCCCGTTGCTTTACACCGCGCTGGGACGATGGCCATGACATTACCCTTCGAGACGGGCGCTACGTCAACATCTCCACCCAGTCGCTTGAATCCGAACCGGGACAGATCCTGTTGATAAAAGACGTGAGCGAAACCCGCCGGCTGCAGGAACAATTCGGACACCTGAAACGATTGTCGGCGATGGGTGAAATGGCGGCCTCATTGGCGCACCAGATCCGCACACCCCTGTCTTCAGCCATGCTCTATGCATCCAACCTCAGCCGCTCGGTGCTCGATGAGCAGGTGAGAAAACGGTTTACCGAAAAGATCATATCGCGCTTGCAGAATCTCGAATCCCTGGTCGAGGACATGCTTTTATTCGCTCGCGGTGGCCGGCTTGAATCCAGGCGGGTGGCCGTGCGCACCTTGCCTGATCGGATTCGCCAGTCACTGCTGGCCAATACCACACCGGGTGATCATGAACTGGTTTTTACAGGCGATCTGAATGACGGCTTTCTCAACATCAACGAGTCAGCCCTGACCAGCGCCATCCAGAACCTCGTCAACAACGCCATGGAATCAACGGACGACGCGGTTCGCATCCAGGTGTCATTCCGGGCGGAAGGCGACGAATCGCTGTGCATCGAGGTCAGCGACAACGGGCCGGGGATCCCCGTGCAGCTTTGCCACCGCATTCTCGAACCCTTCTTTACAACCCGGTCGCGCGGCACCGGGCTGGGACTGGCCGTGGTGGATGCCGTGGTCCGCGCCCATTCCGGCAAGTTCACACTGGCGGCAACGGGCAATGAGGGCAGCTGTTTCAGAATTCAGCTGCCGCTGGTTGAAGAGAACGCAATCGAGTGTAACGAGGAGAGTTAAATGAGCCTTACAGTTCTGGTAGTGGAAGATGATCGTGAGTTACGGGAAGCGCTGTGTGACACGCTGATGATCGCCGGTTACGATTATTTTTCCGCCGTCGATGCCAATGCGGCGATGAACATCATCCGCAGCGAAAACATCCAGTTGGTGATCAGTGATATCGAACTGGGTGCAACCGACGGCATGACCCTGTTGAGCCGGATCCGCGACAAGCATCCCGGCCTGCCGGTTATACTGATGACGGCGTACGGCACCATACAACAGGCAGTGACAGCTATCCAGGAAGGTGCCCGTGATTACCTGGTTAAACCGTTCGAACCGGAAGTATTGATCAGTCATGTTGCCCGGTTCGACACCGTGGACATGAGCGGTGAAGACGGCTTCATTGCCATTGATCGGCGCAGCCGCGAAGTCATGGAACTGGCGCGCAAGGTGGCCGCCAATGACGTTACCGTGATGATCACCGGCGAGAGTGGCACCGGCAAGGAAGTGCTGGTGCGTTTTATCCACAAACAATCCTCGCGCAGCGAACAACCCTTTGTGGCCATCAACTGCGCCGCTATTCCGGACAACATGCTCGAGGCCATGCTTTTCGGTTATCAGAAAGGTGCATTTACCGGGGCTTATAAATCCTCACCGGGTAAATTCGAACAGGCCCAGGGCGGCACCCTGTTGCTGGACGAAATTTCCGAAATGAGTCTGCCGTTGCAGGCCAAACTGTTGAGAGTGTTACAGGAAAAGGAAGTCGAGCGGCTCGGTGACCAGAAGGTTATTGAACTGGACGTGCGCGTGATGGCGACCTCGAACCGGAATATGCGTGCGGAAGTCGAGGCCGGACGTTTTCGCGAGGATCTGTTTTACCGGTTGAACGTATTCCCTGTTGCCATCCATCCCCTGAGATCACGCCGCGATGACATTCTTCCTGTCGCCGAACACCTGCTGGCGCAACAGGCGCAACGGGAAAGTCAGGCCGTGCCCGTCCTTGACGATAGTGCGAGGACAAAGTTGCTGTCACATGCCTGGCCCGGCAACGTTCGCGAGTTGGACAATGTCATGCAGCGAGCCTTTATCCTGCAGACGAACGGTGTGATCAGTGATGCTGAAATCGTCTTTGAAATGGACACGGGACGGCCGGTCGCGCCCGCAATCCCGTCGTTTTACCGGACGCCGTCCGTGGCGGAAGACAGAGAAGAATACGCGGAGTGCGAAGACAGCTCGGATTCCCTGGATCATGATCTCAGGCAAAGAGAACAGCAGATCATCATCGATGCCCTGAAAGATGCATCCGGTAGCCGCAAGACGGCCGCGGAAAAACTGGGCATCAGCCCGCGTACACTGCGCTACAAGCTGGCCAGGATGCGTGATGCCGGGATCAGCATCCCGGCATCATGATCGGAAGGATTAAAAGAATAATTGACAACACCTGCACAGCAATCGAGACGGAGCTAACTGATGACTACGACAAACGTGACACAAATGATCGCCGAAATGCGGGCGCTGGCACAGCAGGCCCAGGGCATAACGCCCAACCAGCCGCCTGTCCAGGATGTAAATTCGGAATTCATGAACCTGCTCAGGGATTCAATCAACAAGGTCAGTGAAACCCAGAAACAGGCCGGCCAGATGGCCGAGCGTTTTGACATGGGTGACAAGAATGTGGATTTGGCCGAAGTCATGGTCAACCTGCAAAAAGCCAATGTTTCCTTCCAGGCCATGACCCAGGTCAGAAACCGGCTGGTCACCGCCTACCAGGAAATCATGAACATGCAGATTTAGCAGTCAGCGCGTAAACCTTGCGGAGATAATGAATGGCTGAAGTGATGACGTTACCGGCAGAGGTAAAACGGGCCCTGTTTATCAGACAGGCCGGTTTTCTGATCGCCATTGCCGCCAGCGTGGCTATCGCTGTCTACGTGACCCTTTGGTCACGGACCCCGAATTTCAGTCTGCTCTACGGCAGCTTGTCGCATCGGGATGTCGCGGAAGTTCTGGAAGCCCTGCAAAAGGCCAACATCGATTACAAGGTCGAGGAAGCTTCCGGCGCCGTCATGGTACCGTCCTCAAAGGTTCACGAGGCGCGTATGAAACTCGCTGCCGATGGACTGCCTGGCAGCGCCAACGCCGGTTTCGGGATGTTGAAGGAAGACCAGGGACTGGGCACCAGCCAGTTTATCGAAAAGGCGCGTTATCAGCATGCACTGGAATCCGAACTGGTCAAATCCATCACCGAGATCAGCGCGGTAAAGAATGCCCGTGTGCACCTGGCCATACCCAAACAGTCGGTATTTGTCAGAAACCGCAAACCGGTCAGCGCCTCGGTACTGGTGGATTTGTATTCCGGACACCGGCTCAGCGAGGAACAGACCGCGGCCATCTCCAACCTGGTGGCGGCCAGTGTGCCGAACCTGGAAAACGATAATGTCAGCATCATTGATCAAAACGGGCGTTTGCTGACCCATGCCGGCATGGCGCGCGACTACGCCATGTCCGCGGCACAGTTTCAGTACGCCAGACGGGTCGAAGACTCCTACATCAAACGCATCGAGGATATCCTGTTTCCCGTACTCGGTCAGGATGGCGTGAACGCGCAGGTGACGGCGGATTTTGACTTCACCAGCACCGAGCAGACGCGTGAAAGTTACAACCCGGATCTGCCCGCGGTGCGCAGCGAACAGGTGGAAGAGGAAATGCTTGGCGCCGGAACGGCAAGGGCCGGTGTCCCGGGTGCGCTCTCGAACCAGCCGCCGCAGTCCGGCAGTGTTCCGGAAACCACCGATGGATCCAGCGGTGAAACAGCAGCCGCAGCCGGTGAACAGTCCGCACAGACGAACGTACAGCGGCGCACGGTGCGCAATTATGAACTGGATAAAACCATCAGCCACACGCGCATGCCGGTGGGCAGCCTGCGCAGCCTCTCGGTTGCCGTGGTCATTGATTACAAGAAAACAGTTGATGAAAACGGCAACGTATCCTATGTGGAGCACAGTCCGGAAGAACTCGAACGCATCACCTCGCTGGTCAGGGAAGCCATCGGCTTCAACCCCGCCCGCGGCGACAAGGTGCATGTGATGAACACCCGGTTCATGACGCCCGATCAGCCGGAAGCCCTGCCGGAAAGTCCGATCTGGCAGCAGGCATGGATCTGGGACGCAGGCAAACAGGCGGCCGGCGCCATGGTGGTATTGTTCCTGATCTTCGGGGTACTCAAACCGGCCCTGAAAAACCTCCTCAACAAGGAGATAACATTGCATCAGAGTGCGCTGGCCATGCCCAATGGTGCGCCGGCGCTGACGGACAACAGTAACGGTAATGCACAGGATCAACTTGCCGCGGGTGGATCGAACCAGGCGCAACTGAGTGCGCCCACCGAATACGACTCAACCGTGGATGCCGTCAAGGAACTGGTCAAGGGTGATCCGAAGACCGCGGCAACCGTGGTCAAGAACTGGGTCGGGGAGGAATAAATGGCCGCGCCGGACAAACAGGCCCCGGTACTGGACGACAACCAGAAAGCCGCCATTCTGTTGATGAGCATCGGTGAGGAGAGCGCCGCGGAAGTGCTCAAACACATGGGACCCAAGGAAGTGCAGCGCATCGGCGTGGCCATGGCCAACATCGGCGACGTCAACAAGGAGATCGTCCGCCAGGTCATGGTCGATTTTATCGGCACCGTGAACGAAAAAACTTCTTTCGGCGTTGGTGCCGGCGAATACGTACGTAACGTGCTCACCAATGCCCTGGGCGAGGATAAGGCGGCCGGGATCATCGATCGCATCCTGCTTGGCGGCAATGCCAGCGGCCTGGAATCACTGAAGTGGATGGACCCGCGCGCCGTTGTCGATCTGGTCAGAAACGAACATCCGCAAATCATCGCCATCATTCTTTCCTACCTGGACAGCGACCAGGCCGCCGAGGTGCTGAGCTCGATGCCTGAAAAAGTCCGCTCCGATCTGTTGCTCAGGATAGCCACACTCGATGGTGTGCAACCCGCGGCCATGAAGGAACTGAACAATACCCTGGAAAAACAACTCAAGGGCAATTCCGGAGTGCAATCCTCCCGCATCGGCGGGGTCAAGGCCGCGGCCAACATTCTCAACTTCGTTGAGAGCAGTATCGAATCCAGCATCATGGAAAAGATCAAGGAAACGGATAACGATCTCGGCCAGGAAATCCAGGACCTGATGTTTGTATTCGATAATCTTATTGATGTCGATGATCGCGGAATCCAGACCCTGCTGCGCGAAATATCCACGGATCATCTGTTGCTGGCACTGAAAGCGGCCGACGATGATCTGAAAGAAAAGATCTTCTCCAACATGTCATCACGCGCTGCGGAAATGCTGAAAGACGACCTCGAAGCCAAGGGTCCGGTCAGACTCAGCGAAGTGGAAGCGGCACAAAAGGAAATACTGAACATTGCCCGCCGCCTTGCCGACGAAGGCCAGATTGCACTGGGCGGCAGCGGCGCGGAAGAAATGATCTGACCGGGCGCACTGTCATATGACCCGAACACGAGTGATCACCTGCGACGAGGCCAATTCCTATGAGAACTGGAGAGCGCCGGTGGTCGAGGGCTTTTTAACGTGCGACGATCAATACAACGGCCGCCCACCCACGGCCCGCGAAATACAGGGATTGCAAAAGCAGGCGTACGACGAAGCCTATGCCCGCGGCCTCGAGGAAGGCCGCAACCGGGGTCTGGAGGAAGGCAGGGCGGAGGGACAACGGGCATACACCGAACAGGCGGATCTGCTGCGCAATTGTATCAGTACACTGACGCAGCCCTTCGAGGATCTGGATGACGAGGTGGAACAGAACCTGGTGGAACTGTGTATCGTCATCGCCCGCCAGATCATCAAACGCGAATTCAGGCAGGATCCCGGAGAAATCGTCGCCGTGGTTCGCGAAGCCATCAAGGTCCTGCCGTTGTCCTCACGGCACGTCACCATTTACCTGCACCCGGAAGATGCCGAGCTGGTCAAGTCGGCGCTGTCACTGAAAGACGAGGACCGTAAATGGTCCATCGAAGAAGATCTCTCCGCCTTACGCGGGGATTGCCGCATTGAATCCGATACCTCGGTGATCGACGCCACCATCGAAAACCGGTTGTCCGCCATTGCCGCAAACATTCTCGGCGGATCGAGGGACGGCGATGTACGAAAATCCGAGTGAACGCAACTGCATCTGGCGCCGGCGCCTGCAACATTGTGTAACACAGGCGGGCGCCGGCATTCCCATGCAGGTGCAAGGGCGGCTGACACGCATGGTGGGTCTTACCCTGGAAGCGTCGGGTTGCCGCGCCGCGATAGGTGATCGTTGTCTCATCCGCGGTGCGGATAACGACAGTGTGGAAGCCGAGGTGGTCGGTTTCGGCAGCGACAATCTCTATCTCATGCCCACGGGCAGCGCACACGGTTTATCGCCGGATGCGCGGGTTATCCCGCTCGGCCGCAGCGGCAATGTGGCCGTCGGCGAGGAAGTTCTGGGACGTATTCTGGATGGTGTCGGCCAGCCGCTCGACAATAAAGGCCCGGTAAAAACCCGTACTACCATGCCGCTCAAGGGCAGCACCATCAACCCGCTGGATCGCTTACCCATCCAGCATCCGCTGGATGTGGGTGTGCGCAGCATCAATACCTTTTTGACAGTGGGACGCGGCCAGCGCCTCGGCCTGTTCGCGCCCAGCGGTGTCGGTAAAAGCATGTTGCTGGCCATGATGACACGCTACACCGAGGCCGATGTGATCGTCGTCGGACTGATCGGCGAGCGTGGCCGCGAGGTCAAGGAATTCATTGAACAGAACCTGGGCGGTGACGGACTGAAACGTTCGGTGGTTGTGGCGACGCCCGCCGATGATCCGCCGTTAAAGCGCATGCATGGCGCCATGCTCGCCACCAGCATTGCCGAATATTTTCGCGACACCGGTCATCACGTGCTGTTGTTGATGGATTCGCTGACGCGTTATGCCCAGGCGCAACGGGAAATCGGTCTGACCATCGGCGAGCCGCCGGCGACCAAGGGTTATCCGCCCTCGGTGTTTGCCAAGCTGCCGCAACTGGTGGAACGCGCCGGCAACGGCATGGACGACAAGGGATCGATCACGGCGCTGTATACCGTGCTGACCGAAAACGACGATCAAAATGACCCGATTGCCGATTCCGCACGAGCGATCCTCGACGGCCACCTGGTGTTGTCCAAGAAACTGGCCGACAGCGGCGTCTACCCGGCCATTGATATCGAGATGTCGATCAGCCGGGTCATGAACCGCATTGTCGATCGGCCGCACCTGGAAATGGTGTCGCGCTTAAAACGGCTTTATTCCGTCTATGAGCAAAACCGGGATCTCATCAATGTCGGCGCCTACGAAACCGGCAGCGATGCGGAAATCGATCAGGCCATCCGGCTTTATCCCGACTTCATCAAGTACCTGCGCCAGGATATTCACGATCATGTGGATTTCAGGCGCGGGCTGGAACAGCTTCAGCAGATCCACAATCAACTCGATCAACTGCCCATGACACAACCGAATGAGGCCAATCCGGCATGATACGCTCAAAACGCATACAGCCGGTTTCCAGGATCGCGGGCAGGGCGGAACAGCGCGCCGCCATGCTGCTGGCCAAAAATCGCGGCCAGTTGCATGAACTGCAAAACAGGCTGAACGTGATGAAAGCCTATCGCCGTGATTACGAGCGCAAGCGCGGCGAAACCGGCGCTTTCAGTGTGATGCATTTAAAACAGAACCAGAATTTCCTCCAGCAACTGGACGAGGCGATTACCATCCTGGAAAAACAGGTTGACCGGCAGACAGACATCACCCGGCAGGAACAGCAAAAATGGATTGAAACCTGGAAAAACATGAACTCCCTGAACAAATGCATCGAAAACCTGCAGGGCCACGAACTGCGTGAAACCGAACGTCGCGAGCAGGATTTACTGGATGAACAGTCGGCGCACTCAACCTTGGCAGGGAGTTTATCAAGGACCAGGTAGTTGTTCCGGATCAGCGTACAATCGCAAAGCCGTCATTCCGCGGTGCTTTGCTTTACAGTCAAATGGTTGCGTGGGTCCGACACGGCTCAGCGCGGCTCAGCCGTGACCGAGCGCATTGTTATGTTCATATAATTACCAATAAACGGGATCATTGAATTCCTTAACGCATGTGGGACGTTCATTGATAGTTGGAATTGGATCTTCTGTTAAGGATTGACCTAGCCAACCTGGTGCCATTGAAAGCTTTAGCGGTGCCTGGATTATATTTTCGGGCAATGGCTCAAATCCAGCCCTGGAGTAGAAAGATGGATCGCCATATGTGATAGCAACATTCACAGAACGTTTCTTAAGTTCACTAAGTCCATAGTTGATTAGCGACTGTCCTATGCCTTTTCCCTGATGTTTTGTGCTCACCGCCACCGGAGCGAGCATATAAACCAGAATGGATTCATTAAAACGAAGGCGAGTAAAGAAAATAGAACCAATAAGTGACTCATTCTCAAATGCGCCAAAACAGATTATTTCTTCATTGTCGATATTTGAAGATAGCTTTGAGGCAAGATTCCCAATAAGCCTTCCTTCTTTCTCTCCCTCAGATGAAGTGAAAACAGCGGTAAAAAGACTAGTCACTTCATCATGGTTGTTTTTATCGAAGGTTCTGTAATCCATTCTTTATTTTTCAATTCGACTTTGTGAGCGACCTTGTAGGAACATAACGCCCAAGTTGTGCGGCACAAACGAAGCCCTTTGTCGTAGGGTCGATGTCGCAGAGTCGGATCTACGTAACCTACTGAAATCCAGACCAATTCATTCAGAAAAACCATGTTATAAGTCATTAAACAGGCCATTTCAACGTTTAATGTGCCGGAGTGATTTAATATTGACCAGTTGTTTAGCAGTAAATGAATAAATTTAAATCACTCCGGCCCCTTTTTACTCACACTTTGTAGTCTGTGTTATCGATACATAATGCGAATTGTTTAGTTGGTTGCTTCATAATCAATCTAAATAATATTTGATGTTCATGTCGTCGAATATTCCCTTTCACATTTTTCCAGGACAGTTAACAGTTAAGTATGAGGAATCTGGCTGAAATCATTTTGTTGCAGGATGCTGCCCCCACATTTACTTCCCTGTATTGGTAATCATTCATTGGTTTATAGGAGTAGCACAGGTTTTGCTCCTGCCAGAATCCGGGCGTCGCTTCGCTTTTGGCACAGCCTTTGCGATAGTTTCCGGCAAGATTATTTCGGAAAGGAAAAACACAATGTTTATGCCTGCGATGCTGGAATCGTTGTTATCGGACAAGGCCCTTAATGTATCGGGGAAGGCCGGCGTGTCTGCTGAAAACATAAAAGAAAACATGGATATAGAGCAGTTTCTGGAAGAGCTGCTGGCGCAGATCCAGGCGTTAACGGGCGAGGGTGCTGAAATTCTTCTGCCGGATCAAACCGGTGAAATCTTGCCGCTTCTGGATCTTGAGGGAAATTCCTTACCGCTTGATGAGCTTACCGGTGACCGCCTTAGGGATCTTGTCTTGCAGTCCGGGAATGATCCGGCAGCGCTGATGCAGGCGCTGGCCGTGCTGAAGCGCGAGATGAAAGATCCACCGGTGCTGCAGACGCTGGATGATCTGTCACGGATGAAAGCTTCGCATCAGCAGGCACTGGAGTTGAAGATCCAGGACCGGCTGGCCATGCAGTTACTCAAGGAATCCGGTAAAGAGACGAACACCACCAAACTGTCGGAGTTGTTTGGCGATTTCGACATGGACAGGATTATGGAGTTGAATCCGGATCGCAGGATGAATATGGATATCAATCGCCTTAACCAGATCCTGTCCGCTGCCGGGGATACGGCAAACAGCCTGAAGCAGGCGATCACGAACGCCGCGCGCGATACGGCTATGCCCGTGCAGAACCTGAATGCCATGATACAGACCGGTACACCGGCACGTTCCGATCAGGCGACGGCAGTACTGACGCTGCAACCGCAGGTGTTCAAGGCTGACTGGACCCAGGCGTTTAATTCCAGCATTGTCTTGCTGGCCAGGGATCATATGCAGTCCGCGCGGCTGAACATCAACCCGCCGGAACTGGGGCCGATCGAGGTGCGCCTGTCGGTACAGAATGATCAAACCAGCATCCAGTTCATGTCACACCATGCAGCAACGCGCGATGTCATCGAGGATGCGTTTCCGCGCTTGCGTGAAATGATGGCCAGTAACGGCATCAACCTCGGCGATGTTAATGTCTCGGAGCACTCGGCGTCAGATCGGCAACAGGCCCAGGCCGATTTCCAGACGCGTACGTTGAACACCGATGAGCCTGTGGAAACCGCGGAGGTGGTGATGGCGCTTCGAAACACCAGCAGCCTGGTGGACCACTATATCTAACGATGGCCCGGTAGTTGGCAGGACGGCTCCACTGATCCCGCTACCCGTCTGACTCCATTCGCCCGCCAAACTACTTATATTGTCTGTCCGGACGTCGGGTGACAGGCGCGCACCGAGACTGTATTTCGTATAAAATCCACCGTTTATCAATAGCTTGGGCAAAGGTCCCGGATAATTACAGTGAGCGGATATTGTGCAATGCACAAAAACAGGTTAAGCTGTTGATATCATTGTCCGATCTTCGCATTTGCCGATGTCTGTTATGTGTGAAGAATCGGCCAGTCACCCATTTCAGGATTACGAGAACAAATAATGACTATTGCAAATCTATCCAGCCTGGATCAATGGAATCCGGAAGCGTTCATGGAAATGAATGAATCGGCGCAAACGATGTTCCAGGATTATCTCAGCGAACACATGAATAATGTGAACGAGCATCTGCCGTTCCCGATGAGTCCCGAGTTATTGCAATTGTGGAAAGAATGGCTGAGCAACCCGATGCCGCTGGTTGCGGCCGCGCAAAGATTCTGGCTGGACTACTTCGCACTCTCGCAGTCGAGCGTGCAGAAAATGTACGGACTGGAAAGCGACGACATCATCAGCCCGACCCGGGGCGACCGGCGTTTTTCCCATGAATGCTGGGATGATAATGTGGCGTTTGACTACATCAAGCAGTTCTATCTACTGGCCTCGCGTTATATCTACAGCACGGTATCGACGGACCGGGATCTCGATTCGGATATCTCCAGGAAGCTCATGTTTTACACGCGGCAGTGGGTCGATGCCCTGTCACCGACCAACTTTGCGGCCACCAACCCGGCGGTGTTGCAGGAAACCATTAATTCGCACGGCACCAATTTATACCGCGGCATCATGGCCCTGATCGAGGACTACCAGCGCGGCAAGGGTAAACACCTGATGCCGAGGATGACGGACTACTCATCGTTCGAGGTGGGCAGAAATGTCGCTACCACGCCCGGCAAGGTGATTTTCCAGAGCGATATGTTCCAGTTGATCCAGTATGCGCCGTCTACCGAAAAAGTATTTGAAAAACCGCTGTTGATCGTGCCGCCGTGGATCAATAAATTCTACATACTCGATCTGCGTGCCGAGAACAGTTTTATCAAATGGGCGGTGGACCAGGGTCATACGGTATTCGTGATCTCCTGGGTCAATCCGGACAAGGATTTTGCCGACAAGACGTTTGCCGATTACATGACCGAAGGCGTGATGAAAGCCGTTGAAGTCATCAAGGAAGAAACCGGCAGTGAGGCTGTCAATGCGATCGGCTACTGCATCGGCGGGACCTTACTGGCTTCAACCAGTGCATGGTATGCCAAAAAGCACGGCAACCCGTTTGCAAGCATCACATATTTCACCACGCTCATTGATTTTGAAGAGTCCGGTGATCTCGGAGTCTTCGTTGACGAAAAACAACTGAAACTGCTTGAAGTGCAGATGAAACGTGACGGCTATCTCGAAGGCAGCACCATGGCCATGGTTTTCAACCTGCTGCGCGCCAACGATTTGATCTGGCCCTTTATTATCAATAACTATCTGCTCGGCAAGGGACCGGAAGCGTTTGATTTGCTGTACTGGAATTCGGATTCCACGCGTCTGCCAGCGGCCAATCATATTTTTTATCTGCGCAACTTTTATATCAAAAATCTTTTGTGCAAGCCGGATGCCCTGAAACTGGCCGGTGTGAAGCTGGATATCGGCAAAATCAAAACGCCGTCCTATTTTGTTTCGACGCGTGAAGATCACATTACGCCCTGGAAATCATGCTACGCCGGTGCGCGTTTGTTCAAGGGACCGGTTCGATTTGTACTCGGTGGCTCCGGCCACATTGCCGGCGTCATCAATCCACCGGTGAAAAACAAGTACTGCTTCTGGACCAACGATACACTGGCGGATGATGCAGAAGGCTGGCTCGCCAGGGCCACGGAACATCCCGGTTCATGGTGGCCGGACTGGCAGAAGTGGGTTGCAAAGTACGCCGGCAAGAAAGTGCCGGCACGCGAGGCGGGCGCCAGTCTGGGTGTGATCGAGGATGCGCCGGGTTCTTATGTGAAAAAGCGGATTGTGCCGGATTGATAGTCAGTGAATGGTGAGTGGTGATTGGTGCTACACTCTCACTGTTCACTGTTCACTGTTCACTGTTCACTGTTCACTGTTCACTGTTCACTGTTCACCGTCCACTGTCCCTTCATTCATCCGTATTCTCATTTTTCTCTTCATCGCTCAGCATGCTCGTGGTCAGCACCGGACTCAGGTAGGGGATGACCAGTGAAATATCACCACTCTTGTGTTTTTCCTTGATGCCGCGCCAGTACTCTGCAGTGAGTAATTCCGGATAGGTCGCCAGAAACAGATCGCGCAGTTCATTATCCATGGACAGGAACTTGATGAATTCCTCGGGAAAGATGTCGTTCTTGCCTACGTAGTACCAGGTGTCGGCACGCATCTCGTCCATCATGTCATACGCTTCCGGGACATCACGAAAGTTGCATTCCGTAATCAACGACACTTCATCATAGTCATAAAAGATCACCCGGTTGAGGTTGGTCACACCAAAATTCTTCAATAGCAGATCACCAGGGAAAATATTGGTGTTGGCCAGATCCTTGAGCGCCTGGCCGTAATCGAGAATGGCCAGTTTGGCATCCGAGCGCGGTACTTCTTTTATAAACAGGTTCAGCGGACGCACCCGGCGTTCCACATAGACGTGATGAAATTCCAGGTATTGCCCCTGTTTACTCACCGCCATGGAGGCTTCGGTAAGCAGTTCATCGAGTAATTCATCGGAAAAACGATCAATAGGAAACTGTAACTTCATGAATTCCTGGGTATCGATCAGGCGACCGGCGCGATCGTGCTTGGAAACCAGCTTGTACTTGGCAACAACTTCTTCATGTGTGACGTTTTTCGGATAGCCGAACGTATCCCGCATGACCTTGAAAACCAGGTTGTAGGAGGGCAGGGTGAAGACGATCATGACCAGGCCCTTGTCACCGGCAGCGTGCACGAATTTATCGCTGGTTTTTGCCAGGTGACGGGAAAAATAGCTGTAGCGTTCAGTCTTGCCCTGGCGCAAACGGCCGAGCACGGTATACAACTCATCGAGCGGTTTTTTCGGCAGAATGGAATGCAGGAAATACACGGCACCGATAACCGACTTGGGATCGGCAAAATAGTATGAGCGCGTATAGCCGAAAACGATACTCACCTCCTGTTCCCTCAACAGTACCGCGTCGATCTGGATGCCGTCATCCTCGTTCTTGAATGCAATGACAATGGGGTAAATGCCGTTGGAAAAAATCATGCGCCCGACCAGGTAGGCGCGCGCTGACTGGTAGAAATAGGTATCAATGAACTCGAAACGCAGGCATTTATTCTCGCGCTCCAGGTGCTTTTTCAGATAGCTGATGATTTCCGATTCGACCAGCGCGGCATCCGCGGCCATGTCCTTGTAATCAACCCGGAAAGCAAATTCGATCAGCACGGTTTCAAAGGTCTTGCGAAAGGAACCCCAGTACGGGTAGCGTTTCAAGCTGAGGGATATGGTTTTTTCCTCTTCCTCAATGGTGCCGGTGGAAATGAACTGCAGGCGTTCGTCGATACCGACCGTATCGAACAGGCGCCGGGTAACGGAGTTGAAGAACGTCTTGATGAAACCGGCATCGGGCACCAGTTCCAGGCGATCGCCGAAGTAGTGTTTGATCTCTTCCCAGAGTTCATGGTCAAGAACATGGTCACCCATGTACCGCCTGAGCGTGAGCACAATACGTCGGACTGATTTTTCGTAGAGCTCGACACGCTCCACGATGTCATCCTGATGTCCCTTCCAGTCACGCTTTTCAAAACGCACCCGTGCCCGGCGGGTGATGCGGTGAAAATTATAATTGTAGGTTATAAAACCGTCATAAATGGTCTGAGAGACGCCGGTAACAAGCTCGTATCTCTCTTGTGGATCCATACCCTCGTACTTACAGGTTTTTGATCAATGCGTCGGCAAACTCGCTGCACTTGACTTCTTTTGCGCCTTTCATCAGGCGGGCGAAGTCATAAGTTACCGTTTTGCTTTCGATAGTGGCGTCCATGGCGGCAATAATGCGATCCGCTGCCTCGGTCCAGCCCATGTAACGTAACATCATTTCACCGGAGAGCAACAGTGAACCCGGATTGACCTTATCCTGGTTGGCGTATTTCGGTGCCGTGCCGTGGGTGGCCTCGAATATGGCATGACCGGTTTCGTAGTTGACGTTGCCGCCTGGCGCGATACCAATGCCGCCGACCTGGGCCGCCAGTGCATCGGAAAGATAGTCACCGTTCAGGTTCATGGTGGCGATTACTTCGAAATCATCCGGACGGGTCAGCACCTGTTGCAGGGTAATATCGGCAATGGCGTCCTTGATCAGAATGCGGCCTTCTTCAAGGGCTGCTTTCTGTTCCGCATTGGCCTGCTCGACCCCGTGCTCGCTAATCGTGCGTTCCCATTGCGACCAGGTATAGGTGTCATTGGCAAACTCGTTTTCGGCGAGTTCATAACCCCAGTTGCGGAAGGCGCCCTCGGTAAACTTCATGATGTTGCCCTTGTGCACGAAGGTGACACTCTTGCGGCCGTTATCGTGTGCATACTTGATGGCAGCGCGTACCAGGCGCTGTGTTCCCTCGCGGGAAACAGGCTTTATGCCGATGCCGGAAGACTCCGGGAAACGGATCTTCTTGTAATGCGTGGGAAAGGCTTCCTTGAACAGTTCGAGGAATCTGCGGTTGTCCTCGCTGCCTTCTTCAAATTCTATTCCGGCGTATATGTCCTCGGTATTTTCCCTGAAGATCACCATATCGACCTTTTCCGGGTGCTTGACCGGCGAGGGGACACCCTTGAACCAGCGTACGGGGCGCATGCAGACATAGAGATCCAGGATCTGGCGCAGAGCCACGTTGAGCGAACGTATGCCGCCACCGATAGGGGTGGTTAACGGGCCCTTGATGGAGACCAGGTATTCACGACAGGCAGCCAGGGTTTCTTCGGGCAGCCACGAACCGGTCAACTGGTTGGCTTTTTCTCCGGCATAAACTTCCATCCAGTGGATTTTTCGCATGGGCCCGTAGGCGCGATCGACCGCGGCATCCAGAACTCTCAGACTGGCCCGGGTTACATCCGGCCCGATACCATCCCCTTCTATAAAGGGAATAATCGGTTCTCTGGGAACATGAAGTTTGCCGTTTTGCAGTTTGATCCGGGAACCGGATTCCGGTGTTTTCGGGGTGGCTGTCACTTTGTGCTTCTCCGTTTGTGTTCTGGTTATTACTGGTTGAATGATGACATTGCCACTAAGCCGGTCAGAGGTCAATCACTGCCCCCGGCGGTGTTGATCCGGATCATCAGGCGCCGGAAACACACTTCGCGCGAGGCGGTTGCCGCTGCGTATTACCCGATCATTCTCATGGCACCGGAGTGTTGACGGTTGCCGGCCGAATCCGTCGTATCCATGTCTCATATAAGTCAAATACTTGACACGGGTCCCGTCACCGATATGTAACTCACTAATATCCATTATAAAAATTCAATGGCATAACGATTGCTAACTCTAATGCAGATTTATGGAGACGCGACAATGGCTGAAGAAATTCCGGACGAAGAAAACGAAGAAATTGAGCCGCAGGAAGGCAGTAAAAAAGGCAGGAAGCTGTTGCTGGTTATCGTGGTCCTGGTGTTACTGCTGGTTGCTGCAGGTGGCGCGGCGTATGTCATGTTGGGAACAGATAAACAGGCGGCAGCTACCGGGGAGAGCGGAACTGACGAAGACGGAGAACCGGCCCGTAAAAACGCCTTCTATTTTTCACTGGACCCGGCATTTGTTGTCAACTTTCAGGGCAAAAGCCGGGCCCGCTACCTGCAGGTCAACATCGACGGCATGACCCGCCAGGAGGGCGTCAAGCTGGACGTTACCAAACATCTTCCACAAATACGCAATAACGTGGTCTTGCTCCTCAGCAGTCAGGATTACGAATCACTGATCAAACCCGAAGGCAAGGACAGTCTGCGTAAAAGCCTCCTCAAGGAGATCAACAAGATCCTCGAGGAGGAGACCGGAAACGAGGATGCGGTTGAAAACATCTATTTTACCAACTTTGTCATGCAATAAAACGCAATCATGTCTACAGACATACTTTCACAAGATGAAATAGACGCCCTGTTAACGGGTGTCGACAGCGGTGATGTAGAAACTGAAAACGATTTGCCGGTCGACCCGACCGCGGTCAAGAGTTATGACTTCAACAGCCAGGACCGTATCGTCCGTGGCCGCATGCCGACGCTGGAGATGATCAATGAACGCTTTACCCGGAATTTCAGGATCAGCCTGTTCAATTTTCTGAGGCGCTCGCCCACCATTTCGGTGGATGGTGTACAGATGACCAAGTTTGGTGAATACATACACAGCCTGTTCATGCCATCGAACCTGAACCTGGTCAAGGTCAGACCACTGAAAGGTACGGCGCTGTTCGTGATGAACCCGAAACTGGTGTACTCACTGGTGGATAATTTTTTCGGTGGCGATGGCCGTTTTCACACCAAGATCGAGGGACGCGATTTTACCCAGACGGAAATGCAGGTCATTAACAATGTCCTGGAAATGCTCTTTGTCGATCTGAAGAAGGCCTGGCAACCGGTACTGGATATCAGCTTTGAACACACGGGTTCCGAGGTTAATCCGCATTTCGCCAATATTGTCAGTCCCACCGAGGTTGTAGTGGTTTCGTCCATACATATCGAACTGGATAACGGTGGTGGTGACATGCATCTGACCATGCCGTATTCGATGATCGAACCGATTCGCGATTTGCTGGATGCCGGCGTGCAAAGTGATGTGTCCGATTACGACGAACGCTGGATCCGCTCCCTGCAGGAAGAGGTCAAGAATGCCCCGGTGGAACTCAGTTGCAAGCTGACCAATATCGAGGTCACGCTTGGTGATCTGAAAAAAATGAATGTCGGAGATGTGATCCCTATTGAAATGCCGAAACAGGTGATTGCCAGTGTCGGAGATATACCGGTGCTACGTGCGCACTACGGCATGTCGAGAGGCAACCATGCTCTCAAGGTGACGGAAATGATTCGCCACAACCAGATGGTAAACCCACTCAGTTTAACCCAGGAAGAAAGCCATGACCGATGAAGTAGAAACCCAACAACCCGATGATGACTGGGCAGCAGCATTGCAGGAGCAGGCTGAGACGGAAGCTGCTGATGATACAGATAATACGAAAAACCAGGTGCAACAGGCTGCGATGGAGAACCTGGTGGACGATGCCGGGTCGAACGGCGACTCCAGAGTTGAACTGGATGCCATACTCGATATTCCGGTGTCTCTGTCCGTTCGCATCGGCAAGACGCGCTTGAATATCCGCAATCTATTGCAACTGAATCAGGGCTCCGTGGTGGAGCTTGACCGGCTCGCCGGTGAACCGCTGGATGTGCTCGTAAACGATACCCTTGTCGCGCATGGCGAGGTCGTCGTGGTCAATGAAAAATACGGTATACGCCTGACCGATATTGTCAGCGCCCATGAGCGTGTCAAGCAATTGCAATAACAGCGGGATCCTCACCAGTATGAAGTTCAGCGTCTGCGGTTTTTTGTGTCTGTGGTTGTCAACACCGCTGTTCGCGGCCGAATCCGCACAGACACTTTCCCAGCCTGTCTTTACGTCCGGATTCCTGCAGATGATCAGCGGCCTGGTGCTGGTGATTGCCGCTATATTTACCCTCACCTGGGTGATCAGGCGTGTGCCCGGTATGCAAGCCACCGGTCATGGCACCATCCGTATTGTCGATGCCCTGCACGTGGGATCCCGTGACAAGATCCTGCTGGTGCAGGTAGGTGATCAGCAAATGCTCGTGGGTGTGACCGCGCAGGCTATCAATACCCTGCATGTGCTGCAGGAGCCTGTGATCAGGGAACACAATCAGTCGGAGATGGCCAATCGCCTGGTCAAGCTGTTTTCCTCACGCACGTCCGGCAAGGTCAATCCATGATGAGATCCTGCTTTTTCGTCATTGCCTTGCTGTTGTTGCCATTGACGGTCCAGGCACAACCCGGCATGGATATCGTAACAATCGCCGGTGATGAAGGTGGCGTGCAGACCTACACGCTGAGTATCCAGATCCTGTTATTGATGACGGCGCTGACACTGTTGCCGGCCGGTCTGCTCATGATGACCTCTTTTACCCGTATCATTATTGTTCTGGCCATACTCCGCCAGGCGCTGGGTACGGCGCAGTCGCCCAACAACCAGGTATTGATTGGACTGTCACTGTTTCTGACCCTGTTCATCATGGGGCCGGTGTTTGAACAGGTCTATACAGTCTCGGTAAAACCCTACATGGAAGAGGACATCGGCTTCAACGAAGCCGTGGCACTGGCTTCCACGCCATTGCGTGAATTCATGATCGGACAGACACGCGAGACAGACATCGGGCTGTTTTCGGAAATTGCCGGAACGGGGGAATTCGCCAGCGCCGATGAGGTGCCATTCTCGTTACTGGTTCCGGCGTTTGTCACCAGCGAACTGAAAACCGCATTCCAGATCGGTTTTCTGATCTTCATACCTTTTCTGATCATCGATCTGGTGGTGGCCAGCGTGCTCATGTCCATGGGTATGATGATGCTCTCGCCGTTGATCATCTCCTTTCCATTCAAACTCATGCTGTTTGTCCTCGTGGACGGCTGGGCCCTGATCATGGGCACCCTGGCCGGCAGCTTTTATTTTGCCTGACCCGGGGAGAAAGCGTTGACACCGGAACTCATCGTCAATATCGGGCAAAACGCACTCTGGCACCTGACCATCCTGCTGGTTCTGTTACTGGTGCCGGCTCTGATCGTCGGTGTGCTCATCAGCATGTTCCAGGCGGCGACACAGATTAACGAAATGACTCTGAGCTTCATACCGAAATTGCTGATCACTCTGCTGGTGATGGTGTTTGCCGGTCCCTGGATGGTCAACCTGATGACCGATTTCACATTGCGGCTGTTCATGGAAATACCGGATTTGATCGGCTGATGGCCGGCCCTTTATTAATGGAAACGGAGGCAGGCATCCGGTTACGGCATGTCCCGTAACCGGATGCCTGCCTGCTAATGAACTCCCTGGTAACTATCAATGATCAAGCTGTATGACCATAACCTCACTGCAACTGGTGGAACTGATCGAACTCTGGCTGTGGCCGTTCTTTCGCATCGCCGGGTTATTGATGACCGCCCCGATTATCGGCACGCAAAGCGTGCCCTTGCGGATCCGGCTGGGCATCGCCATCGCGGTGACCTGGGTCATCGTGCCGGTGATTCCCGCGCCCCCCGTGATCGATCCCTTGTCGTTCGACGGTGTGCTGACCACCTTGCAGCAGTTGCTGATCGGCGTGGCCCTGGGATTGACCGTGCGCGTGGTCTTCGTGGTCCTGGAAATGGCCGGCCAGGCCATCGGTCAGTTGATGGGACTGATGCTGGCTTCCATGGTGGATCCGCAAAATGGTAACCAGGTGCCGATCATCGGCCAGTTTTACCTGTTACTGGCTACATTGCTGTTTCTGGCCGTGGATGGGCACCTGCTCATGATTGCCGCGGTGGCTGAAAGCTTTCACTGGTTGCCTGTAGGCAGCGGCGGGATACAACCGGATCGGTTAATGGACCTGGTCAACTGGGCCGGCGTTGTGCTGGCCACGGCTGTGCTGATTGCGCTGCCGGCCATGGTCTCGATGCTGGTGGTGAACCTGGGATTCGGCATCATGACCCGTGCAGCTCCGCAACTGAACATTTTCGCAGTGGGCTTTCCCGTCATGATCATCATCGGAGTGATCGTCATTATGCTGTCACTGGAAGGCTTCGCTCCGCACATGATACGTATATTCAATGACGCCATCGCCATGATGCCGGTGCTGGTGAACTAGGACACAAACGCATGGCCGAAGACCGCGACGACAGCCAGGAACGAACCGAGGATGCGACCGACAAGCGCCAGCAGGATGCGCGTGAAAAAGGTCAGATCTCGCGTTCGCGCGAACTCAATACCATGGCCGTGCTCATGGGCAGCGCTACCATCCTGTTCATGTTCGGGCAGACGATGATACAGAGCCTGATCAACATCATGCGTGATGGCTTTGTTATCGAGCGCGAGCGTCTGTTCAGCCAGGAAACCCTGGTCCGCGAACTGTTCAACGCAACCGGCGACATGATGGCGGGCCTGGCGCCGTTTCTCATCGGCGTGACCCTGATTGCCATGCTGGCGCCGCTCGCCGTGGGTGGCTGGCTGTTCAGCGCCGAGGCGGTGAAGCCGAAACTGGAAAAGCTGGATCCTATCGCCGGCAGCAAACGGATCTTCGGTGTGAACAGCCTGATGGAACTGCTCAAGGCGCTGGCCAAGTTTACAGTCATCATCGGTGTGCTGGTGATCCTGCTCTGGTACCGCACCGATGACTTGCTGCGTATGGGCCGTGGGGGTCTCAACCCGTCACTGGTCAATGCCGCAAATTTCATGCTCTGGTCATTCATGATCATCAGCTCAGCCACTATATTGATCGCGGTCGTCGATGTGCCGTTCCAGTTCTGGCATCACAAACGCCAGTTGAAAATGACCAAACAGGAAGTGCGCGATGAAATGAAGGATACGGAAGGCAAGCCGGAAGTGAAATCACACATCCGCGCCATGCAGAAGGAACTTGCCAACCGGCGCATGATGGACGATGTGCCAAATGCCGACGTGATCGTCACCAACCCGACGCATTATGCCGTGGCACTGGCCTACGACCGTGACGGCGCCGGTGCGCCACGGGTTATTGCCAAGGGCAAGGACATCGTGGCGGCCCGTATCCGCAGTGTCGGCGCGCAACACGGCATTGTCCTGTTTTCATCACCGTTGCTGGCGCGGGCGTTGTTTCATACTACAAAAATCGGTCATGAGATCCCTGAAGGCCTGTACGTCGCCGTGGCCCAGGTGCTGGCCTATGTTTACCAGTTACAGGCCAGTCGCAGCCGCCGCGATCCGGGCACGCCGCAGCCGCCGCGGGATCTGCCCATTCCCGATGATATGAGGTACGACTGATCATGGCGGTTTTACAGGGCGTCCTCGGCAACTATTCAGAACAGATGCAGCGCAGCGGTCTGGGTTCACCGATCCTGGTGATGGTGATCCTGCTGATGATGGTGATCCCGCTCGCACCGTTTGCCCTGGATATGCTGTTTACCTTCAACATCTCCCTGTCACTGGTGGTATTGCTGGCGGTGATTTACAGCCGCCGTCCGCTGGATTTCGCCGCGTTTCCCACCGTGTTATTGATAGCGACCCTGCTGCGTCTCAGTCTGAACGTTGCCTCCACCCGTATCGTACTGCTTGATGGTCATACGGGTTCGGATGCCGCCGGACAGGTGATTCATGCCTTCGGCGATTTCGTGGTCGGCGGAAATCATACCGTCGGTTTCGTGGTGTTTATCATCCTGGTCATTATCAATTTTGTCGTCGTCACCAAGGGCGCCGGCCGAATCTCCGAGGTCAGTGCCCGCTTTACCCTGGACGCCATGCCCGGCAAGCAGATGGGCATAGATGCCGATCTGAATGCCGGCATGATCACGGCGGACGAGGCCAGGTTGCGCCGCCAGGAAATCGCCCAGGAATCGGATTTCTACGGTTCCATGGATGGCGCCAGCAAATTTGTCCGGGGTGATGCCACGGCGGGTATTCTCATACTCATTATTAATATCATCGGAGGCCTGGCCATCGGTACCCTGCAACACGGTCTGCCGCTGGGCGAGGCCGCGCAGGTCTACACATTGTTGACCATCGGTGACGGCCTGGTGGCGCAGATCCCGTCACTGTTACTGTCGACCTCGGCCGCGATCATGGTCACCCGGGTATCAACCAACACGGACATGGGCGAGCAGATCATCAGTCAGCTTTTTCACAACCCCAAAACGCTGGTTGTAACCGGCGGCATGATCGGTCTTATCGGCCTCATCCCCGGCATGCCGAACATTGCCTTTTTGATCCTGGCCGGCCTTTGTTGCGGTGGCGCCTGGTTTGCGCAGCGGTCCCGGCAGCAGGCTGAAGCCGCAAACGTTGAAGAGGAACCGTTACCGGAACCGCAGACAGAGGAACGGGAACTCAGCTGGGAAGACATCGAACAGGTAGACACCATTGGTATGGAAGTCGGTTACCGGCTGATCCCGCTGGTGGACAGGAATCAGGGTGGGCAGTTGCTGGATCGCGTCAAGGGTGTGCGCAAGAAATTGTCACGTGAACTGGGTTTTCTGATCCCTTCGATACATATTCGCGACAATCTTGATCTCGAGCCGAATTCCTACCGGCTGACCGTCATGGATGCCACGGTTGCCAAAGCCATGGTCCAGATTGACAACGAACTGGCGATCAATCCCGGTCATGTCATGGGTGAATTGCCGGGACAGATGTCAAAGGATCCTGTATTTGGCCTGGATGCGATCTGGATCAATCCCGGTGATCGTGAACATGCCCAGTCACTCGGCTATACCGTGGTTGACAGCAGCACCGTGATTGCGACGCATCTCAGCCAGACGCTTCAGGATCACGCCCATGAACTGCTCGGTCATCACGAAATACAGGAAATGCTGGACCGTTACGAAAAGCAGTCACCGAAAGTGCTCGAAGATCTGATTCCGAAAGTGATCCAGCCGGGTGTGCTGGTCCAGGTCATGCGCAACCTGCTGCGTGAAAATATTCCCGTCCGTGATACCAAGACCATCATCGAAACCATTGCCCAGCACGCCGAACGTACCCAGGACCCTGAAACGCTGACGGTTCTGGTACGCATCGCACTCGGCCGGCTGATCGTCGAACGGGTGGCCGGTCAGGAGGATGAAGTGCCCGTGATCACGCTTGAGGGATCGCTGGAACAGTTATTGCAACAAAGCATTCAGGTGTCCGGTGAGGGCAGCGTGATTGAACCGAGGCTGGCGCAACGCCTGATCGGCTCATTGCAGGAGGCGGCAGAGCGGCAAGAAGTTGCCGGTCAACCCACCATCCTGCTGGTGCCGGACAACCTCAGGCAGATGCTGTCCCGGTTTGTCAGACATCATGTGCCACGGCTGAGCGTGTTGAGTTTCAGCGAGATACCGGAAGATAAACAGTTGAAGATTGTAGCTACGGTGGGTGTTGACCAGGATAAACCGGCTTAGAAAGAAATTTGCTGATAATGATAAACAACAGGATTACAGACTGAGATGAAAGTACGCAGGTATTTTGCCAGTGATATGCGCCAGGCCCTGAAAATGGCCAGGGAACAACTGGGGCCTGATGTCGTGATCCTCTCCAACCGCAAGGTGATGGGAGGTGTGGAACTGCTGGCTTCCGACGATTATGACCCGATGGTCATGGCCGGACGCAGCGGGCAATCGGTTTCCCTGGCAACGCCGGGCACACAGTCGCCGGTAGTCGATGAGTCACCGGCCATGACCTTTGATGATCATATCAAGGGAGCCGGGTTTACGACGGTGATGGATCAGGATGAATCCATGCAACAGATGCAGGCGGAGATACGATCCCTGCGCCGGTTACTGGAGCAGCAGATGTCCGGCCTCGCATGGAACGACTATGGCCGCAGTCATCCGCTCTGGGCCGGAATATTGAGACGATTTGGACAACTTGGACTGGAACCGGAACTGGCCCGCTCCATCGTCGAACAGATACCACAAAACACCGAAACGCAGCGGGCCTGGCGCATGGCGCTGGCCTACCTTAGTTACCGAATACGGATCGCCAACGACGGTTTATTGACACCGGTGAATGCCGTGGCCTTTGTCGGTGCTTCCGGTGCCGGCAAGACCACCACACTGGCCAAACTGGCCACACGCTTCGTAATGCAGCACGGCAATGACAATATCATCCTGGCAACCACGGATTTTTATCGCATCGGTGGCCGTGATCACCTGCGTGGCTACGGCCGCATACTCGGTGTGCCTGTACGCACCCTGCAAAACGCCAATGATCTTGGCGTGCTGCTGGACCGCTATTACGGTGAAAAACTGATCTTGATCGATACGGCCGGACTCAGTCCCAGGGACGCGCGCCGATCCGAACAATTATCCATCCTCCAGGCCGGTCAGTCGCGGTTAAAGATCTGCCGGGTGTTATCCGCCAACAGCCAGTTATCGGTATTGCAGGAAAGCGCGCAAAAGACACCCGTACTGGTCCAGAACCAGGCCATTATCACCAAGCTGGATGAGGCCAATACCCTGGGTCCGCTGTTGTCCGTGGTGATCACCGCCAACCTGCAGGTCAGTTACCTGAGTGACGGGCAGAAGGTTCCGGATGATCTCAGCAAGGCTGAATCGCACAACCTGGTCTCACGCGCCATTGCCTGTATGAAACAGAAGCAGGAAGCATTGCAGTCCAGCGAGACCATTGAACAGCAATATGGAAAGTCGATCATGACACAACCCGGTGAGTTACATGAACACTGAACATTCAAAAAAACACCTTACAAATACCAGGGTCATCGCCGTGACCAGCGGCAAGGGCGGTGTGGGCAAGACCAATGTCTCCATCAACCTGGCCCTGAGCCTGTCCGGACTCGGACACACGGTTACCTTGCTGGATGCCGACCTCGGTCTGGCCAATATTGATATCCTGCTTAACCTGCGGCCCCTGCGTAATCTCTCGCATGTGATCGAGGGAGAGTGCGAACTCGCCGACATCATCATACCGGGTCCGCTCGGCATACGCATCATTCCGGCCTCGTCCGGTGTGCGGATGATGTCCAACCTGGATGTGCGGCAACAGGCGGCGCTGATTCATGCGTTCGGCGATTTACACAATGATACCGATATCCTGGTTGTGGATACCTCTGCAGGTCTTGGCGATGGTGTAATCAACTTCTGTGCGGCGGCGCATGAAGTTCTGCTGGTGGTCTGTAATGATCCCGCCTCGGTGGCCGATGCCTACGCCATGATCAAGGTCCTGCACAATGACTACGGGGTGCAACGCATGCGTATCCTCGCCAACATGGTCCATAAATCCGGCGAGGGTCGCCAGGTGTTTGAACGGCTCGGACTGGTGTCCCGGCGTTATCTCGATGTCGTGCTCCACTATTGCGGTGCTGTTCCGCATGACCCGCTGCTGGTCAAGGCCATTCGTAACCGCCAGCCCGTCGTTGCTGCCTATCCGGGTGCTCCCTCGGCGATGGCATTCAAGGATCTGGCTACTATCGCCGATAAATGGGAGAGGCCCGGTGCGGCAAATGGCCGGCTGGAATTTTTCGTAGAACGGCTGTTGCAGTATCAGCCGGAAAACCTGCAGAAGGTGCTGCCATGAGCGAGCTGGCGGTCTACCTGGAAACGGCCAGGGGCGATAGTGCCATTGACCAGAATCAACTGGTTGAAAAACATGCCTCGCTGGTCAAACGAATTGCCTATCACCTGATGGGACGGCTCCCTTCAAGTGTACAGGTGGAAGACTTGATACAGTCGGGAATGATCGGATTGCTTGAAGCAGCCAGAAATTACGATGCTACACAGGGTGCCAGCTTTGAAACCTATGCCGGCATTCGCATCCGCGGTTCCATGCTGGATGAGATCCGCAAGGGGGACTGGGCGCCGAGGTCGTTGCACAGAAAGGTTCGGGAAATTGCCCAGGCCGTTCACCAGATTGAATCCGAGACCGGCAGGGATGCACGTGACAGTGAAGTGGCGGCGCGCCTGAACATGGGTCTCGATGAGTATCATCATGTGCTGCAGGATGCGAGCAATCACCAGATCATGAGTCTGGAGGATTTGCCCAGCAAGGAAAACAGCATGGCCGACGGGCTTTCCGAGAGGATCCCCGGACCTTGCGAGAACCTGGAAAATGAAAGCCTGCGGCAGATTCTGGTGCAGGCAATGGCCAGTCTGCCGGAGCGCGAACGCCTGGTGATGTCACTTTACTACAATGAAGAGCTCAACCTGCGCGAAACCGGCGAAGTGCTGGGCGTCAGTGAGTCCAGGGTATGCCAGATACATGCACAGGCGCTGATCAGATTGCGCTCGAGAATTTCAACCATTGTGGATATTGAAGATGAATTCTGATTTGAATACCGGTTATCGCCCGATTGTTATCGGATCGGTGAAAATTACAGGAGGCAGCTTGTGAATAAAAACATGAAGATCCTGATTGTGGATGATTTCTCAACCATGAGAAGAATCATCAAGAATCTGCTCAGAGACCTCGGTTATACCAATATGGCGGAAGCGGATGATGGAATTACAGCGCTGCCCATGCTGCAGAACAGTAATTACGATTTCCTGGTGACCGACTGGAATATGCCGGGTATGCAGGGAATCGACCTGCTCAAGGCTGTGAGAAACGATCCGAAACTGGCCGGATTGCCGGTGTTGATGGTCACCGCGGAATCCAAACGTGATCAGATCGTCGAGGCAGCACAGGCCGGTGTCAATGGTTATATCGTAAAACCATTTACCGCCGCTACCCTGAAGGAAAAAATTGACAAGATTTTCGAACGTATCGAAGCCGCAGCCTGATATACAGGGAGCTGAATAATGACAATAACCGCAGCCGAAGACCTGGGATACTCCGTAGACGAAAGACTGGAACTGGCCAGATCATTGATAACTCACCTCGAGGCCGGCAACGAGGATGACATCAACAGTATTATCAACAAACTTTATACCGACAAGGAGCAGACCCTGTTCCAGGAGATCGGCAAACTGACCCGGCAGTTACATGATGCGCTGGGAACCTGCCGTAACGATGAGCGTATTACCTCACTGGCTGAACGTGATATGCCGGATGCCCGTGAGCGATTGCGCTATGTGCTGGCTAAAACCGACGAATCCGCGCACAAGACACTGGGCGCCGTGGAATCCGCTTTGCCGCTGTCAGAGCAGCTGATGTCCGATGCAGGATTGATGACCCGTGAATGGGAACGCTTTAAAAGACGTGAAATGAGCGCGGAAGATTTTCGTCAGCTTTCAAAAAAACTGGAAGCGTTTTTACAAACCGTCAATACCAGTACACAGCAAATCAATGAACGTCTCTCCGAGATCATGATGGCCCAGGATTACCAGGATCTGACCGGCCAAATTATCGGCCGGGTGATAAGCATAGTGGAAGAAGTCGAGCAGGGACTGGTGGGCATGATCCAGCACCGTAGCCAGCCTGATAGTGTCGGCAGACAGGAAGGCCCGGATATTACCGTGGAAGGCCCGCGTATTCATTCCGATAACAGGCCGGACATGGTTCAGGGACAGGATGATGTCGATGACCTGCTGTCAAGCCTGGGATTTTAAACAAGTGTTCCGGATCAGTGAACAGTTGAAAACGACCTGTCATGCCGGACTTGATCCGGCATCCAGTGTAAAAAATCCGCCTGTAAGGCGGTCATTTTATCGGCTGGATTCCGGCAGGAGCCTGTCCTGGAAGTGTTTAATCCAGGGCCGGAATGACGGTTGTGCGATTGTACACTGATCCGGAACAGCTATTTAGGGACAACGATACTGTTACGAGTAAAACATCACGAGCACAGATATGTCTATTGACCTGAACGACGAAATTTTCCAGGACTTTCTTATCGAAGCCGGTGAGATCCTCGAGCAGTTGAATGAACAACTGGTTACCCTGGAATCAGAGCCGGATAACAGGGACCTGCTGAATTCCGTATTCCGGAGTTTTCATACCATCAAGGGCGGCGCGGGTTTTCTCGCCATCGATGCGCTGGTAAATGTCTGTCATGTTGCCGAAAATGTCTTTGACGTTTTGCGTAACGGCCAGCGCAGCGTCGATTCCAACCTCATGGATGTCGTGCTCGAAGTGCTTGATGTCGTTAACGGCATGTTTCAACAAATCAGCGAGGGTTCCGAACCGGAAGCGGCCGGTGCCGACCTGTTATCACGGCTCGAGGTATTGTCGCGGCCGGCATCAGCAGCGACCGTGGTGGACGCGGAACAGCAGACACCGGCGGAAACTGCAAAAATCACGGCTCCGGCAGTTGACGTGGAAGCAGACGAGCCGTCGCAGGATACGGTGATACCGGAAATTGATCCGGTTCCCGAAACAGATACTAATGCGGCGAGTACGGATACCAGTGCGCAGGATGGCGTTTCCGGCGAGGATATCACCGATGAAGAATTCGAGGCGTTGCTGGATCAGCTTCATGGTACCGGCAAACATGCCACGGCTCCGGTGGCCGGGGTAATTGCCGATACCGCCGGCGAAGACAGCGCGGATAATTCCGACAGCGATGTGATCGCCAATGCCGGTGATGAAATCAGCGAAGAGGAATTCGAGGCGTTGCTGGATGAACTCGAAGCGAAAAAAACGTCTGCGGCAATGGGTGACAATACCGGGGCAGCCGTTACGGATAAACCGGCAGAACAACCCCCGCTTGCCGCCGTTGCAGATGAACCGAAAACCGGGGCCGCCCCGGCCGCAGCCGCCAGAGCTCCACAGCCGGTAAAGGCCGAGACTACTGTTCGTGTTGAAACCAGTGTGCTGGATTCAATCATGAACATGGTCGGAGAACTGGTGTTGTTACGAAATCGGCTGTCCAATCTCGGCGAGAGTATTGATGACGAGGAAGTCACAGCCACGGTCAGCAACCTTGATGTGGTGACCACGGATCTGCAGGCTTCGGTGATGAAAACGCGTATGCAGCCGATCAAGAAAGTGTTCGGCCGTTTCCCGCGTGTTGTCCGTGACCTGGCCCGCAATCTTAAAAAAGAAGTCTCACTGGAAATGATTGGCGAGGAAACCGATCTCGACAAGAACCTGGTCGAGGCGCTGTCCGACCCGCTCGTCCACCTGGTACGTAACTCGGTGGATCACGGTATAGAAATGCCCGATGAACGCGAGGCTGCCGGCAAACCCCGTGAAGGTACGGTCATACTGTCGGCGGAGCAGGAAGGCGACCATATACTGCTTACCATCGCCGATGACGGCAAGGGTATGGATCACGAGGTACTGCGCAGGAAAGCCGTATCCAAGGGCATTATGGACGAAGATGCCGCCGCCCGGCTGGATGAATCCGATTGCTACAACCTGATTTTCCTGCCCGGATTTTCCACCAAGGAGGAGATTTCCGATGTCTCCGGACGGGGTGTGGGCATGGACGTGGTCAAAACCCGCATCAACCAGTTGAACGGTATCATCAATATCGATTCCACCATGGGTAAGGGCACGACCATTACCATCAAGGTGCCGTTAACCCTCGCCATTATGCCCACGCTGATGGTCTGCCTGGGTGAGAAAAACCAGACCTTTGCACTGCCGCTGGTCAATGTCAGTGAAATCATTGAAATGGACAGCGACAAGATCAATACCCTGGACGGACGTCATGTCTTGATGGTCCGGGGTAAACCGATACCCTTGTTTAACCTCAGTCGCTGGTTGACCGCGGATCCTTACGGGCAGGGCTACGTCAATGGCCATGTGGTGGTGGTCAGTGTCGGTAATCAGAACATTGCCCTGCATGTCGATCGCCTGATGGGGAGAGAGGAGGTTGTGATCAAGCCCCTGGGTGCCATGTTGCAGGGTACGCGCGGACTCGCCGGAGCCACGATCACCGGCAATGGCAAGATAGCCCTGATCCTGGATCTGCCGGACCTGGTCCAGAGTTATGCAGGCAGATGCTGATTACCGGGTGCTATGAGCCCGTACATAATCGCAGCTAACCGACCGTGATCATGAACCGGATTCGGTTATCCGGCAGAGAAAAAACAGTTATCCAGACTTATAATCACAAGGATAAAGTACGGTGGTCAAGGTACTCGTAGTCGACGATTCAAGTTTTATCAGACGGGCCATTACTTCATCACTGGAGACGGATCCCGATATTCACGTTGTCGGCGAGGCCGGAGATGGTCAGCAGGCCATGGCACTGGTAGAGCAGTTACATCCGGACGTCATCACCATGGATCTGAATATGCCGAATATGGACGGAATCACGGCCATACGGCAGATACGCAAACACCACAGTGTGCCTATCCTGGTGTTTACCTCGGCATCGGATCGTGATGGTCCCAAGGTACTTGAGGCATTGAATGCCGGGGCCATGGATTTTGTCTCCAAGGACAGCAGTGATTCGCGCGAAGGCCACGACAAGATCATTAAAAAACTTCGTACCCATGTCATGGCCCTGGCAGCGCCGGGTCCTGTCCCGGCAATAAAAACCCCGGTCAGTAATACGCCAACGGTAAAGCCGGTGGCGCTATCATCCACACATCTCACGGAACATCCCGATTACAACATTGTAGTGATTGGCGCCTCTACGGGCGGGCCCGTGGTGATCGAGGATATATTGAAAAAAATGGCGGCGGATTTTCCCCTGCCGGTTCTGGTTGTTCAGCATATGCCGGCGGGATTTACCCGGGCCTTCGCCGAACGTCTGGATGAACTGTGCAGCCTTGATGTTATTGAAGCCGGTGACGGCATGGCCATCAGGCCGGGAAAGGTCTACCTGGCGCCCGGTGGCAGACAGATGGAAATCAGCAAAAATGGCAGCGGCAACCTGATACGAATTACTGACCTTGCCGGCCATGTTCATTATAAACCCTCCGTTGATGTTACATTTTCATCGGTTGCCGGAATTTACGGTAGCAAGGTACTGGCCATCGTACTCACCGGCATGGGCACCGATGGGTGTCTGGGTGCGAAATTGCTCAAACAACAGGGGGCCACGATCTGGGCGCAGGACCGTGGCACGTCAGTGGTGTACGGCATGCCCATGGCAATCATCAACAACAAGCTGGCTGACAAGGTGCTTTCGGGTGCGGATATTGGAACAAGACTTGCACGTGTCCACTAACTATGGACTCCCTGAGTATTATTGGAATATTGATCGGTCTCGGCGCCGTCCTTTTTGGCCAGTACCTGGAAGGCGGCCACGTAGAAACGCTTATCAATGGCCCGGCATTGCTGATCGTCCTCGGCGGTACGCTCGGCGCGATCCTGCTGCAATCACCGTACAGTGCCGTCATGCGTGCCGTGAATATTTCCAACTGGATCTTCCGGCCGCCCGACTTTGCGCTTGAACAATCCATCAACAGACTTGTCAAGTGGAGCCAGGTTGCCCGTAAGGAGGGTCTGCTGGGACTTGAAAACCTGGTCGTCAATGAACCCGATCAGTTTATTCGCAAGGGTATGCAACTGCTGATTGACGGTAACGAGCCGGAGGTTATACGGGAAACCATGGAAATCGAGCTGTCCGCAAAAGAAGAAGTGGACCTGCAGGCAGCGCATGTGTTCGAGAGCATGGGCGCCTATGCGCCGACGCTGGGCATTCTTGGTGCCGTCATGGGGTTGATACATGTCATGGGTAACCTGGCCGAGCCGGATCAACTGGGTGGCGGAATTGCCGTGGCTTTCGTCGCCACGGTTTACGGGGTCGGTTTTGCCAACCTTGTGTTTATACCGATGGGTAACAAGTTGAAAAGTCTGATACGCAAACAGTCACATTTCCGGGAAATGCTCATCGAAGGCATCGTTGCCATTGCCGAAGGTGAAAACCCGCGGGCACTGCAAGGACGCCTGGGCGGGTTCGTGCACTGATCATGGCGCGCAGCAACCGACATCAGCGACGTAACCATCGCCGGGAAGCGGAAAATAACGATCGCTGGCTGATTTCCTACGCTGATTTCATCACCCTGTTGTTTGCGTTTTTTGTCGTTATGTATTCCATTTCCAGTGTCAACAACGGCAAGTACCGGGTGATGGCGGATTCCATTATCGAGGCGTTTAATGATCCGAACAAATCCCTGCAACCTGTCCAGATTGGCCTGTTCGAAAAGGAACCGCGTTCTGATCACATCGTTACTCCGCTGGATCTCGAACAGGGTGGCGCCAGTGGCGAAATGGATACAGAAGATGATCGTGGTACCCAGGCCGCGGGATCAAGGCAGACCCGGGGCGAAGCGGATGATTTAACCCTTCAGGCGCACCCGGATGCGGAAAAACCGGCCATTACCGAGGGCGATATGATCGAGGAAATTGCCCGCAATATCAGTGAAAAAATGCAGCCGCAGATCGATGAAGAGGCCATCTCCGTCAGTCAGTCCGATGATTTCATCGAGGTCGAAATCAATAATAATATCCTCTTTCCCAGTGGCAGCGCCCGTCTGCACAATGATGCCTTGCCTGTCCTGCGTAATCTCTCGGATATTTTTCAATCATTCAATAATGCTATCCAGGTGGAGGGGTTTACCGATAACGAACCTATTCGCACCACTGCTTATCCTTCCAACTGGGAATTATCAGCGGCACGGGCTGCCAGTGTTGTACATCTGTTTATGAAGTTCGGGATTCGCCCGCAAAGACTGGTAGCCGTGGGTTATGGCGAATACCGGCCCGTAGCCAGTAATGAGACCGAGCAGGGACGGCGCAAAAACCGTCGTGTGGTCATTGTGATCCCGGCTGCGGACCAGGGTAATCACATCATGGATACGCAAACCCGGGAAATCCGCCGTGGCGCTACCGGCCAGAAACGCATACCCGTGGATTTGTAAATGGAAATCTGGACGATAGCGAATCAAAAAGGTGGCGTTGGCAAAACCACCACGGCGGTCAATCTTGGCGGCATGCTCGCCGACCTGGATCGGCGCGTGTTGCTGATTGACCTTGATCCGCACGGCTCCATGACCAGTTATTTCGGTTTCGATCCGGACAGTATTGAAGAAAGTGTTTATGACCTGTTTCATGCTGATCTGGTCAACAAGCGATCACCTCTGGCGGCACTGTTAAGGCATACATCGGTCGGGGGAATGGATCTGCTGCCCGCCTGTACGGCGCTGGTGTCACTGGATCGCCGGATTGCCGGGCGCGACGGCATGGGACTGGTTTTACGCAATGCCCTGGCCAAATACGATGGCTATTACCAGCACGTGATTATCGACTGCCCGCCGACACTGGGTATTCTGATGATCAACGCGCTGGCGGCCTGTCAGAAATTGCTCATTCCCGTGCAGACAGAATTTCTGGCCATCAAGGGACTGGAACGCATGTTGAACACACTGAAAATGATCATAATGTCAGGCAAGCACTCACTGGATTACCTGGTTGTGCCGACCATGTTCGATGTGCGTACACGCGCCTCGAAACTGGCACTCGATTCACTGCAGAAAAATTATCACGAAAGGTTATGGCCTGATGTTATTCCGATCGATACCAGGTTCAGGGAAAGCAGCCGTATGGGCCGCGTGACCCACCAGGTCTTTCCGAACAGCAGGGGCGTGGAGGCCTACTCGCGCCTGCTGCATACCCTGTTGCTGGGTGATCAACAGCCATGTTCCCGTAATGAGGTGTCTCGATGTCAAACATGAAAAACAGATCCGGTGATTTTGCTGAAACCCGTCATGCACTGGCCGAATATGTCGACAGCATGCTGCGTCAGCCGTCAGCCGGTTCCGGCGCCGGTCCGCAACCATCGGTATCGGCAGACGATGTTAACCATAACGAGCCGGAGGATTCACTTGTCAGTTCACGGATGCTCAGTATCCGGCTTGACGGTCAACAGTTGTACATCCCTGTAGCACAGGTTAAATCCGTGCTGTTTATCAATGACCGGATACTGACACACGGTAACGAACCAGCCACTCCCTTGCTCGGCATGGTGAACAGGGAAGGTCTGGATATTCCCCTCTATGACCTCGGCTGGGTGTGCAGTACCGGTGCAAGCGGATACGGGCAGACGGTGCCAGGCAAGCGGGCGCAGGCTGTCATCCTTCGTGGACGGCACATTGCCCTGGCCTGTGACAGCATTGCCGATATGGCCGAGATCAACCCGAACCAGATTCTGCCGTCCCGGGACCAGCGCCCCTCACGGCGATGGATACAGGGTATCGTTATGACCGGCATGATTCCGGTGATAAATATCCAGGTAATCAAGGAGATATTTCGCACATGCACATGAAGATGCCGGTATTTCAGGTGTACCCGGCAGTGTTTGGCACGGACCATGCAACCATCACTATAAATGATGAAAATCGACAAAATTTTGACTGAATAACCCCGGAGGTTCCCAATGTCCACCAGTCTGGCACAAGATACCGCTACCGTTGATGACTACATGCAATGGGTCACGTTCCGTCTCGACCAGGAATTCTATGGCGTTAATGTCATGCAGGTACAGGAAGTATTACGCATCAGTGATATTGCCCCGGTCCCCGGAGCCCCGGAGTATGTACTCGGCATCATTAATCTGCGTGGCAATGTAGTCACCGTCATTGATGCCCGTAAACGCTTCAACCTGGTCGCCAGGGAACCGGACGATGCCACCCGTATCGTGGTCATCGAGGTCAATGGACAGGTAATCGGCATGCTGGTCGACAGTGTTGCCGAGGTAATCAACCTCAGATTATCCGATATCGAGGCTTCGCCCAATCTTGGCAATGACGACAGTGAACAGGCCAGGTACATCCAGGGTGTGTTCAGCCGGGAAAACGATATCCTGATATTGATTGACCTGAACAAATTACTTTCGGAAAGCGAACTGGAAGAGGTCACGGATTTGTGATCGCGGAGCAGGATGAGCATAGTCCGTGACATCAACCAGGTACAGAAAATAGTTCCCCCTGAATCCGTGGTTCACAGGCAGGCGGAAAAAAATCGCAGGCAGCAGAAAGATAAACGTAAAAAAAAGGACGATAAACACAACCCGGGTGATGAGCACCGGGTTGACGAATTTATCTGAAACAGATACACGTTAAACATAAGCGGATAACCATGGCTTTTATACCTGAATTTCTGAAACCTGAAACATTGATTTGTCTCGGTCTGGTATTGACCCTCGCCGTCGTGGTGTTGCAGCAGAACAAAAAAATCGAAATCCATGAGCAGCGCCTCAAGCTGTTGAAAAATGACATCAGAGCCTTACTCGTCTGTTCACGTGGTGTCGGCAACAAACTCAACAGCCAGTTCGTGGAATTCCGCAATCTTATAGAACGGCAGGATCGCCTGGAGCTCGGCGACAGCGGTGATCCCGCCTATCGCCAGGCCATGGTATTGCTCGACCGTGGTGTAAGCGAGGAGGAAATGATCGATACCTGCGACCTTACCCGGGCTGAAGTGGAGTTAATTGCGCAATTGCGCAGAAACCATGCACCTTCTGCTACAGGTCATATTGAACTCGTAGCCTGACGGGATCGAAGCTGTTCCTCGTCAGCTGCCGGGCAAGTCATACAAAGTCTCGATTTCATCCCTGTGCACTGATCGCCACCCGGCGAGTTCCGCTGCCTGGATATCATTAACCGGGTCATCTCCAATCATCAGATAACACCCATCTGCATCGTTTATCCGTTGTTCTATCGCCCTGAAAAAACCGGGGTGGGGTTTGGCATAACCGAGTGCCGAGGAATAATAGATATGAGAGGGATCCAGGTACGGAAAAAGCGCCTCGCAGATGGATACGATCCTGGTATCAAAATTGGAGGCAATGCCAGTATAGATATTCCTGTCATTCAGTGTCCGCATCAGTGCACAGGTATCCTCGTAACACGACCAGTTCTCAGCCAGTGAGAAATGCTGCCAGAGTTTATTGAACAGGGCATTGTCATCATTCCTGATATCACTGAATACCTCGTAGACCACGCGTCTCCAGCGGTTTTTCTCGATATCTTCCCCGGACATTTCAGCGTGGTTCGCCGGCGAACTGAAATGCCGATTGAAAGCCATCGCGAAACTATGCTGAATATCGGCAGGCGTCATGTGAGAACCATGATTATGGCCAATACGGTAATAGCTATCGACCACGGACGGATCCGGGTAAATCAACGTGCCGACCAGGTCGAAAAAAACATAATATGTCTGCATGGCTGGATTTCCGGTTATTTCGTATTCGTTATACTGTCTGATACGGAATCAGGTTATGATAGCTATGTATATATACGACTATACATCAAACAGTACATGCCCCACTTGTTACGATTCATGCTCTTGCTTGTAGTGTCAACATCCGCCTGCAGTGCTGATGCAGGTACGGACATGTTGTGGCATTTTACAGACCATACGCAAACCGGTCTGCCTGCCGGACTCAGTGGACGAACCATGGACGTGGCCTCGGCTGATCTGGACAACGATGGCGATATTGACCTTGTGCTGGCGATGGAATTTGACCGCAATGTTATTCTGCTGAATAACGGTAACGCTGTTTTTACCGATGCCGCCACTGCACTTCCTGCAAATGCTCATGACAGTGAAGACATCGGCATTGCCGATTTTGATAACGACAAGGATCCCGACATTGTCATTGTCAGCGAGGATGACCGTATCAACGAGCTGTATATGAATGAGGGCGATGCCATGTTCATCGAATCCGCCGAGGCACTGCCGGTCAGCGGCATATCCAATGCGGTGGCCGTTCTTGATATCAATGCCGACGGCGCTCCGGATATGGTCATCGGAAACAACGGCCCTAACAATATACTTATTAACGACGGTAAAGGCCGATTTATGGATGAAACATCCGGCCGCCTGCATGGCACAAATAATGATGTGACACAGGATATGTTGTTTACGGATGTAGACCATGACGGGGATCCGGATCTGGTGGTTGCCAATGAAGGGCAGAACCGCATCTATATCAACCTCGGCAACGGTGTGTTCCATGATGAAACAGCGCAGAGAATGCCTGTACTGACGGATGAAAGCCGGGAAGTCGTGGTCGCGGATGTCGATAATGACGGCGATACCGATCTTTTTTTCGCCAATGTCATGTTCGCGTTGTCGACTGATCCGGCTAACCGGTTGTTACTGAACGACGGCAGCGGGCACTTTCGCGATGTATCGGATTCCGCTCTGCCCGTGGATGACAACAGCAACTTCAGCGCCGAATTCATGGATATCAACAGTGACGGGTATGTGGATATTCTCACGGGTTCCTCGGTTATATTCGGGCCCGGCAGCGGCAGGGTATATATCTACCTGAACAATGGCGCCGGCGGATTTGAGATGATGGATTCATCCTCGTTTGTACAGTACGGTATAGATGGCAACGCCTTTGGCTTCGAGATGGCAGACTTTGACGGTGACGGGCTGACTGATATCTATGTGGCGAGCAGGCAGTCCCAATCTGGAGCCGGTGGCAAGGATACCCTGCTGCTGAATAGTGGCAGGCAACGGTAACGGCAGCGCTGATGCGGGTTGTGATTCAAACCCGGCAGTTGCCGTAGTCTGACTGCGGGGGAGTACGCAGCATGATTCAGATGTTACCGTGACTCATCTGTGCGGCGATGTAATCGGCCTGCCTGATGGCCAGACTGACAATCGTCAGCGTCGGATTTTCCGCGGCGCTTGTCGTAAACTGGCTGCCATCGGAGATAAACAGGTTCTCGATGTCATGCGCTTGTCCCCATTGGTTGCATACTCCCTGATCCGCTTTTGAACTCATCCGGCAGGTCCCAAGGTTATGGGTCGAAGGGTAGGGTGGGACCTTGTAAATCCTGCGTGCACCTGTTGCCTCATAGACAGCGGCCCCCCGGCTATAGGCATGGTCGCGCATGGCGATATCGTTGGCATGGTCATCGTAGTGGACGTTCGGCACCGGCATACCGTAATCGTCTTTCTCATCGGTATTTAACGTCACACGGTTACCCTGCTGTGGCAGATCTTCACCGACGATCCACATTCCGGCCAGGTACTTGTAGTTTTCCAGTGCGAAGGTGAAATCCGCGCCCCACGCGCCCGGGTTGAGAAATGCCGCCATGAAAGGCAGGCCGAGGGCCAGCGTTTCAAGTTCGTAACCGCCGGCAAAACCGCGTTCGGGTTTGTGAATGCTTTCATCCTTGATAATTCCGGCCATGGTCGTGCCGCGATGGAAATTCACCGGTTTGTCAAACACCGCGTATACGGAACCGGTGGTATGACGCATGTAATTACATCCGACCTGACCCGAAGAATTAGCGAGTCCATCCGGGTACATCGGGGAATGCGAATTCAGTAACAGCCGTGGTGTCTCGATGGAGTTGCCGGCAACGCAGACTATACGTGCTTTCTGAAACCGGATGCTGCCATCCCTGTCGGCATATTCAACACCGTTGACCTTGCCACTGTTATCATGAGTAATCCTGAGAACATGCGCATTGCTTCTCAGATCCAGGTTGCCGGTCGCTTCGGCTTGCGGAATTTCCGTGTACAGGGTTGACCATTTGGCCCCGGATTTACAACCCTGGAAACAGAAGCCCAGTTGCATACAGGCTCCCCGGCCTTTTCGGGGCCTGCTGTTGATGGCCATGTTCCCGGTACTCACCTGCCTGTAACCGATCTTCGTGGCACCAGCATACATAACCTTGAAATTGTTGTTGCCGGGCAGGCCGGGTATATCATGGGTTCTTGTCACTCCCATCTTGTACTCGGCGCGGCTGTAATAAGGCGCCAGATCCTCAAGTCCAAGCGGCCAGTCGGCAAGGTTGGTGCCGGCGATATCGCCGTAACGGGTTCTGGCCCTGAATTCATGATCCTGGAATCGCAGGCTGGCGCCGGCCCAGTGAGTTGTCGTGCCGCCCACTGTTTTGCAAATCCAGGCCGGCAGATTCGGGAAATCTGTTGCAATCCGCCAGGAACCCGAGGTAGTACGTCGGTCCAGCCAGGCCAGTTGATTGAACGCTTGCCACTCGTCGTTGTGAAAAGCGGCAATGCTGTAATGTTGACCCGCTTCGAGCAGGATTACCCTGATGCCCTTTTGGCATAATTCATTGGCCAGCGTGCCTCCACCGGCGCCGGAACCGATAATGACAACCGCACTGTCATCGTTATAGCCGGCTCTGTTCATGACCCGTTCCTGTTATATACGGGGCTGGCTTCAGGTGGTGGTTCCGGCAGCCAGTCGAGATCATTGAAACCGCGATCGATGTACCCGCCCTTGCTGAAAGCCTCGCCTTCGTAGCCGAATGTCTGCCACACCGCATGATTGTCATAGAGTTTCAGGATGGTGGCGGTTTTGATTTTTGCGATGAATTCGGACCCGGCAATGTCACGGATAATGCCGGATAACTGTTCATCAGTCGGGTCGGGCCAGGCGCCGGTGGACTTTTCGGATATGACTGCGAAACCCGTCGACAAAAGCTGTCGTGTCGAGTCGTTTTCCAGGGATTCCTGAACCAGGGTTTTGACGACTATCTCATAATGGATATCAGACAGGTCATCATGCGGATAAAGGATACGGGCTATACGAAACAAGGTGCGGATTGAATCCGGATCGGGAAAGTCGACTTCGGCAAATATTGATCGGATCGGTACAAACAGTGACACTCCGGAAACGAGCAGGAATCTGGAAGTGATCAGCGAACCTATACCCGCGGTCAGAAAATACCGACGGCTGATTGTTGTATTTATCATTTTATTCACCGTGTAGTTAATTGTCAGTGAATAGTCAGTCGTGATTCATACTGACTTTTTTATCAGTGCGAAACGATTCCTGCGCACTATTCAGTGCTTCGGAAAATTCGGGAACTGTGAGTAGTGCATCGAGCAGCACATCGGCAAGCAACCGACCGGCCCTGCTATCGCTGGGATAATGAACTCCGGCAATTTCCCGGCGTTGTGCGATATCTTCTGCATAGTGGATATACATGGATGCGTTGTCCGGATCGACAAGAGCCATGATCCGTGAAAAAAGCATGGCCTGGGTGGCATGACCCGACGGATAGGCGGGATGACCTGGATTGGGGATGACGAGTTCGAGGTCCGGATCCAGCGCTGACGGCCTGGGCCTTGAAAAGCGTTTTTTCTCTCTGAGAATAAAATAGAAAATTTCCTTGTTCGCAAAAGTGACTACATATCGCGCCGCTGTCCTGAGTTCCCCGGTGAACGGGCCATTGTCCAGGTAAATTTCCGCGAAATCGCCATGCCTGGCCTCGATGTGTATTCGTTCAACTGTCGCATCATCGCGCCTGGTTTGTGAATATTCCCGAAGCAACCGTAACTCCCGTGCCGTTTCTTCACTGCTGTTGGCCGGGTAATCGGGTAATTCAACATGCAGGTTACGATCGAGATGCCGGGGGCCTTTTTGCAGATAATACAGCAGTTGTGCATCCCACTCCGATTCCCGGAAGCGCACTGAATCTATATCGGCAGCCGTGCTGTTGCCGGTTAAAAGCAATGCCGGCAACAGCATGAATACGGTCAGTGCGAAGCGCAGCATCAGTTGCCGAGTCTGTAGGCGATAAGCCTGTTGCCGTTCATCATCGGAATGAGGACAAGATTGTCTTCGGCGATGTATTCATGATCGGCCGATCCCTGTTCCAGTTCCCTGAGCACCCGGTGACCACCCTCATCGTCAATGATCAGAATTCTGCCGGACATCCAGTCGGTGACCAGGTAATGATGATCATCAAGTTGTTCCACACCGTCGAGATTGCCGACCGGTTCGCCGTTACCAAGACTGGTCACCGATCCGGATGCAATATCAACGGATTTCAAGTGTCCGGGAACAGCGGTATTAAACCCGTCCGTCATTACCCCCCAGGATCCGACTATGAGCCGGCCCGCTTCCGCGTGCAGGCCGTTCGGAACCTCGAGATCGGCTGATTCAAGCCATACGTCAAACCGGTCATCCCGGAGAACGTAGATCCGGTTCAGCATCATATCGCTGACAAAAACAGTACCGTCGTTGCTGACGGTAACATCATTGAGAAATTCCGCGCCTTCGGCGGTATAGGAATTGATGATCTCCCGGTTTTCTATGTCGATTTCATGCAGGGTATCGATATCGGCCACGTACAGGCGGTCATCATGGATTGTGATACCCTTGGGTGAATCAAGCCCGATGATCCACTGGTTATCGATCAACTTGCCGTCCATTGAAACCAGGGCAACAGAACCGAATCCGTCCTTTTCAACAGGTGAGCCGTCGACATTGGTTACGTACAGGCGTTGTCGTTTTTTATCATAAATGACCGATTCGGGATTTTTCAGTCCTTCCAGTTCCCAGACCGGATCAAGAGTGTACTTACTTGCAACGGTTACTGTGTTGCTTTCGGATGAACGGGGTGACTGCGTTTGCATGTCAGCTTCGCTCTTGACAGTGGCTGTTCCGGAATCATCCGCTTCCGAGCAGGCGATCAGTAAACAGGCAAGGATTGAGACGGACAAACTTGTACGGATTGTTGAATTCATGAACATGTTTCCTGTTGGATTTGAGAGAATACTTATATATGTATGGCCCGGTTTTCAATATCGAGTGCGGCCTCGTGCAGGGTTTCGGTCAGGGTGGGGTGTGCATGAATCTCACTGATGATGTCATCGTAGCCGAGGTGATTGGACATGGCCGTAACCCCGGTGTTGATCAATTCCGAGGCATTGGGTCCGATGATATGCAGGCCCAGGATTTCACCACTTTCCGAACTCAGTAACTTGACGAAGCCTTCGATGCTGTGCATGGCATGCGCCCGGCCGTTGGCCATGAACGGGAACCGGCCTTTTTTGTAAGGCGTGCCGCTCTTGATCAATTCCTGTTCCGTGAGTCCGCACCAGGCAATCTCGGGCCAGGTGTAGATGATCCAGGGTATGTGGTCATAATTTCTTGTACGACTGTTGCCGGCTATGGCTTCCGCAACCAGGATACCGTCGTATGATGCCCGGTGTGCGAGCATGGGGCCGTTGGTGACATCGCCTATGGCATAAACAGTCTCGGCGCTGGTCCGGCAGTGCTCGTCCGTAACGATGAATCCGCGGCTATCGGTTTCAATACCGGCGTTTTCGATCGCGAGTCCCCCGGTGTTGGGTTTGCGGCCGGCCGCGACGATGAGTTTGTCGAATTCAAGTTCCTTTTCATTTTTGCCGTCACTGTAGGTCAGGGTGACATAATCATCATCATCTTCCGTTTCCAGGATGTTGGCGCCGAGGATGATATCCAGCCCCTGTGACTTGAAAATGGACAGGGCATTTCCGGCCACATCCTTGTCCACGCCGGGAAGGAAATCCGTCTGTGCCTCGATCAGGGTAACGTTGGCGCCCAGTCGCCGCCAGACGCTGCCCAGTTCCAGGCCAATGACACCGGCGCCGATGATGCCGAGATCAACGGGAACCTCGTCCAGTGCGAGTGCGCCCTCGCTGTCGATGATATTGGTGCCGATCCCGGCGACGCTGATTGTCCCCGGAACCGAACCCGTGGCTACAATAATGTGTCTGGCCGTAATCTCGTTAACATTACCCTGCAGGTCGGTCACGGCTATGCGGTTTTTATCAACGAAGCTTGCAGTTCCGGGCAGATGTTCAACCGAATTCTTGCGAAACAGGCCGCTGATACCCTTCGAAAAATTCCCGATGATGTTGTCCTTGCGGGCATGCATTCTCTCCAGGTTGAGATTTTTGACAGTGACTTCCAGACCGTGGTCCTGTGCTTCCTTGCTTATTGACTCGTACAGGTGTGATGAATCAAGCAGCGCTTTTGACGGAATGCAACCGGCGTTCAGGCAGGTGCCGCCTGGTGAGCTTCGGGATTTGTCATTGACCCATTTGTCGATACAGGCTGTTTTCATACCAAGCTGGGCGCAGCGTATGGCCGCAACATAACCGCCGGGTCCCGCGCCGATAACGGCCACATCGTAGTCGTACATTATTATCCTCGAAAAGTCCTGGTTAATTTAGGCGGTCGCAATCATGCCGCTTTCGGGCGAGCTTGGTGACGAGACATATTCATTCTTGTGCATTCTACCCGCCATGAATGCCTTGATGCCGGCATTCACCGCGTCCTTCATGGCGCTTGCCATCAGTACCGGATTGCCGGCTTTTGCGATTGCCGTGTTGGTCAGAACACCGGCGCAACCGGCTTCCATGGCGATGGCGATATCGCTTGCCGTGCCGACGCCCGCATCGACAATGACCGGAACGCCGGCGTTATTGATGATAATCGCGAGGTTCCATGGATTGAGTATGCCCATACCGGATCCGATCAGCGAGGCCAGCGGCATGACGGCCACGCAGCCGGACAGTTCCAGTTCCCTGGCAATGACCGGATCATCGGAGGTATAGGCCATCACATCGAAACCGTCCTTGACCAGGATTTCCGCGGCGCGGATGGTTTCGGTGACATTGGGATACAGCGTGTCGGGATCGCCGAGCACTTCGAGTTTGACCAGGTTATGTCCATCGAGCAGTTCGCGGGCCAGCCGCAGTGTGCGTACAGCATCCTCGGCCGAGTAGCAGCCGGCGGTGTTTGGCAAAATGGTGAACTCATCCGGCTTGATCACATCAAGCAGGTTGGGTTCATCCGGATTCTGACCGATATTGGTTCTGCGTATTGCTACCGTCACGATTTCAGCACCGCTGGCTTTTATGGCCTTGTGGGTTGTCTCCAGATCCGGGTATTTCCCCGTGCCGACCAGCAGCCGGGAGGTAAATTTTCTCTTGCCTATCAGCAGATCAGGTATATTAATAGTCATAATCAGCCCTTTTTTGTGTTAACCGCCACCCACAGCCCTGACAATCTCGATTTGATCGTTATTCTCGAGAATGTGATGCCTGTACCGGCTGCGGGGTATGATTTCCCGGTTGATTTCCACCGCGATGTTGTCTTCCTCATGGATTTCCAGCAGTTCAATCAGTCCGCGGATGCTCAACCTGTGTGTCAAGGTCATACCGGAACCGTTCACCATGATGCTTGTTTTCATAGCGGCCTGACTCTGGCTCTAAAGTACACCTTTTGACTGCAGGTCCGCGTGGTAGGAAGACCGTACCAGCGGTGCCGAGGCCACATCCCGGAAACCCAGTTGCAGACCGGCTACGCGGAGATAATCGAATTCATCGGGCGATACATATCGCTGTACCGGAAAATGGTGTTTTCCGGGTTGCAGGTATTGACCGATGGTCATCAGGTCACAGCCACTTTGGCGCAGGTCCTTCATGACCTGGATGACTTCATCGAGTGTTTCACCCATGCCCAGCATGATCCCGGATTTGGTCGGAATGTCCGGATGATTATCCTTGAACAATTCGAGCAGGCGCAGTGAATGCGCGTAATCCGCGCCGGGTCTTACCTGCCGGTAAAGTCCCGGAACCGTTTCCAGGTTATGGTTCAGCACATCCGGTAATTGCTGCCCGAGTATATCGATCGCTGAGTCCAGGCATTTTTTGAAATCCGGTATCAGGATTTCGATTCTTATTAAATGGCCGAGTTTGCGGATTTCGCTGATGCATTTGGCAAAATGGGTACTGCCACCATCATCCAGATCATCCCTGTCAACAGAAGTGATGACTACGTAGTTCAGTTTCATGGCCTCGACGTTTTCGGCGAGCCGGACCGGTTCGGATGGATCCGGGTGCGTCGGTCTGCCGTGAGCAACATCGCAGAAAGAGCAGCGTCGTGTACAGATATCACCCAGGATCATGAAGGTCGCCGTGCCACTGGAGAAACATTCACCGATGTTGGGGCAGAAGGCTTCTTCGCATACGGTGTTAAGATGGTTACTGCGCAAACGGTCCTTGAGCCGTATCACTTCTGCGGAATTCAGGTTTTTGACTTTCAGCCAGGGTGGTTTTCTGGAAAGCGCAACACGGGTTCCCGTGGCAACGGATTTCAGGATTTTATCACTGCCGCGTTGTTTTATGCCGTATGGCTTCATGTGTAATTTTAAATATTGAGATGTATATCCTGCTGTAGCAATTCATATACCAGTTGTAGCGACGCCTGGGATATTGATTAAAACGCCATTCAAAACAGGCAGCTAACAGCGTTTGTGAACAATCGAAATGAGTGTCTATAAACAGCGCAAGAACAGAGTCCTGTTACACTTGTTGCATAACCTGAAAATACCAACAACCGTTAACAGGAACAGGCCGCGACAGTCCGGTCAGAAAGCGGATTTAATCACGCCGCCATCCACCCTGAGTGCCGCGCCGGTGGTTGCCGAGGCCAGCGGGCTGACGGTATAGGCAACCAGTGATGCGACTTCCTCCGGCGTGGCGAAGCGTTTGATCAGGGATGTGGGTCTGACTTTTTCGAAAAATTCCTTCTCGAACTCCTCCATGCTCCTGTTTTCCCTAGCGGCCAGGTTGCTGACGAATTCCTCGACGCCCCGTGACAGCGTCGGTCCGGGCAGGACCGAGTTGACTGTGATGCCGGTGCCTGCCAGTGATTCAGCCAGGCCGCGGGCAATGGCAATCTGCGCTGACTTGGTCATGCCGTAATGGATCATCTCCGGTGGGATCTGCACACCGCTTTCGCTGGAAATAAAGACGATGCGGCCGTAATTCCTTTGTTTCATCGCCGGCAGGTAAAGTCTGCACAGACGTACACCACTCAAGATATTGATTTCAAAAAAGCGCATCCAGTCCGCATCGGGGATGTCCTCAAAGGGCACGGGTTCGAAAATACCGAGATTATTCACCAGGATCCCGACATCCGGATACTGTTCCACCAGTTGCCGGGCTGTATCCGCCCGTGACAAATCGCCGCAAAATGCCAGGACCTCACCGGAGTCCAGTGATTTCAACTTTTGCAACGCAGTCTCGAGTGTATTTCTGTCGCGACCGTTGATGATAACCCTGGCGCCTTCGCGCAACAGTGCCTCGGCAATGGCATAACCGATCCCGGCGCTACTGCCGGTCACGAGGCTGAGTGTGTTTTGCAATTGAAGGTCCATACAATCTCTCCAGGTGCCGTGTTTATCGTGTTGGTGTATAGCGGTTCAGCCTTTCATGCTGCGGATCAAATCCTTCAAGGCTTTTTCCATCACGGGTACAACGCTCTGAATGGATGGTCTTTCCGCTACCCTGTCCATGTACTCGCGGATTTGCGGATTGCTTTGCCCGATGTCCAGGTCGTAGATGCTCTTCGTATGCAGGTTCAGAAACATCAGGTGAAAAAACGCGGAAATGTCCGCGAAAGTGAAGTCCGGACCACTTGCATAAGGGGCGAATCGTGCCAGTTGTACGAATGCATTCAGTCCCTTGTCAATGGCCGGACGTGCCTGCTCACAGACGGCTTGGTTGACCGGTTGACCGAAGACGACAAAGGCCAGCAGAGGCCGGGCGGGACCGTCCACGTAGAGTTCGGCAGTGCGTATGATTTCCTTTGTCTTTGCCCGGGCGTAGGGATCTTCCGGGTAGAGTCGCGGTTGCGGTTTGATATCTTCAAGATAGTCATAAATGACATTGACTTCGCTCAGGTAGCCCTGATCGGTCTCGATGTACGGGATTTTACCCATGGGACTGGCCTTGAGTATGTCACCCTCGCCGCCAGGCGGCTGATTGATTTCCTCGAAGTCAATAGCCTTCTCCAGCATGGCGACCTTGGCCGCGTTGTAATAATTGCTGGCGTGAATACCGTAAATCCTGATCATGTTATATAACCCCCTTTGATTTATTGGTTGCTGGCGGGTGGCTGGTTGTTCGATAATCCGGAACGACTATTCAGCTATTGCTGATGGTTACCTTACCGAAATGTTTCGCCGCGGCCAGGTGCTGGTAGGCATCCATCGCCCCGTCAAACGGGAAAACGGCGTCGACAACCGGTCTGATAGCGTTCGTTTCCATGAACCGGTTCATATCCTCGAACATCTCCACGCTGCCGACATAGATACCATGGATCTTTTGCAGGTTCAGGGCAACGCCCAGGTTGAAGGCCGGGCCCTCCATGCCGGACAGTATGCCGATCAGGGAGATAATGCCGTATATACCGGTGGACGCCAGCGCCTTGCCGAATGTGCCGGCGCCGCCAACCTCGAGGACGTGGTTAACGCCCTTGCCGCTGGTGATCTCGAGCACGGCTTCATCCCAGTCCGGGGTCGTGACATAGTTGATCAGATGATCGGCGCCCAGCTCTTTTGCCCGCGCCAGTTTCTCATCACTGGATGAAGTAATGATGACATTGGCGCCCATTGCCTTTGCCAGTTGCAGACCGAATATAGACACACCACCGGTTCCTTGTAACAGCAGGGTATCGCCCGCCTTGATGTGGCCGAGCGGCACCAGTGCATGCCAGGCCGTTAACGCCGCGCAGGGCAGGGTGGCCGCTTCCTCGAAGGAAAGATCAGCCGGCACTTTCAGTGTGCCGTGTTCCCGGAGCACGAAATATTCCGCCAGCGTGCCGTCTATACCGCCGCCAAGCGCTGACCACAGGGCTTTTTCATCGACGGGGCCGCTGACCCAGTCCTGGAAGAAGTTGCCCATGACACGATCACCCGGTTTGAACCGGGTTACCGAACTGCCGACCTCGACTACCTCGCCGGCGCCGTCGGACAGGGGCACGATCGGGCGTATATCATTGCGCGGGTAGCCTCCCATCGGGATCAGCAGGTCGCGGTAATTCAGCGAGCAGGCCCGCATGCGCACTATGATTTCATCCGCTTTTGGCGCCGGATCATCGACTTCAACTTTCCTGATGTCATCGACACCCTTATCGGTTTGTACCTGGTAGGCATGCATCGGTTTTACTCCTGTCGTTAATTACGTAAATTTCGCTGAACAATACCGGCTGATCTTCGTTACCGGGTATCGGTGTTATTGAATATTTGATTCCATCGCGTCACTGGATTGATACAGGGTGACTGCCGGAACGGTCATCCCCGGCCACGGCTGTCCGGCTCGTCAATCCTACACCTCGTTATAGATTTTCCCGCCCTGCCGGCGGAACTGTTCAGCCTTCTCCTTCAGCCCGGATTCGATGGCGTCCCCGGTATCCGCCAGCCCCTTCGCCTCGGCGTAATCGCGAATGTCCTGCGTGATCTTCATGGAGCAGAAGTTCGGCCCGCACATGGAACAAAAGTGCGCCACCTTGTGCGCCTCCTTCGGCAGCGTCTGGTCGTGAAACTCCCGCGCCTTGTCCGGGTCCAGACTCAGGTTGAACTGGTCCTCCCAGCGAAACTCAAAGCGCGCCTTCGACAACGCGTTGTCCCGAAGCTGCGCCGCCGGATGTCCCTTGCCGAGGTCCGCCGCGTGCGCGGCGATTTTGTAGGTGATGATCCCGTCCTTGACGTCCTCGCGGTTCGGCAGACCCAGGTGCTCTTTCGGCGTCACGTAACACAGCATCGCCGTGCCGTACCAGCCGATCATGGCCGCGCCGATGGCCGAGGTGATGTGGTCATACCCCGGCGCAATGTCCGTGGTCAGCGGGCCGAGAGTGTAAAACGGCGCCTCGTGGCATTCATCCAGTTCCTTGTCCATGTTCTCCTTGATCATGTGCATGGGCACGTGCCCGGGCCCTTCGATCATGACCTGCACGTCGTGTCGCCAGGCCACCTGCGTCAACTCGCCCAGGGTTTTCAACTCGGCAAACTGCGCTTCGTCGTTGGCGTCGGCAATGGACCCGGGCCGCAAACCGTCACCCAGCGAGAAGGCCACGTCGTAGGTCTTCATGATCTCGCATATCTCTTCAAAGTGCGTGTACAAAAAGCTCTCCTCGTGGTGCGCCAGGCACCACTTGGCCATGATCGACCCGCCGCGCGACACAATGCCGGTCACGCGATTAGCGGTTAGCGGGATATACGCCAGCCGCACCCCGGCGTGGATGGTAAAATAATCCACTCCCTGCTCGGCCTGCTCAATCAGCGTGTCGCGGAACAACGCCCAGGTCAGTTCCTCGGCCCTGCCGTCCACTTTCTCCAGCGCCTGGTAAATCGGCACCGTGCCGATGGGGACGGGCGCATTACGGATGATCCACTCGCGGGTCTCGTGAATGTGCTTGCCGGTGGACAAATCCATCACCGTGTCCGCGCCCCAGCGAATGGCCCAGGTCATCTTGTCCACTTCCTCCTCGATGGACGAAGTCACCGCCGAGTTGCCGATGTTGGCGTTGACCTTGACCAGGAAGTTGCGCCCGATGATCATCGGCTCGGTTTCCGGATGGTTGATGTTCGCCGGAATGATGGCCCGCCCCGCCGCCACTTCATCGCGCACGAATTCCGGCGTGATGACTTCAGGCAGGTGGGCGCCGAAACCCTGGCCCGGATGCCGGGGCTGCGGGTGGTCTTTCAGATAACGCTCAAGGCGCTGGTTCTCGCGGATGGCGATGTATTCCATCTCCGGCGTGATCATGCCGCGGCGGGCATAGTGCATCTGCGAAACGTTCCGTCCAGGCTTCGCCCGGCGCACCGCCCGGTGGGTGTGAAAGCGCAAACCGTCCAGGGTAGTGTCCTTGAGCCGCTCGCGGCCGTAGGCCGAGGACGGACCGGCCTGCGTCACGGTGTCGCCGCGCTCTTCGATCCACGCTTCGCGCAACGGCGTGAGTCCTTTACGGATATCGATGCTGACACCGGGATCGGTGTAGGGGCCGGAGGTGTCGTACACCGTCAGTGGGGGATTGGACTCGACGCCCGTGCTGGTGTGCGTGTCCGCCAGCGCGATCTCGCGCATCGGCACGCGCACATCGGCGCGGCTGCCCTGCACGTAGATCTTGCGCGAGTTCGGAAAGCCCTCGATGGCTTGTGGATTAACGCTGGCGTTTTTGTTCAGTACCCTGTCTGCTGCATGCATTTTTCACCTCTCGATATAATGATGCAGCAGGGCCCGGGGAGGGCGCAATCGTGCCTGCTTTCCTACGCCGGTATTAACCGGATCAGGTTCAAGGGTCATTCTCAGCCCCGAGGGGCGCCCCTAGCTGCACCGTATATAGAACGAATTGATCCTGCTCATCCGAGTCAGGGATTTCTTGATGTATAATAGCACCGATTCAACAAGACTTCGGGAGTTGACTGTCGTGGATTTTGAAATCGCAAGACATAACATGCTGGAACAGCAAATCCGCACCTGGGAGGTGTTCGATCAGAAAATTCTGGGCGCCATCGGCAGCCTGCATCGCGAGGACTTCATGCCGGACGAATACCGGGACCTGGCTCTCGCCGATACCCCGATACCGTTGGCTCATGGCCAGGTAACCATGACCCCCGGGACCGAGGCGCGAATGCTGCAGAGCCTTGATTTGACGACTACAGACAAGGTGCTGGAAATCGGTACCGGTTCCGGCTATGTCAGTGCGTTGCTGGCGGTATTGTGCGATTCGGTCATAAGCCTGGATATCTTTGAGGATTTCACGACCGGCGCCGGCGCCAAGGCAACCCGGCATGGTATCAGGAATCTCGAATTCATTTGTGATGACGGAGTGAATGGATATGCCTACCGCGCGCCTTATGATGTCATTGTCATGACCGGTTCGATCCCGGAAATTACGCCTGCATTGAGAGAACAACTCAGTGAGGGTGGCCGCTTGTTTGCCATCGTGGGACGTTCGCCGGTGATGGAGGCCACCGTGGTAACCCGGCAAAGCGGCAATATTTTCACAACCACGGGGATCTTTGAAACCGACCTGCCGCCGTTAATCGGGGTGAATGACCGGCCGGAATTCATCATCTGATGCCGATTGAATCAATACCGCCCGGATCGCTGCAGGCGTTACTCGACAGCGGCGAGGAAATACAGATGATCGATGTCCGCGAACAGTGGGAACTGGATATTTGCAGAATTGCCGGCTCCCTGAATATACCCCTGGCAACACTGCCCGCGGCCCTGGACGAATTGAACAGGGAACAACCCGTTGCCGTGATTTGTCATCATGGGATGCGCAGTCAGCAGGCAGCCGAATTCCTCGCGGCAAACGGTTTTTCCCGAATCATGAACCTGCAAGGTGGTATCGAAGCCTGGGCAACCCAGGTAGATCCCGCCATGCAGCGCTATTGAGAGCCGGTATTGCCGGCCTGGCCATTGTGGGGCAACGATATTTTCGCTATTGTCTGCACTCGAAAATTATGGAATGACGGATATTTACCCCTAACGTTACATAAATTTTTGGATGCAGGGGCTTTTAGAGCGGTATTTTCCGGGTCGCGCGCAGATTTTTCCAACCGCAGCATAGCTCACTCTATGTGAGGATTGGAAAAAGCGAGCACGGCCCTGATAATGCGGCTATAGAAGGAGCGAAGCGGTCCTGCGCCAATGTTATGCAACATCAGGGTGTTTACCTCCCGTTTAGCTGAAATAAAACAGAAACAGGAAATTTTGAACCCGCTGAAATTTACATATGCGCTGCTTGCGCTGCTGCTGCCGTTGAGCCAGGCTGCCCGTGGCGCCGATCTGGTGGATATTTACCAGGCCGCGGAAATATCCGACGCCCGGTTCAGGGAAGTCCTGGCCACGCACCGGGCCACTTTGCAGGCAATACCCCAGGCGCGCGCCCTGTTGTTACCCTCCATCAACCTGACTGCGGACTCAAGCTCCGTTGATCAGAGCATTTCAAGCCAGGGCTTCGGCGCTGCCGGCGATGTCGGTTTTAACACTCACGGTTACCTGCTCGATCTGAGTCAACCGATTTTTCGCCTGGACCGTATTCTTTCCTTCAACCAGAGCGAATCAGTCGTCGAGCAATCCGCGACCAATGTCGAGGCCGCCCGTCAGGATCTCATGATCCGGGTGGCTGAACGCTATTTCAACGCACTGCGCGCGCAGGATGACATTGATTTCGCCCGCGCCGAGGAAGTGGCGTTGAAAAGGCAACTGGAACAGGCCGAACAACGTTTCGAGGTCGGCCTCATCGCCATTACCGATGTTCAGGAGGCCCGGGCCGGCTTTGACCGTTCAACGGCGGGGGTGATTCTGGCCGTGAACCAGCTCGATAACGCCAACGAGGCCCTGCGTGAGGTGACCGGCGAGTACGCAGATCGTTATGCCGTCCTGACCGACGCTATGCAACTGGTGGAACCCAATCCTGATAACATCGAGGCGTGGACCACCCGGTCCCGGGAACAGAATCTGACAGTGCGTTCGACACAGAAAGAAGTCGAGGTCGCCAGACAGCAAATCAATGTAGAAATGGCCGGTCATTCCCCGACCCTGGATCTCAGGGCGCAGCACGGCTTCAACTCTACCGGCGGCCGTTTTGGTGGTGCACAGACTCATACCACATCCGTTGGAGTTGAACTCGCCGTACCGATCTTCAGCGGCGGACTGGTCACATCCAGAACCCGCGAAGCCCACGAAAATTTCAATGCCACCATGGAAAAGCTCGAACAGGCCTACCGTCAGGCGCAGCGACAAACCCGTGAGGCCTACCTCGGTGTGATTTCAGGGATCAGCCAGGTCAAGGCTCTGAAACAGGCCCTGGTTTCCAGTGAAACCGCGCTGCAGGCCACCGAGGCCGGATTTGAAGTCGGCACACGAACAGCGGTGGATCTGGTGGCCTCGCAACGCCTGCTGTTACAGGCGCGAAGGGATTACTCCAGCGCCAGGTATGATTACCTGCTCGATACCCTGAGATTAAAACAGGCCGCCGGCACATTGGCGGTCGAGGATCTTCAGCTCATCAACGCCTGGCTGGAATAACCGGCGCAATTCCGGGCTGCTGCAGCAACATGCTCATCTGCACATCAAACGCCTGTGCATGATGCGATTTAAAACCTAACAGTAATTACAGAAAATCATTATGTCACTCCAGGAAAATCAGTACCTTTGCGTCAGTAGCGACAGTGTTCTCGTTGTCGTGGATATCCAGCCCAGACTGACTGCGGTCATGCCCAGCAAGGTCCTGGCCCGGTTGCAGCGCAACTCGACGATGCTGCTAAGAGCCGCCGGGCAATTGAAAATCCCGGTGTTCGCAACCGAACAATACCCGAAAGGTCTGGGCAAGATAGAAGATGCCATTTTGAAAATGATGCCCGAAAACAGTCAATGTTTCGAAAAGACACGCTTTTCCTGTACCGGTGCTGAAGGATTTAGCGAAGCCCTGCGTGAAACCGGTCGCAAGCAGGTGATACTGCTGGGTATGGAGGCGCATGTTTGTGTCTATCAGAGCGCTATCGACCTGCTTATGGAAGGTTACTCCGTTTTTGTCGTGATTGACGGTGTTTGTTCACGGCAGCGGGAAAATTATGAAACCTCGCTGTTACGTTTGCGTCAGGCGGGTATTACTACCTGTGATACGGAATCCGTGCTCTTTGAGTGGTTGCGTGACTCAAGGCATGATGATTTCAAATCTATTTCCGATCTCCTGAAATAGAACGGCTGTAACCTGCCGCCACGAGCCCGGTCAAGGCAGCGAGTATCGCCGCTGGAAACAGCGTTTTCGGACCGGTGAATGGAATCAGCAACATCATCAATCCAAGCACACAGGCGCTGACCACGAGAGCAACTGTAATATCCCGAACCTGCGAACATGCCCATGACCGGCTGAAGTGAGGCCTGCGCACTCCCGGCAATACCGCAATCAGAAAAAATGCAAACGCCAGCTTGACCGTGGATTGATAGAGCAGCGGCACATGGACGTCGGAACGCAGGGCCAGGCACAACCACAGACTCAAGCCCAGTAACAGCGTCTCGGCCGCAACCAGCCTGCCCAGGCTGAGGGTCTTTACTCCTGGCGATTCAGTCTGCATGGCAACACACTCCGGCAATGAACGATATTCACTCATCGCAAGGCGTGTGCCAGCTTGCTTAACCGACCGTCACTGTCCGCAGCAGATATTCTACAGAACCTGTGTAACAGAAATAAATTTCATGGAAACAGGAAGTTATACGCGCATTGCATTTCTGACCAGGGCAAAATGATCAAATAACAGGGAATTTATGCATACAGGCAATACCGAAAGACAGCAGGACAGACGTTCAATTCGTCGTTCCGTAGTGACACAAACGGTATCAGCTGTGATCGCCCATATTGTCAGCCGCCATTTTTCTTCCTTTGCGTTTCTGGCGTACCTGGCGAGTGAAAAATCCTTTGTCCATACCCACAAAATTTGCCTGAAGAACCAAATTCTGCTGACGTTCCTTGATTTTGAGTCAGAGTATGTACTGCTCGATGGTCTGCAGCAGGGTCGCCTTCTTCACCGGTTTACCGACATGGGTGTCGCAACCGGCAGCAATACATTTATCGATCTCTTCCCGGATCGCGTGTGCGGTCAAGGCTATGATCGGTGTGCGGCGCCGGTTTTTTTCAGATTCCAATGCACGGATCTGCCGGGTTGCCTCGTGACCGTCCATGATCGGCATTTGTACATCCATAAATATCAGATCGAAGTCCTGCTCGCGAAATTTATCCACCGCTTCCTGACCGTTTTCAGCCTCAACAATCGTGTACTCTGTTTTTTTCAGATAGGCCTTGATGAGCAAGCGGTTATCCGGGTTGTCCTCAACCAGCAGAATGGTTCCCGTTTGTGGTAGTTCGTCTTCATCCATCGGCTCGCTGCCGGATTCGGATTCGCCACCGGTATCCTGATCAAAAAGCTTCCTGTTAATGACCTGCAGCAGGTCGGCCCTTTTTACCGGCTTGACCAGGTAGGCACCCAGTGACAGTGTTTTTGCCTTTTCCATGTCCCGGCCCAGATCCGCCGAGCTGATCATGAGTATCCGGGTCAGGTCTATACCTTTTTCACGCATGGCTTCAGCCAGCTGGAACCCATCCATTGCCGGCATGCGGCAGTCAATCAGTCCCAGATCATAGGCGACCTTGTCCTGGAGGGATTGTTCGATCAACTTGAGCGCCTGATATCCGTTATCCGCTTCCACCACTTCGGCGCCGAGCGCAGCCAGGTTTTCCCTGAGGATCAGGCGATTGGTTGAATTGTCGTCGACCACCAGGATGCGCTTACCGTTCAGATCCCGCTCGATTTGGTGACGGCCGGAACGTTCCGGCGCGCGGGTATCAACGGGCAAACGAACAATCAAACAAAAGGTGCTGCCCTTGCCCTCTTCACTCTCAACCCATATACGCCCGCCCATCATCTGGGTCAGACTTCTGGATATGGTCAGACCCAGACCCGTTCCCCCGTATTTACGCGATGTCGATGAATCCACCTGGGTAAAGCTGGCAAAAATCTGTTCCAGCTTGCTTGCCGGAATACCAATGCCGGTATCGGAAACATCAATCTGTAATAAATTCTTATCATCGTTGCTTTCATCCGGCCGCACAGTCACTATTATTTCACCCTGTTCGGTGAATTTCAGCGCGTTACTGATCAGGTTCAATATAATCTGGCGCAGTCGCGTTGGATCACCGATTCGTCGCGTCTGTATTCCGGGCATGACACGTGCTGCGAGCTCTACGCCCTTTTCCGCCGCCTTGACCGCGTAAATATCTACCGATTCCTCAACCGTTTCGCGCAGGTCAAATGAAATTTCCTCAAGGACCAGTTGTCGCGCCTCGATCTTGGATAAATCCAGAATATCATTCACCAGGCTCAATAACGTATCACCGGCTTTCCTGAAAATATTGATGTATTTTTTCTGCTCGTCATTGAGTTTTGTTTCGGACAGCAACTCCGACATGCCGATAATGGCGTTCAGGGGTGTTCTGATTTCATGACTCATACTGGCCAGAAAGTCGGACTTCATTCGCGATGCTTCCAGCGCCTTGTCCCTGGCTATGGCAAGTTCCTTGGTCTGTTCCTCGACCTTTCGCTCGATAACGATATTACGATGTCGGAGCTCACGGGCCTGCATATCCCGCGCCCTGACCAGGGCAACAAGCAACAATGTGACACCGGCACCAATCAATATTGCCGTAAAGATCAATCCCTGCTCGATCTCCTCCCAGAATACCTGCTTGCTGAAATCAAAACGCACTGAAAAATGCGGTAACTGACTGTAACTTTGATCATCGAAAGTACTAATCTGCCAGCCATCTGCAGTGGTATTGGCATCATTCCTGACCAGAAGTTGCCGGCCGGTGAGTCCGGTCGACTCACTGTAAACGGCAGTTGAGATGCGGCTGGACAGATGAGTGTTTGTAAGTAATCTGGAGGAATCAATGACCAGTGAAATAATGGTTTTTGTCTCCTGGTCACTGGCGTCCGGAAGAACTACCGGTTTGATCAGCCAGATGTAACGTCCCGGGGAATTGAATTTCCTGGTCGACAAAACCGCGATTTTATTCGTTTCAAATATATTGGCAATGGCATTGCTGAAATTTTCTTCTCCCGTTCGTGCCAGTTCCTCTTCAAGGCTGAATCCGGGACATTCATATTTACCAAGTATAGCCAGGGTCCTGATATTATCGTTCGGGCCATCAACCTGGTCCTCTATACAGGCAGCAGCCAGGATGAAATCGTTTCTGTCGGTCAGTTGTTTGGCAAATTCCCGGAAAACTTCAGAGTCCAGTGATGATGTTGTAGTAATCAACGCGGAAAGGTTTTCCAGGCTGTCTTCTGCGGATACGATATTCCGCATCACTGATTCGCGGATGGAAACCGTATCAATCAGGAATTCCTGTTTCTTGCTGTTGAGGGAATTATTCCAGATTACAAAAAATATGGTGATACTGAAGGCGAGACCAAAAAGTACCGAGACCGTATAACTCAGCCAGATTGGTAATTGTTCCTTTTCCGGTTTCGCCATGCGCGCGGTCCGGTATTATTCGAATTTCACATCGATATGTTGCAGATAATCGGCAAGTTCATTGATTAAACCCGGTATAACACCGGTATCGCCGGATTTGGCCGCAGACTCGATGGAGGCACCGAGTTCTGACATTTTTTCAAACCCGTAACCACCACCAAGACCTTTCAGGTTGTGTCCGATGGACTGGATGGAAGTCAGATCACCATCAGCGTGTGCAGCACGGAGTTTTTCACAATCAGTGGTGCGATTCTCCAGGAAACCCGGGATAAGGTCCTCAAGGTCCGAATCGACGGTTATGATAATTTTTTCATCGCTCATCTTTACACCCCCTGAAGCAGGTTGAAATCAATTGCGACCGGTATGTTCCGGCAATCAATGATTAATTATCCTCATCGCTCGCCCTGGGCGATTTGCCGGTTCTGAACTGTGTGGGATCAATATTATGCTGGTTCAGAAGTTTGTAAAACTCGGTACGATTGCGTCCGGCGATTTTTGCGGCATTGGCCACATGACCGGATGTCACCCGGAGCACGCTGATAAGATAGTTCCGTTCAAACGCCTGCTTGGCCTCTTTAAGGGTTTGCATAGGACCCGGTTTGTCCTGCATTGCTGTCTTGGCCAGACTTGCCGGAATAGTCGATGTCTTGCACAGGGTTACACACAGATCCACGACGTTCATCAACTGGCGGATATTGCCGGGCCATGAGGCCGCAACCAGGTGGTCCATGGCATCCGGAGAAAACCGTTTCTTCTTTTGCCCGGTTCGCTTCGCCGATTCGGCAAGCAGGTGTTCTATCAGCACGGGGATATCATCCCGCCGATGCGCCAGATCAGGAATCGCGATTGGTACTACTTTCAGACGATAATAGAGATCCTCCCTGAACTCACCTTTTTTCACGGCCTCTTCCAGGTTTCTGTGAGTTGCGGAAATAATGCGTACATCTATGGGATAGGATTTGGTGGAACCCACGGGGCGTACCTGCAGATCCTGTAATACTCGCAGGAGCTTGACCTGTAATGACAATGGCATGTCACCGATTTCATCAAGGAAAATCGTCCCGCCGCTGGCCGCCTGGAAGAGTCCCTCATGACGGGTATTGGCACCTGTGAAAGCACCTTTCTCATGACCGAAAAGCTCGGACTCAAGTAACTGTTCCGGAATAGCCCCGCAATTGACGGCGATGAAGGGATGATCTTTTCGCCTGCTGGCATCATGGATAACCCTGGCGAAAACTTCCTTGCCGGTTCCTGTCGCTCCGCTGATAAAAACGGTTACATCATTTTCAGCAACCAGTTTTGCAAGTTCCACCAGTTGCGCCATCTCCTTGCTGCGGTAGATGATCCTCCTGTCCACGTTCTCCTTGACTGCGTTATCACCGGAAATTCGCAGCGCCTTTCTTGCCTGCTCAATCAGTTCCTCTTTTTTCACCGGTTTGGTCAGAAACGCCGCGCTGCCCAGATGTGTTGCGCGAACCGCATCCGGGATCTGCGCCTGGCCACTGAGCATGATAACGGGTAACAGCGGGTTATCCTGATGGATCTCGGAGAGCAGTTGCATGCCATCCATTCCGCCCATAAACAGATCGGTGATTACGAGATCAGGCTGAACAATGTCGACCTGGGCGATTGCCTCCTCTCCGGATGAGGAAGTGATTACCGTAAAGTCCTCGTTCTTCAGCCAGGTGGAGATGAGTGCAAGTATATCGGCATCATCATCCACCAGCAGAATCTTGTATTGTTTGCTGTTTTCAGCCATGGCCTTGTCTATTCAACTGTAACCGATTTTGCCAGGTTTCTGGGTTGATCAACATCCGCACCTTTCAGAACTGCTACATGATAAGCAAACAGTTGCAGGGGCACTGTATAGACAATCGGCGCAATGCATTCATCGACGCTGATTACCCTGAATACCTGGAGACCATCACTCGGTTCAACATGTGCATCTGCATCGGCAAAAACAAAAAGTTTGCCGCCCCGGGCCCGGACTTCATGCATGTTGGATTTGAGTTTTTCCAGCAGCACATCATTGGGAGCGATGGTGATCACAGGCATATCCTCATCCACAAGCGCCAGCGGGCCATGCTTCAGTTCCCCTGCCGCATAGGCCTCGGCATGGATATAGGATATTTCCTTGAGTTTCAATGCCCCTTCCATGGCAATAGGCAGCATGGTACCACGGCCAAGGAACAGGGCATGATGCTTGTCCGTGAACTGCTCGGCGAGATTGCCGATGACATCATTCATTTCCAGAACGTTATTGATGCGTCCCGGCAGGCCTTCCAGCTCGTTAACAATTTCTGCTTCATCATCAGCAGTCATTTCATTGTGCCGTCCCAGGGCAACCACCAGCAGCAGCAGCGCCACCAGTTGCGTGGTAAAGGCCTTGGTCGAAGCCACGCCGATCTCGGGTCCGGCGCGGGTCATAAACACCAGGTCGGAACCGCGTACCAGAGAGCTTTCCGCTACATTACAAATGCTCAGCGTGGCAAGATAAGCGGATGTTCTAGCCAGTTCCAGTGCGGCAAGAGTATCCGCGGTTTCACCGGACTGGGAAATGGTGACGAACAGGGAGTTGGGTTGCACTCGTGACTTGCGGTAACGGTATTCACTGGCAATCTCGACGTTACAGGGCAATCCGGCGATGGATTCTATCCAGTACCTGGCTACCATACCGGCATGGTAACTGGTGCCACAGGCAATGATCTGTACATTCTCAACCTTGCTGAAAATCTCATCGCCACCCATGCCAAAGATACCCGACAGAACACGGCCTTTCAGAATCCGCCCCTCCAGGGTATCGGCGATGGCCTGGGGCTGGGTAAAGATTTCCTTGAGCATGTAATGGCGATAGCCTGACTTGTCGGCCGCATCCACCGTCAGTTCCGAGACTGTGACCGGGCGTTCAACCATGTTGCCCTGATCATCGTATATCGTGATCGTTTCACGGGTGATGTCGGCAACATCGCCATCCTGCAGAAAAATAAATCGTTGCGTTACCGGCAACAGGGCGAATACATCAGAGGCGATGAAGTTTTCACCAAGACCCAGTCCTATCACCAGCGGACTGCCACGGCGCGCAGCTATCAAACGTTCAGGATCCGTGGTGGATATGACACCCAGTGCATAGGCACCTTCGAGTATCTTTACCGTGTCCATGACCGCTTCGAGCAGGTTGTTATCCCTGCCCAGAAACTCATGCACCTGGTTGACCACCACCTCCGAATCGGTCTCCGAGGTAAAGATGTAACCGTTGGCCTGTTGCTGCTTTCTCAGATGATCGTGATTTTCAATGATACCGTTATGAACCAGTGCGACCTGATCACGACAAATATGGGGATGGGCATTACTGGTACTGGGCTTGCCGTGCGTAGCCCAGCGGGTGTGGGCGATACCGGTCCCTCCGGCAGGTGGTGATTTCGCGAGTTCCTCCTCGAGTTTCCGGACCTTGCCGAGCACACGGGTTCTGACCAGAATGGATTCCGGATTCATGACGGCAACACCCGCTGAATCATAACCCCGGTATTCGAGACGTTTCAGCCCTTCCAGCAATATGGGCGAAGCATCACGCTGGGCAACAGCTCCTACAATTCCGCACATTAATAGTTTCCCGACTCAGGCCTAGTATGAAAACATACCAGATGGTAAAAATCAGCGCGCAGTTTACCGGCGTTCTGAGTATTTGGTTTTATCCTGCACATAGGTATCGTGACTGATAAACCGGTTTTTCATATCCGTAATAAATTCATTGGCCTCGATTTTTGCGTGCATCTGCTGATTGGGCGTGAGCTTGTTTTCGGAAGTGATCGAGTCCAGTCTCAGCCGGGCATCCTCATTACCCTGTTGTGATGCCGCGAAATACCACATAAAAGCCTTGTAGTAATCCCGGGGCACACCGTGGCCGTTGTAGAACATATCGCCATAATGTCTTTGCGCACTGGGAAGGCCTTTTCTCGCTGCAGACTCATACCAGCGCAGGGCTTTGGCATAATCACGTTGTACGCCCAGACCGGTGTAATAATGCACACCCAGATAGTTTTCCGCTTCCGGATCACCCTCTATTGCCAGTGGCTTCCAGAGTTTATAGGACGTTTCAAAATCGCCTTGCTGAAAAGCAACCCTGGGATCATCGCTTGCCGTACACCCGGCGAAAATCACGGGTACAAGCAGCAAACTGATTTTGATCAGTATTGATAACTTCATACATATCCCGACAGCATCGATCGATCACCTGGGCTGAACATGGCTTGGCACCTTTACCGTAAAAATCATCAGTAAACATGCCGGTCTCCTGATCACGACCAACATCAGGTGAACAGCTTCTGCCATCGTGAAAACTGTTATTCAACAAATATTGGTCGGGGCGAGAGGATTTGAACCTCCGACCCCTGCAACCCCATTGCAGTGCGCTACCAGACTGCGCTACGCCCCGGAAACATAGCTAATAGCTATTAGCTATTAGTGAAGAGCACCATTGTATCGCAAGTATATGCGAAAAGAATAGCCATTAGCGAATAGCCACTAGTAATGGAATCTGTAGAGGGGGCAATAGATTATATTGTTTTACTAATAGCTAATAGCTAATGGCTATTTGCTATCTTCTAAGAAGGTCAAGGACTTCTTCCAGTTCAGTGCGCAGTTGTTTGATGATCTGCTGGCTCTGGTTGGAGTCGTCTTTTGCCTCGTCACCGTTCAGCCGCTGCCGGGCTCCACCGATGGTAAAGCCCTGCTCGTAGAGGAGGCTGCGGATTTGCCGGATCAGGATAACATCATGACGCTGATAATAACGCCGGTTGCCGCGCCGCTTCAGCGGTTTAAGCTGTGGAAATTCCTGCTCCCAGTAACGCAGAACATGCGGCTTTACAGCGCATAAATCACTGACTTCACCGATGGTAAAATAGCGTTTTCCGGGAATTACGGGTAAATCAGGATTGTTCGATGCTTCCAGCATATGCCTCTACTCTTGCTTTAAGTTTCTGGCCCGGGCGGAAGGTCACAACTCGACGCGCTGTTATCGGGATCTCCTCACCGGTTTTGGGATTTCTCCCCGGTCTCTGATTCTTGTCCCGCAGGTCAAAATTGCCAAACCCTGACAGCTTGACCTGGTTGCCGGCCTCCAGTGCCGCGCGTACCTCTTCAAAAAACATCTCGACGATTTCCTTGGCCTCACGTTTATTCAAGCCAAGTTCCTCGTAGAGCCTTTCTGCCATATCCGCCTTTGTCAGCGCCATAGTTATTATTCTCTCAACGTCGCTCCGGTGTGAGTATGAAGCGCATTCAATATATCCCCAACCAGTGAATCCACCTCACTATCTATAAGAGTGCTCGAAGATCTCTGAAACGTCAAGCCAAATGTTAGACTTTTTTTCCCAATTTCAATACCTTCGCCCTGATATACGTCAAACAACTCTAGGTTTGAAAGCAAGTCTGATGCCGATTTTTCAATAATATTAATAATTTCCGCGACGGGCACAGATTGGTCAACGAGCAGCGATATATCACGCCTGACTGAAGGAAATCGCGAAAATTCAGTGTATTTTTTCAGGAGTTCGACGCATATCGAAGAAATTTTTAGCTCAAATATCAATACGTTTCGACTGAGATCAAGCATCTGCTGGATACGGGGGTGCATGACGCCAAGGACGCCGACCGGCTGGCTGTCGATGACAATTTCACAGGACTGGCCCGGATGCAGGAAACTGACCTCGGTAGGACGAAATTCGGCCCTTTGGCGGGTTCCCCCGGCCTGGAGCAGGAATTCCACATCGGACTTCAGGTCGTAAAAATCACTTGGCCTGTCCGGCGCAGACCAGTGCGGCGGCAACGCCGCGCCGTAGACCAGCCCGCAGATACGGGGCGTTTGCTCCAGGACCTCCGCCTGCCGATAGACCAGGCCGGATTCGAATAATCTGACCCTGTCCTGCTGCCGGTTGAGATTGTATTGCAACGCCTGCACAAGACCAGGCACCAAACTGGTGCGCATGACCGACAAATCCGAGGCAATGGGATTGGCCAGCGCCAGAGGTGCGATACCCGGCTCGAACATCTGCTGGATGGCCGGATCGATGAAACTGTAGACAACCGCCTCCTGGTAACCCCGATTGATCAAACCCTGGCGGGCATCGGCCAGGAAGTGCTCCTGCCGGTGTGGCGGATGCATGGCCAGTGTGGCCCCGGAATCGCTGCCCGGAATACGGTCATAACCGGTCACGCGAGCCAGTTCCTCGATCAGATCGGCTTCAATTTCTATATCGAATCGAAAAGACGGCGGTGTCACTTTCCAGCCATCGGCCGTTGCCTCGACCTGCATGTGCAGGGCTGAGAGTATGGTTTCGATGCGTTCATCGGTTATCTCGATCCCCAGTACCCGTGCAATGCGCTGCCTGCGTAATGCTACAGCCGGTCTCACAGGCAAACTTTCCGTGACTTCCTCGACCTGTACCGGCCCGGCTTCGCCGCCGCACAGTTGCAGGATCAGGCCAGTGGCCCGTTCAACGGCGTGTTCCTGGAGTTTGAAATCCACGCCGCGTTCAAAGCGGTGCGACGAATCGGTATGTAACCCGTACTGTCGGGCCTTGCCGATGATACTGAGCGGCTGAAAATACGCACTCTCAAGAAAAATATGCTGTGTGCTCCCGGTCACGGCGCTGTGCTCACCGCCCATGATCCCGGCCAGCGCCAGCGGTTTGTCGGCATCGGCAATTACCAGGGAACCTTCGACCAATGTACACAACTGGCCATCCAGCAGTTCCAGTTGCTCGCCGTCATTCGCCTGCCTGACCAGAATGCCGCCCGTGAGAGTATCGGCATCGAAGGCATGCATGGGTTGCCCCAGTTCAAGCATGACATAGTTGGTGATATCGACGACGATGTTGATGGAGCGCAGCCCGGAACGGCGCAGGCGTTCCTGCATCCACAGCGGTGTGGGCGCTGCGGCCCGGACATTTTTTATCAAACGTCCACAGTAGCGCGGGCAATCTTTCGATGCCTGCAACTGTATATCGATATTTGAGGTAATACTCGCGGCTACCGTTTCTATAGCCAGCGGAGTATAGGCAGCGCTGCTGAGGGCAGCCGCATCCCGGGCGATCCCGGCAACTCCAAGGCAATCACCGCGGTTCGGCGTCAGGGACAATTCAATGATCGTATCGTCCAGGTTCAAAGCCTGACGGATGTCGGTCCCCGGCGGATGATCACCTTCCAGGGACAGCAGGCCCTCGGCCTCTTCCGCCAGTCCGAGTTCGCGCGCGGAGCACAGCATGCCGGCCGAGGCAACACCACGGAGTTTCGCGGCCTTGATCTTCATGCCACCCGGCAGCTCCGCACCGGGCATGGCCAGCGGAAAGAAAGCGTTTTCAACAACATTGGCCGCGCCACAGACGATGGTTACGGGATCCGAGTGTCCACAGTCCACCTGGCATACCCGCAACTTGTCGGCATCGGGATGGGCATCGACCTTGATGACCCGAGCGACCACCACACCACTGAATTCGGGCGCCACCGCTTCCGTACCTTCCACCTCGAGACCGGACATGGTCAGGCGATCGAGAAGGTCATCCCTGTCGAGATCCGTGTCCAGCCACTCACGCAGCCATTGTTCGCTGAATTTCATATGCTTATCGTGGTTGATTGGTGATTAGTGAATGGTGATTAAAACCACCACTTTTTGACTATCCACCACTCACCATTCACTGTCCCCTGTTCACTGTTCACTGTTGTCTGTTCACTGCTCACTGTGTGATTGGTGAATAGTGAATGGTGATTAAAACCACCACTTTTGACTATCCACCACTCACCATTCACTGGCCCCTGTTCACTGTTGTCTGTCGTCTGTTCACCGTTCACCGTTCACCGTTCACCAATTAAACTGTCGTAAAAACCTCAAATCGTTTTCAAAAAAGGAGCGTAAATCGCGAATGCCATACTGCAGCATGGCCAGGCGCTCAACACCCATACCAAAGGCGAGGCCTGTGTATTTCTCGTTATCGATACCAACGTTTTCCAGTACCTTCGGATGCACCATGCCGCAACCAAGCACTTCAAGCCAGCCGTGCTCCCCCATGATATCGACCTCGGCGGAGGGCTCGGTAAACGGGAAGTAGGAAGGACGAAACCGGATCTGTAATTCCCTGGAAAAAAACTTCTGCAAAAAATCGATCAGCAAACCTTTTAACTGGGCGAACGTGACCTGTTCATCCACCAGCAGGCCCTCGACCTGGTGAAACATCGGTGTGTGGGTCATGTCGGAGTCGCAGCGGTAGACCCGGCCCGGGGCAATGAAGCGGAACGGCGGCCGGTTGTTCTGCATGTAACGGATCTGTACCGAGGAAGTATGCGTGCGTAACAGGGTATTATCACTGAAATAGAACGTATCGTGCATGGCCCGCGCCGGATGGTGGGCCGGAATATTCAACGCCTCGAAGTTATGATAGTCATCCTCGATCTCGGGACCTTCGGCGACCTCGAAACCGACCTGACTGAACAGGGCGACGATCCGGTCCATGGTCAGGGTGACCGGATGCAAGCCGCCCTGTGACTGACCCCGGCCGGGCAAGGTGACATCAATTTTTTCGCGGGCCAGTTGTTCGGTCAGGCGGGCTTCTTCCAGTGTCCGCTTTCTGGATTCAATGGCTTCTTCCAGCTGATCTTTCGCCGCATTGACCCGCTGGCCGGCCTGTTTGCGCTCTTCCGGTGGCAAGCGGCCAAGCTGTTTTAACTGCTGGGTCAGCCGGCCTTTTTTGCCCAGATAGTCGATGCGTATCTGATCCAGACCGGCCAGATCAGCCGCATCCCTGACGGACGCCAGCGCCGTTTCGAGCAACTCGGACAGTTCTTGCATATCAGCTTCCGGAATGAAAAAGGGGAAAGTAAAACTTTCCCCTGCTAATGTGACGATTTCGTTGTTATCAGATGGATTAACTGGCCAGGGAAAGCTTCGCCTCATTCACAAGTCCAGCAAAGGCTTCGCTGTTATTCACCGCCAGTTCAGCCAGCACCTTGCGATCAATATCAATATCCGCCCTGTTTAGGCCATTGATCAACTGGCTGTAGGAAAGACCATGCAGTCGTGCAGCTGCATTGATGCGGATGATCCACAATGAACGAAACTGGCGTTTCCTCTGGCGACGGTCGCGATAAGCGTATTGACCGGCCTTGGTGACTGCCTGCTTGGCGACGCGAAAAACATTCTTGCGGCGACCCTGGTAGCCTTTGGCCTGGGCGATCACTTTTTTATGTCGGGCTCGTGCAGTGACCCCTCGTTTAACTCTTGGCATATCTGCTTACCTCTGTTTAGCTGTTGGGCAACAATTGCGCGACGGCTTTCTGATCATTGTCATGAACGGCAATGATGTCACGCAACTGGCGTTTCCGCTTGGTGCTTTTCTTGGTCAATATATGACTGCGATGCGACTGGCGATGCTTGAACTTGCCGGAACCGTTCCGGGAAAATCGCTTGGCCGCACCGCGGTTGGTTTTAATCTTTGGCATTCTTTACTCCAAAATTTGCTATCTCTGTTGTTTCAGCTTCAGAGCTGTAACATAAATTTCTGTTTCTTGTGATTGGTGAATAGTGACTGGTGATTAAAAACCACCCCATTGTGACCACTCTCCATTCACCATTCACTGTTATCTGTTATCTGTTATCTGTTATCTGTTATCTGATATCTGATATCTGATATCTGAATCACCGTTTCGGCGCCATAACCATAACCATCTGCCGGCCTTCCATTTTCGGAAACTGTTCCACGGCAGCCAGTTCCGACAAGTCGCCTTCAATGCGTTTCAGCATTTTGGTGCCCAGTTCCTGGTGGGCCATTTCACGACCCCGGAATCGCAGCGTCACCTTGACCTTGTCACCGTTATTCAGGAATTTGATGAGATTCTTCAGCTTGACCTGGTAATCACCCTCGTCCGTCCCGGGACGAAACTTCACCTCCTTGACCTGGATCTGCTTCTGTTTTTTCCTGGCGGCATGGCGTTTCTTGTTCAGATCGAACAGGTACTTGCCATAATCCATCACCCGACATACGGGTGGCTCGGCATTCGGTACGATTTCTACCAGATCCAGTTCGGCTTCTTCTGCAATTCCCAAAGCCTCTTGTATTGAGAGTATACCTACCTGCTCACCCTGTGCGCCTATTACCCGTACTTCTTTGGCTGATATTTGATCATTCAGGCGCGTCTGTTTATCTGCGGTAATAAATTATTCCTCCAGGTTCTGTTCTGTACGGCCGTATCTCGCGATATCGCTGTTGATGAGTTCCAGAAAGGCGTGCTCTGACATTGCCCCAAGGTCATCACCGCTGCGAGTCCTGACGGCCACGGTGTTATTTTCCTGCTCACGCGCCCCGACTACGAGTTGGTAGGGGATGCGCTGCATGGCGTGCTCGCGGATTTTAAGGCCGATCGTTTCATTTCTCAAGTCAGTTTCTGCCCTGAGACCTTGATTTTTCAGGCTTTCCGCTACTTTTTTTGCATAGTCTACATGATTTTCACTGATTGAGATGACCACGGCCTGTACCGGGGCCAGCCAGGCCGGCAGGGATCCGGCATTTTCCTCGATCAATATGCCGATAAACCGCTCCATGGAACCGAGGATCGCCCGGTGCAGCATGACCGGCACCTGCTTCTGGCTGTGCTCGTCGACGTAGGTCGAGCCGAGGCGCTCCGGCATGGAAAAATCCACCTGGATGGTGCCACACTGCCAGACCCGGTCCAGGCAGTCACGCAACGAAAATTCGATTTTCGGACCGTAAAAGGCACCCTCGCCCGGCTGCAGTTCCCAGTCCAGGTTTTTGTCATTCAGCGCCACTTCCAGCGCTTTTTCCGCCTTGTCCCAAACCTCGTCACTGCCGACCCGCTGTTCCGGGCGGGTGGAAAGCTTGATAATGACCTCGTCAAAGCCGAAATCGTGGTAGACCTCAAATAACAGGTCAATGAAATTTGCGACTTCTGACTGGATCTGGTCTTCGGTACAGAAAATGTGGGCATCGTCCTGGGTAAAATAACGTGCCCGCATGAGTCCATGCAGCGTCCCGGAGGGCTCGTTGCGGATGCATGAGCCAAATTCCGCCAGTCTGAGTGGCAAATCCCGGTAACTTTTCAGCCCCTGGTTGAATACCTGTATATGACACGGGCAATTCATGGGCTTGATGGCATATTCCCGGTTTTCGGATTGTGTTGTAAACATATCGTCCTGGAATTTATCCCAGTGTCCTGAACGCTCCCATAGACTCCGGTCAGCCATCTGCGGGGTATGGATCTCCTGGTAACCGTTGTCGCGCATCTTGTTACTGACGTAATCACGTATGATCTTGTAGATAGTCCAGCCGTTCGGATGCCAGAACACCATGCCCGGGGCCTCTTCCTGGAAATGGAAAAGCTCCTGCTTGCGCCCCAGTTTCCGGTGGTCACGTTTTTCCGCCTCTTCCAGCCGATGCAGATAGGCCTTGAGATCCTTTTTATTGCCCCAGGCGGTACCGTAGATCCGCTGTAACATTTCATTGCTGGAATCGCCGCGCCAGTAGGCGCCGGCCACTTTCATCAGCTTGAACGCCTTGAGTTTGCCGGTGCCCGGCACATGCGGCCCGCGGCAGAGGTCGATAAATTCGCCCTGTTTATAGAGCGAGAGCTCCTCGTTGGCCGGTATTGACTCGATGATCTCGGCCTTGTACTCCTCGCCCATATCGCGGAAGAATTTCACTGCCTCATCCCGCCCCATGACGGATCGCTGAACGACAAAATCCTTTTGCGCCAGTTCGTTCATTTTATTCTCGATAGCCTTGATGTCTTCCGGGGTAAACGGCCGTTCGTAGGCAAAATCGTAATAGAAACCATTTTCGATGACCGGCCCTATGGTGACCTGGGCCTCCGGGAACAGCTCCTTCACGGCCTGGGCCATCAGGTGGGCACAGGAGTGACGGATTATTTCCAGGCCTTCCTCGTCCCGATCCGTGATGATCCGCAGATCGGCATCGTCAGTGATTTCATGGGAGGCATCCACCAGGCGCCCGTTAACCTCACCGGCGAGCGTGGCCTTTGCCAGCCCCGGGCCTATCGCTTCGGCGACATCGATGACAGAAACTGGATGATCGAATTGACGTTTACTACCGTCAGGAAGTGTAATACCTGGCATACCTATTCCTCAGTGGTGGCCCCCACAACAGGTCACGTGAAAAGCACAGCTAATAGCTATTAGCTATTAGAAAAACATCTGTAGCTTCACTAATAGCTACTCGCTAATAGCCATGTGTTTAAATAGCTATGTGTTTGGTTTCAATGGCCTTTACTAATAGCTAATAGCTACTCGCTAATAGCTATGTGTTTGCTTTCAATGGCCTTTACTAATAGCTAATGGCTACTCGCTAATAGCTATGTGTTTGCTTTCAATGGCCTTTACTAATAGCTAATGGCTACTCGCTAATAGCTATGTGTTTGCTTTCAATGGCCTTTACTAATAGCTAAT
>MRWF01031315.1_pt1 | contig 102423 bp, 99 predicted proteins | sample 1013331 | NCBI WGS metagenome assembly MRWF01 (sample SAMN06117577, study PRJNA244670) | biofilm metagenome | biome: Water; feature: Cathode Biofilm; material: Biofilm; isolation source: microbial consortium enriched at the cathode of a solar microbial fuel cell | place: USA: District of Columbia ... | reverse complement strand
TCCTGGCGGCGGAGCGTTTCGCCGAGCTCAAGAAGCTCTACGAAAAAGCCCAGCGTTCGTTCAAGCGCAACGGCCGTGACCACGCCAGCACCGCCAAGGCCCAGGAAGCCCTGGCCGCGCACTTCACCCTGTTCAAACTGGTGCCGCGCATCTACGACCAGCTGCTGGTCGGCGCCCGCACCCACCTGGACACCGTGCGCCGCTTCGAGCGCCACATCATGGCGCTGGCGATCCGCCGCGCCGGCGTGCCGCGCCGTGACTTCATCAAGATCTTCCCCGGCAACGAAACCAACATGGACTGGGTGGATCAGACGCTCAAGAGCAAGAAGTCCAAGGACTACGCCGACAAGCTCCGCCTGGTGAAAGAAGACATCCAGCGCAACCAGCGCAAGATCATGACCCTGGAAGAGGTCATCGGCCTGCCCGTGGCCGACATCAAGGAGATCAACCGCCGCATCTCCATCGGCGAAGCCAAGGCACGCCGCGCCAAGAAAGAAATGGTCGAGGCCAACCTGCGCCTGGTGATCTCCATCGCCAAGAAGTACACCAACCGCGGCCTGCAGTTCCTGGACCTGATCCAGGAAGGCAACATCGGCCTGATGAAAGCCGTGGACAAGTTCGAATACCGCCGGGGCTACAAGTTCTCCACCTACGCCACCTGGTGGATTCGCCAGGCGATCACCCGCTCCATCGCCGACCAGGCACGCACCATCCGGATTCCGGTGCACATGATAGAGACGATCAACAAGATCAACCGGGTGCAACGCCAGATGCTGCAGGAAATGGGCCGCGAACCGACCCCGGAAGAACTGGGCGTGCGCCTGGAAATGCCGGAAGACAAGGTCCGCAAGGTGCTCAAGATCGCCAAGGAACCGATTTCCATGGAAACCCCGATCGGCGACGACGAGGACTCCAGCCTGGGCGACTTCATCGAAGACGGCAACGTGGACTCGCCGGTGGATTCCGCCACCTCCCTGGGCCTGGAAGAAGCCACCCGGGAAGTGCTGGCCAACCTCACCGCCCGCGAAGCCAAGGTGCTGCGCATGCGCTTCGGTATCGACATGAACACCGACCACACCCTCGAGGAAGTGGGCAAGCAGTTCGACGTCACCCGGGAGCGGATCCGTCAAATAGAGGCCAAGGCGCTGCGCAAGCTCCGCCACCCCTCGCGCAGCGAACATCTCCGCAGCTTCCTCGACGCGGACATGTAATTCGGTATATAACTACCGGCCCGGACAGTCCCGCTGTCCGGGCCTCCTTGTGGAGCGGGCCCGGCCCGCGAAAGCAGGCGCAGCCTGCGGCAACAACAATCAAAACTATCTCGGGCCTATAGCTCAACTGGTTAGAGCAGCGGACTCATAATCCGTTGGTTGCAGGTTCAAGTCCTGCTGGGCCCACCATCTCCCCATTTCCCGAACCACCCATCCAGAGCCTAACCCCAGCGCGCCTGCGAATAACGGAACACCGGCAGCGAGACACGCCAGCGGATGGCCACCATGCGCAGCAGCAGGCCGACGCTGAACGCGGCCAGTTGCGTCACGCCCTCGCCCACGCCCTGGCGCAGCAGGAACAGGTACAGCACGGCCACCACCAGAGACACACAGGCGTAGATTTCCCGGCGCAGCACCTGTGGCACCCGGCCGCACATAATGTCCCTGATGATCCCGCCGAAGATGCCGGTGGTGATCCCCGACATGACCACCACGATGGGCTCATAACCCAGCTCCAGCGCGACATTGCAGCCGATAATGGTAAAAGCGACCAGGCCGATGGCATCGAGAACCAGAAACAGCTGGCGCAAGTGGCGCATGAACCGGGCGATCGCAATGGTAACCAGGCCACCGATGAGGGTCATGTAGATGTAGCTGGGATGCTGGGTCCAGGTGACCGGGAAGTTGCCCAACAGAATGTCGCGAACGGTACCGCCACCCAGAGCGGTGAGAAAGGCGATCACGGCCACCCCGAACAGATCCATGTTGCGGCGTCCGGCGGCCAGGGCTCCGGACATGGCTTCGGCGGTGATGGCAATGAGATAGACAGAGGTCAGCACACAGTACTCCTGCGTTTACTTGGCCTCTCCCCCTGTCCTGCTACCTGAGAGTTTACAGAGCGGGTCTGCTTGCCCCTTCGGTGGACTGCGTGAGCAGCCTCTCTCCAGACGGCGTTGGATGGTGTCCGCAGTACCTGTGCCTGAGCGTTTATGGGAGGTTGCGCCTTCGGCGGGGCCCGCGGCCCTCTCTCCTGCGGATGAGCGGAGTATAGAGGCGGACAGGTCGGCCGTCGAGAAACCCGAAGACATAGTGACACCGCGCCGACGGGCCTATTTCAAGAATCGGAATAACGGTAGCAAGCCACAAAGGTATTGCGACATCGTGAACGCTCGTACTTTTTTCGTACTAACCACTGTTCAGTGTGCGATTTTCAGGCTACCTTCACGTTATGTTCACACTAACCGTCAATGCGGCACATCCGCTGGCTGCAAGGGCCCTAAAACCAACACTGGCGTATAAGAACGAGTATGCAGCTATGTCACATTCCAATGGCAACCATACCGCGAACGTGATCCAGCGCCTGGTAAGTCACGACCACGACATAACTCTGTTTTCCAAGCGCCTGGCCCACTCCTTGAAGGCGGAGGTAACGGGCTCGATACAAAAACCGGACTGCTTCTCCTGGAAGTCAGCGCCGCCGGAAGAGACCTGACGCATTACGTTCGTGATGGTTATTTTTCGTTCGATATCGAAGCAAAAATCACTCCCGAGGGTCACGAAAAAGAGGTACACAGTTTCGACAGGATCCCGGCAGAGGTGCACAAAAAGGATGCCGATACATACCTGATTCGATGCCGGCTTCCGGAATCGGTCTTTGTTACCGAAAGCCGTGGCGCATTGCGAATACCCTTCATACTCGGCATGAACGCCAGGGTATCGATCTCGGCCTATGAATCCGAGCTGACTATAGAAGCGCGGGTTCGGAACTTCTCCGCGGGCGGCTGTCTGGCCGACATGTCGATCGAAGACAGTCTTTCACTATATGTGGGGCAAACAGTGCCGGACCTGGCCATCACCTTCCCCAATGGTGAATGTCTTTTTTCGAAAGGGCGGGTCCGCCACATACGTCCGTTCGGCAGCCTTGGACGCGCGGCGGTCGGCCTTCAATTCATCGACGTGTCCAGCTCCATGAGCAAGGAGATATTCCAACATATCGCAGAATGCGAACGGGAAGCCGCCAGCCGGTCCGGTCTGAAGGAGAACGTCACACCTTCGGAGCTTTTCATTGCAAAAAGAACCGGCGCCACGGCCACCAGTATTAGTAAAAGCGAGAAGTCCAAAATGTCCCGGCAGCCCGCCATGGTTCCAGAAGTGTTAAAGGTCGCTCAGCAGCTCAAAGTCATCATGATGTTCATAAAAAACCGCGGTATCTTCAGCGAAGACACGCTGTTCGAATGTGGTGACATCTTGATAGACGGCGTGAAAGAGAACCGAAAACAGTTGCTCTACGCACTCTCTTTCCTCAGAGGGCAGCCCGAATGGGTGCGTCACGCGGTGCAATCATCGGGCCTTCTCGCCGACATGTTGATCACGCGGGACCCATACTCAAGGCAGATTCGAGAGGCTGTCATCGGCGCCTTGATCCATAACATGGGCAAGCCTCTTTTAATCGGCAAACAGATACCGTCTTTAAAAGTGAATATGAATCCCGCCCAGAGAGACCTCCTCAAAAGGCACCCGGATACCCTTCTAAAGAAGCTGGCCGCTTTGAACTGGGAGCCGACAAAAACCTGCCGGGATATCATCGAGAACGCGAACGAGCGCCTGGATGGCAGCGGTTACCCCGCCGGCAAAGCCGCGTCACGGCTCTCGGGCCAGGCCAAGCTGCTATCCGTCATCAAGGTGGTAAATAAACTCACCCATGAGCGAAACGGCGCGGCGCCGATGCCGCCTTTGGATGCGTACCGCTGGGTCTATGTCCGTCCCGACCTCTATGAGACCGAAATCGTGGTCGAGTACATTAAACATTACGGTTTCTACCCGATCGGGAGCCTGGCCAGATTCTCCGGCGGCTTTCTGGCCTGGGTCATGGATATAGACGGCAAAGGCACACCGAATAAAGTGCAGCTCACAAAAAACCTGGCGTTTCCGGACACCTCCATTGATACCGTGTTGACGTCCGCGGACTTCCACCAGATCGGAACCCTGCAAGGCATCGTCAACCCGGATGATTTCGGCGTAAAACCAGTGTTCTGAGACAGCCAACGGCAATAACCGATGGCAAAAAAAGGCGGGGCTGGTAGGGTAGCCGAATGACGCTTTCAAACCTTCAAAACCGGGCTATCGACACCGACCAGTGGTCGGCGTCGACGCACGCCTTCCATACCTGACGCCGCACCCCAATGGAACGTCCCCGGGGGTTCGGCGCCGCCGGGGACAAACGCACCCTCACGTTTCCATTGGAGAATATGGCATGGCCAACCTGCCCCCTATTACTATTTCCACCCTTGACCGCGACCGCCTTTACGCTCTGCTTGAGCACCACCACGAGGACCAGGAAGTGGTCGAGCACCTCTATGACGAACTGGACCGGGCCGAGTGCCGCCCCCTGAAAGAGATGCCCGACGACGTGGTGACACTGCACCGCTGGGCCTATTTCAAGAATCAGGACAACGGCCGGGAGCACCGTCTTATGCTGGTGATGCCGGACGAAGTGAGCGAAGGCCCGGACCGGCTGTCCATCCTGAGCCCGGTGGGCGCGGCCCTGCTCGGTTTATCCGTGGGCGCCACCATCGACTGGCCCAGCAAGGGCAAGGTGCTGCGTTTGACGCTGATCAGCGTGGCTCGAGGCCTCTGATGCGCCTGCGCCCCGACCCGTTCACCCTGATCCTGCTGGCCGCCATCCTGGCCGCATCGCTATGGCCCGCCGAGGGCACGTTGGCGGCGTGGCTGGGGCGGCTCGGCACCCTGGCCGTGGCGGTGCTGTTCTTTATCCATGGCGCGGCCCTGTCGCGGGACCAGATCCGCGCCGGCGCCACGCATTGGCGCCTGCATCTGTTTATCGCCGCGCTGACGTTTCTACTGTTTCCGCTCCTGGTCCTGCCGATCGACGGGCTGGCGCCGCGCTGGATCCCCGAGGATCTGGCCCTGGGGTTTCTTTACCTGGGCGTATTGCCGTCGGCGGTGTCCTCGTCGATCGCCTTTACCGCCATGGCCCGGGGCAACGTGCCCGCCGCCATCTGCAGCGCCGCGGCTTCCAACGTGTTCGGCATGATGCTCACCCCGTTCTTGTTGATGTTACTGGTGAGCACCACCGGCGACGGCGGCTTCGATACCTTGCAAGCGCTCAGGGATATCGTCCTTCAGTTGCTGCTGCCTTTTGCCCTCGGCCATGGGCTGCGCCGCTGGCTCGGTCCCTGGCTGGACCGGCACCCCGGCTTTTCCGCCCGCTACGACCAGGGCGTTATTCTGCTGATCGTCTACGCGGCCTTTTCCCAATCGGTGGCCAGCGGTCTGTGGCAGCAACTGCCGGCCACCGCCATCGTGCTGGCCGTGGCGCTGTGTCTGCTGTTGCTGGTGATACTGCTGGCGCTCACCACCTGGCTGTCGCGGCGCGCCGGTTTTAGCCGGGCCGATGAAATCGCCGCGGTCTTTTGCGGCTCGAAAAAGAGCCTGGCGTCGGGGCTGCCGATGGCCAAGGTGCTGTTCGCCGGCCATCCCGGGTTCGGCATGATCATTCTGCCGATCATCTGCTACAACCAGATCCAGATTCTGGTGGGTGCCGCCCTGGCGCAACGCTATTTAAAGCAAGCCGAGGACAGCCAGTGAACCAGGAGGAACAGGCGCGTCACTGCTTCTCAAGGTACATCTTCAACGCCACCGCGTTGTTGTGCTCGGTATCCTTGGCGGCATAGAGCAACGTCAGCGTGCCGCCATGAGCGCTTTCCAAAACAGACTCGACGGCCTCGCCTTGCTGGTCCAGCTCGGCGTGGAATTTCTGGTAGAACGCCGCCCAGCGCTGCGGGTCGTGGTTGAACCACTTGCGCAGCTCGCTGGAGGGCGAGAGTTCCTTGCGCCATTCATCCGCCCGCAGGTCTTCTTTCTTGATACCGCGCGGCCAGACCCGGTCCACCAGCACGCGGTGGCCGTCTGACTTTTCCACGCCGTCATAGACGCGCTTGCACTGAATCCGGTGCGGTTGCTTCATGGACACTCCTTGTTTCGGGCGCGCCGGTACGGATGAAAAGCCGGGTTAACCGCCCAGGCTTTCCCAGGCGCGCTGCGCGCGCATGGCGCGCGGCTTGCCGGCGACCTGGAACAGCGGGCGGTCGCGCCGCCAGCGTTCGGCGGCGGCGTCCCGCTCATCGGCCCAGAGCGCGTCCGCTTGCTGGTAAAGGTCGTTGGTGCGCGCCAGGGCGCCGGTCAACGCGATATGGGTGGCCGGCGCACCGGCGGGTTGCGCCGCCACGGCGGCGAGCCCGGTCAGGCTGGCGATGAGACTTTCCAGAAAAGACCGGGGCCAGCCCCGGGCGCGGCCTTCCCGCACCAGCCAGGCCTGCACCGCCAGGGCGATGAAGGTGTCCTCCACGGTACGGAACGGCTTCACGAAGTCGCTGTAGCCGTCACCGGGCATCAATGCTTCGGCCTTGGCACCGTCGAACACGGCGGCCACATGGGGGACTTCGGGAACGAACTCCAGCGGCGGCTTTTCCACCAGGCTGACGCCCTGGGTGTGGGTGCCGACGCGGGCGATCTTGAGCGCCGGGAGGTCGGTCTCGCCGCCGCCGTCCACGCGCCCCACCACCAGCAGGCCGGTGCAGGCGGAGCCCAGGGTGGTCCAGGTTTTCCGGCCGGTGACGGTAACGCCGCCCGCGCCGTCGTCGGCGATGCGCGTTTCGATGTCCCGGGGGCGGTTGCCGCCGGCTTCGGTGGCGCACATGGCCAACAGTTCGTGGTCGTCCACGGTGCCGCCGTTCACTTGAATCAGCTGTCGCAGCGCCGACTGATAGCCGGCGGCGAACGCCCAGCCCACCCGGTCGGCGGCGAAGCCGCCGCGCAGGGCCAGCCCTACCGGGTCATGGCGCTCGGCGGCCAGTTGGCGCCATTGTTCGCACCAGGCTTGCAGGCCGTCCGGCGCGGGGACCTCGGTGGGCCGGGTCAGACAGAACGTCAGGTCGTCATTCATGGTCAAAACGCCGCTCTCCCCACCGACGCACCGCCGTCGATAAACAGGGTCTGGCCGGTGATGTAGCCGCTGTGCTCGCCGAGCAGAAATTCCATGGCGGCGGCGATTTCGTCCGGCTTGCCGAAGCGGTCCATGGGTACGGACGCCAGATAGCGGGCCTCGCCCTCGCTGCCGGGCGGATTGTTTTCGCGGAACAGTTCGGTCTCGGTGGGCCCGGGGGCCACCGCGTTAACGGTGATGCCGGTGCGCGCCAGTTCCAGCGCCCAGGTGCGAGTGAAATTCACCAGCGCCGCCTTGGCAGAGGCGTAGGCGGTGCGCCCGGGCATGCCCAGCACGGTCAGGCTGGACACATTGAGCACCCGGCCCCAGCCCTGTTCGCGCATGTTCGGCAGCACCGCCTGGGTGGCCTGGATGGCGGAGTGCAGGTTGACGCCCATGACCGCGTCGAAGCTGTCCAGGTCGATCTCGCCGAGCGGCTGCGGGCGCACCAGGCCCACATTGTTGACCACACCGTCGAACCGGAAGCGGCGCGCCAGGTCGGCGAACACGTCCTCCGCCTGCTGGCGGTCGGACAGATCCGCCGACACCAGGGTGCCGGGAAAGTCCCGGTCGTCCGCGCGGCGGGCGATGCCCACCACGCCGTGGCCGGCGGCCGCCAGCCGCTGGGACAGGGCCCGGCCGATGCCCTTGCTGGCACCGGTGATCAAATAGGTTCTTGTCGTGGTCATTCAACGCTCCAATTGAAAAGGCCCGTTCAGCGGGCCGGCACGCCCTTCACGGTGGCGCCGTCGGGGACATCGTGCAGCACCACGGCGCCGGCGCCCACCACCACATTGTTGCCAATAGTGACGCCTTCGCGCACCACCGCGCCGATACCGATAAAGCTGCCCTCGCCGACGGTGACGTTGCTGGCCAAATGGGTGCCGGGGCAAAGGTGGGCACCGTCGCCGATCACGCAATCCCGGTCCACGGTAGCGCCGGTGTTGACGATCACCCCCAGGCCGACGCGGCTGTCCACGCTGACCACGCCGCCGGCCAGCACCACCGCGCCGGGGGTGATCTCGGCGAAACGGCTCACCGACGCCTGGGGGTGGATGATGGTGGCCAGGCTCACGTTCTTCGACACCAGTTCGCGCAGGCGGCTCAGGCGGGCGTCATTACGGCCGATGCCCACCGCCACCGAATCGATGTGCACCAGGGCGTCGAGCAGCGCGCCGCTGCAACCGACGATCTGCCAGCGCTCGTTGGCCTGTTTGTCCGGCCAGGCGTCATCGTAGAACTCGATTTTCCGCCACCCGGACGCCATCGCCGTATCGGCGAGCACCTTGCCGTGCCCGCTGGCACCCAGAATCGCTAACGACCTTGTCATACCCACCTCCTCACGCCGGTGCTGGTCCCTTCGTTGTACCACAAAAGCGGCGGCGGGGAGCGTGGCGACATGCGACGTCCACCGCGACGAAAAAGACAGCGGTCCGCCCCGGTGCGTACAATAACGGCTCTCGCACGCCACGACCGATCCCATGACCGACCAGCGCTTGATACCGCCCTGCCTGCACGACCTGGACGTTAGCGCCTGGGACGCCGGCCTGTATCTGGCGCGCTGCCGGTTTCGCCCGGAACAACTGCGCGACAACGCCTTCCAGCTGGCCCGCGTCCCCGAGCCGGACACCCTGCGCGGCGCCATCGCCAAGCGCCGCTGCGAGTACCTGGCCGGCCGGGTGTGCGCCGCCACCGCCGGCCAAGCGCTCACCGGTGAGAGCCTGATTCCGGCGCTGGGCAAAGACCGCGCGCCGCTGTGGCCGGCGCCCCTGGTGGGCGCCATCACCCACAGCCACGGGCGTGCCGCGGCGCTGGTGGGGCACCGGGATCAATGGCAAGGGCTGGGTCTGGATTATGAGGCCTGGCTGGCGCCGCGCCGGGCGCTACGCCTGGCCGGGGAGATACTGACCGAACAGGAACGCCAGGCCCTGCAGGGCCTGGATGAGGCCGAGCAGGCACGCCGGATCACGCTGACGTTTTCGGTGAAGGAGAGTCTGTTCAAAGCGCTCTACCCGCTCACCGGACGGCGCTTTTACTTCCAGGACGCGGCCCTGGACGGAGAAGACCGGATCCGCCTGCTGACCACCCTGTCCGCCGACTGGCGGCAGGGGGAAATTCTGCCTTACCAGCGGCGGGACGAAGAGGCCGGGGTGCTGAGCTGGATCCGGGTTCCCGCTTAGAACAGGTCCTGATCCAGGCTCATCATGGTGCCGGCACCGGCCTTGATCTGCTCGGCCAGGGCGCCGGCGCGGGGCAGCAGGCGCTCGTAGTAGAAGCGGCCCACGGTGACCTTGGCGCGGCCGAAGTCGTCGTCGCGTTGCGCGGCGGTGACCATCATGCGCGCCCACAGCCAGGCGTAGGTGACGTAGCCGAACAGGTCCAGGTACTCCACCGCGTTGGCATTGACCGCGTCCGGGTTGTCGCCGGCCTGGCGCAGCATCTCGGCGGTGGTGCTTTCCAGCAGATCCACGGCGCTGACCAGACGTTCCTTGATGCCGTCCAAGCCCGGCTGGTTGCCGTTGTCATCGATCCAGCGGCGCATGTCGGCGAGGTACGCTTCCACGTATTTACCGCCGTTACGGGTCACTTTGCGGCCGGCCAGATCCAGCGCCTGGATGCCGTTGGTGCCTTCGTAAATCTGCGAGATGCGGCAGTCGCGCACGAACTGCTCCATGCCCCACTCACGCACGTAGCCGTGGCCACCGAACACCTGCTGGCCGATCACCGTGGTGTCGAAGCCACGGTCGGTGAAGAACGCCTTGGCCACCGGGGTCATCAGGGCGACCCGGTCCTGGGCGGCTTTTTTCTCGGCCTCGTCCTCGGAGAACTTGGCCTTGTCCAGCTCCATGCCCACATAGGCGGACAGCGCCCGGCCGCCTTCGTTGAGGGCGCGCATGGTCAGCAGCATGCGGCGCACGTCGCCGTGGACGATGATCGGGTCGGCGTTGCCGCCTTCGTTCTGGACGCCGGTGGCGGCGCGGCCCTGAAGACGCTCGCGGGCGTAGTCGGCGGCGCTCTGGTAGCTCACCTCACCCAGACCCAGGCCCTGGATGCCGATGGACAGGCGCTCGTAGTTCATCATCGTGAACATGGCCGCCAGGCCCTGGTTGGGCTCGCCGATGATCCAGCCCTTGGCGTCGTCGAAGTTCATCACGCAGGTGGCGGAGCCCTTGATGCCCATCTTGTGCTCGATGGAACCGGCGGCGACGCCGTTGCGCTCCCCGGCGTCGCCGTTGGCGTCGGGCAGGAACTTGGGCACCAGGAACAGGGAAATGCCCTTGGAGCCGGCGGGGGCGTCCGGCAGCTTGGCCAGCACCAGGTGGATGATGTTGTCCACCATGTCGTGCTCACCGCCGGTGATGAAGATCTTGGTGCCGGAGATGTTGTAGGAGCCGTCGTCGTTGGGCACCGCCTTGGAGCGCATGATGCCCAGGTCGGTGCCGCAGTGCGGCTCGGTGAGGCACATGGTGCCGCTCCACTCGCCGCTGTAGAGCTTGGGCAGGTAGGCCTGCTTGAGCTCTTCGGAGGCGTGCGCGTCCAGGCACAGGGTGGCGCCGTTGGTGAGCGCCGGGTACAGCGCGAACGAGGAGTTGGCGCTGTGCATCATCTCCTCGAACAACACCGCCAGGGATTTGGGCATGCCCTGGCCACCGAATTCCGGGTTGCCGGAAAACGCGCTCCAGCCGTTCTCGGCGTAGGTCTTGAAGGCTTCCTTGAAGCCTTCGGGGGTGGTCACTTCGCCGTTGTCGAAGTGGCAGCCCTGCTCGTCGCCTTCCCGGTTGAGGGGGAACAGCAGGTTTTCCACCATCTTGCCCGCTTCATCGAGGATCGCGTCGGACAGATCGCGGGTCACCTCGGCGGTGGCGGACATGGAAGCCCAGAGCTTATCGGCCTCGAACACATCGTTAAGGACGAAGCGCATGTCTTCCAGGGGCGCTTTATAGGTGGCCATTGGCATATCTCCCGAAACAGCTTGGTCGCGGGACGATAGTTTAGTCCCGGCGAACAGGGCGTAAATGTTTATTTGTGACCCGCCGTTCATCCTCTTCCCGGGGCTCCGGGCGGCGCCACAGCCACAACATCAGGGCGCACAGAAACAGCGGGACGCCGATCTTGACCGGGTTGGGCACGGGGGACAAGGCGATGATGCCGATACTGACGAGCATCATGGTGGAGGCGGCGCATTTGCCGCGCCGGGATATGGCGCCGCGCTCACGCCAATGGAGGATGGGCGGCCCATAACGGGGATGATCCAGCAACCAGGTCTCCAGGCGCGGCCAGCCCCGGGCGCCGGCCCAGGCGGCCACCAGCATGAACACCACGGTGGGCATGCCCGGCAGAACCACGCCGATCAAGCCCAGGGCCACGCACAGCAGCGCCAGGGCACGCCACAGGAATACCTTGATCATGGGCTGATTACAGCACGGCGGCCCCCCGCCGGGCCAGCGGCGGCCTATTGCTCCTCGAAGGAGGCGTAGTAGGCCGCCAGGCTGTCGATCAGGGCGCGCACCGCCGGCAGCATGCCCCGGCGGGACGGAAATACCGCATGGATGATGTCCCGTGGCGGCGCCCAGTCCGGCAACACATGGACCAGGTCGCCGCGCGCCAGGGCATCACGGACGGTCAGCAGCGGCAGTTGCACCACCCCGACCCCACCCAGCGCCGCCCGGCGCAGGGCCACCATATCGGTGGTGACGAAGCGCGGAGCGTGACGCACCGACAGCGGCTGGTCCCGGGGTCCGTACAGGTGCCATTCATAGCGCGGCGCCGGACTGCCCAGCCACAGCGTGGGCCAGCCGGCCAGGTCCTCGGGGCCGGCGGGCACGCCGTAGCGTTCGATCAGATCCGGACTGGCGAGCAGGCCCAGATGCCGCTCGGACAGCACCTTCATCACCAGGTCGCTGTCTTCCAGCGGCGGCTGGCGGACGCGGATCGCCACGTCCACCGCTTCGTGCACCAGATCGACCCGGCGGTTGGTGGCCTCCAGATGCACGGTGACACCCGGGTAATCGCGCATGAAGCCGGCCAGGAACGGGCCCACGTGCACATGCAAAAGCGTCACCGGGCAAGCCAGCCGGATCACCCCGCGGGGCTCCGCCCGCACGCTGTCGATGGCCTCCTGGGCGGCTTCCGCCTCCACCAGCATGGCCTTGCAGTGCTCGTAGTAGGTTTGGCCGGTCTCGGTGGTGGAGAAGTGGCGGGTGGAACGGTGAATCAGGCGCACCCCGAGCCGGTCTTCCAGGGCCGCCACCCGGCGGCTCAGTTTGGATTTCGGCACGCCGATGGCGCGGCCGGCCGGCGCGAAGCCGCCGTGCTCCACGGTTTGCGCGAAGTAATAGAGATCGTTCAGGTTTTCCATTGCGCCGCCATCATCGTCCCACAAGTAGAACAAAGCGTAGCATTTTAGCCTACTACCCGGCACACCGTCCCATTTATAGCATTCAAACCATGGAGAGGCAGCCGGCTTCTCCAGCCATCAAGGAGCTATATCATGAGTACTTACAATCGCTTGAATAAGGACGACGCGGCGGTACTGCTGGTGGACCATCAGGCCGGCCTGTTGTCGCTGGTCCGCGACATCGACCCGGACCGCTTCAAAAACAACGTGCTGGCCCTGGCGGACCTGGCCGAGTACTTCCAGCTGCCCACCATCCTCACCACCAGTTTCGAGGACGGCCCCAACGGCCCGCTGGTGCCGGAACTCAAGGCGCAGTTCCCGGACGCGCCCTACATCGCGCGGCCCGGCCAGATCAACGCCTGGGACAACGAGGATTTCCTCAACGCGGTGAAGGCCACCGGCAAGAAGCAGCTGATCATCGCCGGCGTGGTCACCGAGGTGTGCGTGGCGTTCCCGGCCCTGTCGGCTCTGGAGGAAGGCTTCGAAGTGTTCGTGATCACGGACGCGTCGGGCACCTTCAACGCCATGACCCGGGACGCCGCCTGGCAGCGGATGGCCGCCGCGGGGGCGCAGTTGATGACCTGGTTCGGGGCCGCCTGTGAATTGCACCGCGACTGGCGCAACGACATCGAGGGGCTGGGTACGCTGTTCTCCAATCACATTCCGGATTACCGCAATCTGATCACCAGCTACAACACCCTGACCTCGAAAGCCTGACCCGGTGGGCGCTCGCCGAAACGGCGGGCGCCCCCGGCAGCGGGGTTAATAGCCGCCGCTGTCCAAGGTCTCCGGCAAGTCAGTACTCACCCCACCACGGGCGGCCGCCTGGCCCTTGCTCATCAGTTCCTCGACCGTCATCGATTCCCCATTGAGAGTGACCTCGCCCTGCTCCAGCGTCAGGCGGGTACGCAACCGGCCGTTCTCCTGGCGCAGCCAGCCGCCGCTTTGGTAGTCCACCAGGCCGGCGCGCAGGCCGGGCGGCAGCAGCGCGGAGGCGGCGTCGAAATCAACACTCAGGTCCACCAGCCGGGCCAGCGCCGCGGGCGGCAGCATCTGCAGCTCGGCGAAGCTCGGGTTGAGGCCGTCCAGGCCGTTGTAATCGAGGGCGCTGTCCAGGGTGAGCTGGCGTTCGCCGGCGCCGTCCATCACCATCTTGACGGTCATGCCGGTGCGTTCGGGATGCAGCAGCTGGGTGCTCATCACGGTGATCATCTCTTCCCCCAACGCGGCCATCCGCTCGCCCTTCTCCTGCATCGCGGCGGCGTCACCCTCGCCGCTCATCGCCTGCATCATCATTTCCAGTTGCAGACTGTCCAGCTCCTGGGAGATGCGCTGCACGCGGATGGCGGCGGCGCGGTCGAAGCCGTGCCAGTCAAAGCCCAACCAGGCGCTGTCGACGCGCTCCGGCACCTGGTCACCGCTCAGCGCGTCCAGCCACAGGCCGCTGTCGCCGCTCAGGGTGTCGCCGTCTTCCCGGGTGCGGGTGCGCAGGGTCACGTTGCCCGCCACCTGCTCGCGGCCACCGGCGCTGACGCTGAGGCCGTTGGCCGCCATGGTCATGTCGATCAGCGGCAGCACCTCGCCGAGCATGGCCTTAAGGCGGACTTCCGCGTCCAGCTCCGGCAGCACCAGGGCGCCCTGCGGGCCGGCCACGCGCAGGTCGCGGCCGCGCACAAAGAAGTCGCCGACCTTGGCGACCGGGTCGTCGACCCGACCGTCCATGCGCAGCTCCGCCAGCGAGGCACTCAGCTCGGGGCTCTCGAACCGGAACGGCGACACCAGCACCCGCAGGTCCACGCCGCCGTCGAAGGTATACCAGCTGTGCCCGATCACCGGCGGCTGGCCGGCGAACAGGCCGTCGACCATCTGCTTGATTTCCGGCGGCAGCGGGCTCAGGTCCAGCTCGCTGCGCGCGTAGGCGAGCCCCAAGGACGGACCGTCGGGGCCGAACAGCAGCGGCCCGTAGTGAACCTCACCGCGATCACAAAGCTTGCCGGAGTAGGCCTGCAGCATGGCCATATCCGGCGGCAGCCGGTCGAACACCAGACAAATACGCGTGTCGGCGCCGAACAGCCCCTTGTCGTACTCGGCGATATCCAGCCGCACCAGGTCGGAGCCCGGTAAGATTTCCTGGCCCGCCACCTGGGCGCGCACCGTGTCTTCCACCTTATTGCCGATCACATAGCCGGCGGCCAGCCAGAGCCCGCCCAGCACCAGGACCGCGAGAAGCAGCTTTTTCATTTTTCCCCCAGAATATTATTGTTCCGGCCGGCAGCCGGTTCCCCCAGCCCCTAACTATAGCGGTATCGCCGGGAAATTTTCACCACGCGGTTCGCAGCTTCCAGCCGCACAAAAGCGTCTCTGGAATCCTGCCGGGTGGCTAAAGCCACCCTTTCGCTTGCCAGGCAAGCTCCCACAGGTGCCACACACCACAAAAAAAAGCCCGGCGCGAAGGCCGGGCTTTTCGATCGGACCAGTGACGGCCGCCATCAGAACGCGAAATGCTCCGCGTCCAGCTCCATCAGGCTGTCGATGCCACCCTCGATGGCGCCTTTGTGGCCGGCGATACGGGGCAGGATGCGCTTGAAGTAGAACCGCGCGGTGCTGATCTTGGCCTTGTAGAAGTCCTCGTCACCGGCACCGGCGTCGAGCTGCGCCTGGGCCTTGCTGGCCATCAGCGCCCACAGGTAGGCCAGGGTCACGTAACCGGAGTACATCAGGTAATCCACGGAGGCGCCGCCGGCGGAATCCGGGTTCTGCATCGCCTGCATACCGATGGCCTGGGTCAGATCACCCCACTCTTTGTTGCTGGCCGCCAGCGGCTCGATCAACTCCTTGAGCTTGTCGTTGTCGGCGTTGGCTTCGCAGAACTTGTGGATGATCTTGGTGAAGTTGCGCAGCGCCTGGCCCTGGGTCATCAACACCTTGCGGCCCAGAAGGTCCAGCGCCTGGATGCCGGTGGTGCCTTCGTACAGGGTGGAGATGCGCGCGTCGCGCAGGTTCTGCTCCATGCCCCACTCGCGGATGAAACCGTGGCCGCCGTAGATCTGCACACCGTGGTTGGCCGCTTCCAGGCCCACTTCGGTGACGAACGCCTTGGCGATCGGGGTCAGCAGCGCCATCAGGGCGTCGGCCTCTTTGCGCTCTTCCTCGTCCTTGGCCAGCTTTACGGTGTCGCCCAGCTGGGCGCAGAAGTACACCAGCGCGCGGCCGCCTTCGGCGAACGCCTTGCTGGTCAGCAGCATGCGGCGCACGTCCGGGTGCACGATGATCGGGTCGGCCGGGCCGTCGGCGTTCTTGGCGCCGGACAGGCTGCGCATGGCGAGGCGGTCCTTGGCGTAGGTCAGGCCGCCCTGGAAACCCAGCTCGGCGTGGGCCACGCCCTGGATGGCGGTACCCAGACGGGCGAAGTTCATAAAGGTGAACATGCAGTTCAGGCCTTTGTTCTCCGGGCCGATCAGGTAGCCGGTGGCGCCGTCGAAGTTCATCACGCAGGTGGCGGACGCCTTGATGCCCATCTTGTGTTCGATGGAGCCGCAGGCCACGCCGTTGCGCTCGCCCACGCCGCCGTTACCGTCGGTGAGGAACTTGGGCACGATGAACAGGGAGATACCCTTGGTGCCCTTGGGCGCGTCCGGCAGGCGGGCCAGCACGATGTGGACGATGTTGTCGGCCATGTCGTGTTCGCCGGCGGAGATGAAGATCTTGGTGCCGGTGATCTTGTAGGAGCCGTCGGCCTGGGGCTCGGCCTTGGTCTTGAGCAGACCCAGGTCGGAACCGCAGTGGGCTTCGGTCAGGCACATGGTGCCGGTCCATTCACCGCTGGTGAGCTTGGGCAGGTAGGTCTGCTTCTGCTCGTCGGTGCCGTGGGCCTCGATGGTCGCCACCGCGCCGTGGGACAGGCCCGGGTACATGCTCCAGGACCAGTTGGCGGTGCCGGTCATTTCGGAGATGGCGATACTGGAGGAGCCCGGCAGGCCCTGGCCGCCGAATTCCGGGTCGCCGCCCATGGCCGGCCAACCGCCTTCCACGTACTTGGCGTAGGCTTCCTTGAAGCCTTTCGGGGTGGTCACCACGCCGTTCTCGAAACCGCAGCCTTCCTCGTCACCGGAACGGTTCAGGGGCGACAGCTCGTTTTCGGCGAACTTGGCGCCCTCTTCCAGGAAGGCGTTGAGCAGTTCGCTGTTCACTTCTTCCAGACCCAGTTTGGCGTAGTGGCCGTCCAGGTCGAGAACTTCGTTCAGCACAAAGCGCATGTCGCGCAGGGGAGCCTTGTAATCAGGCATGTCGGATCTCCCGGAATGGTTTGCAATGCAGGGAAACCGGCCCCGGAGGTCTGTGGAAAGAGCAGCGAAACGGGGCGGGTCCATCGTCAGGACGGCAATGGTAGCGCCGCCCGAAAGCCGGTGCCCACAACTATTTGTGACCCGTAAGTCAAACAAGCGTTTGAAACCACTTTTCGTCCGGGAAGGCTGGTATAGTTCCGCTCAGTATCAGGGCACACGAACAGGAGCGACCCGCCATGATCGACCCCAACCTGCTGGATATTCTGGTCTGTCCGGTGAGCAAGGCACCGCTGATTTTCGACGAGCGGAAGAACGAATTGATGTGCAAGGCGAGCGGCCTCGCCTACCCGGTGCGCGACGGTATTCCTGTCATGTTGGAAGAAGAAGCTCGCACCATGGAAGACGACGAACTTCGCTCCCTATAGGCCCGAGAACCACCGCCAAGGATGCCCCGATGAAACGGCTGCTCTCCTCATCGCTGTTACTCTTTTCCTTTGTTTTCGCCGCCGGCCAGACCGCCTTCGCTCAACAGACGGAGGGCGGTAACGGCGACGCCACCGCCGAGGACAACGCCGCGGCGGCCGCCCAGGAGCAGGCCCGCAAGCGCGAGGCCTGTCTGCTGCGCGCGGCCCAGACCGCCGGCGACGACGTCACCCTGGAACAGCTGCGCGGCTGGTGCGACGACGGCGCCCCCAAGCAGCGGCTGCCCCACGAGGACGCCCTGCGCGCCCGCCTGGCCCTGGAGCAGACCAGCCAGGAAAACCCGTTCGTGATCACCCCGCACCGACGCAACTACCTGATGCCCTACAGCCACTGGAGCAACCCCCAGTGGAACGACCCGGACCGCGAGGACCAGAACCTGGATTCCGGCGAGGTGAAGTTCCAGTTCTCCCTGAAAGCGCCGGTGTACGACGACTTCTGGGACGGCAGCACCCTGTACATGGCGTTTACCGGGGTGTTCTTCTGGCAGGCTTACAACAGCGAGGAATCGCGCCCGTTCCGGGAGATCAACTTCACCCCGGAGGTGTTCCTCGCCAAACCCATCGACTGGCAGCTGGGCCCGGTGCAGTCCGAGCTGCTGGCGTTCGGTTTCCGCCATGATTCCAACGGCCAGGACGAGCCCACCTCACGCAGCTGGAACCGTCTCTACCTGCGCCATGTGTCGCAGATCGGCTCCTACTATGTGTCGGTGATGCCCTGGTACCGTATCCCCGAGGAAGAGAAGGATTTCCCGCTCGATCCGCGCGGCGACAACAACCCGGACATCGAAAAGTACATGGGCAATTTTCAGCTGGAGGTGGCCCGGGTGTTCGGCAACCACGTGCTGGAGCTGATGGTGCGCAACAACCTGCGCTCCGACAATAAAGGCGCCGGGCAGATCAACTACTCGTTCCCGATCAACGATCGCTTCAAGGGGCTGGTGCAGGTCTTCACCGGCTACGGCGACTCGCTGATCAACTACGACGATTACGAAACCCGCTTCAGCCTCGGCATCCTGCTCACCGACACCCTTTAAACCTCCCCGGGCAGGAGCGGGCTGTGGGAGCGGGCCTTGCCCGCGAAAGGGAGCGAAGCTCCCGGCAGGATCCCAGAGCACTCTCTAACGGCAGCACAAACAGCCTCTCTGGAATCCTACCGGCCGGCTTTGCCGGCCTTTCGCTTGCAAGGCAAGCTCCCACAAACCTCGCTTCGTAGCGAATCCTGGCAGGGTTGCCTCCCCGCTCTAGGGCAGAGGATACAGGTCACCATCCAGAGCCATCACCACCTTTTCCCCTCGTGCCGGGCGAATCGGCCAGCCTCCAGTAAGACCGCCGAAGGCAGGTAACACGGTGACACCGTCGCGCAGCCAGAATACGGGGGCGCGCACGCTGTCGGCGCCGCCATGCAACCGGTAAGCCGGGTGCAGATGGCCACCGAGGACGTGTCGACCGCTGACCGGATAGGGGTCATGGGCAAGCCGGAAAGGTCCCAAGTCCAAATGCGAGTGCCAGATCATATCCAGGTCGAGGCCCTCGGCGTGACGGTCATGATTGCCAATCACGACCTCCGGGGTCAGTAACGCATGGCGCGCCCGCCAAGCTGGCCAAGCATCCAGAAACGGCTCACCCCGACTTGGCCGATGGTGGAAAAAATCCCCTAGAACGATCAGTCGTGCCGGCTGAAAATGCTCGATTAAAATACTGAGCCGGTCCAGGTCCGCGCGGCTCTCGCCCCCCGGTACCGCCAACCCACGGCGACGCAGGAAGGCGCCTTTGCCAAAATGCGTGTCGGCAACCAGCAACGCGCTTTCGCCGGGATAGAACAGGGCCCGGTCGCCGTGCAGCCAGACGGTCTCACCGGCCAGGGTCAGTGCCAGGCTGTCGCTCATGCGTCCCCCGCCCGCCGGTCCGCGTGTTTCTCCAGGCGCTCGGTCATGCGCGCCACCCGGTCGCGCCAGCTCTCCGTGCTCAGCCGGTTACGCAGGCGCTCCACCCACAGCGGAAACGCCAGCGGCGTGAACCGCTCGGGAGCGGTGAGCACCAGGGCCTGGTCGCGGGCCCGCTCCAGCACCGCCCGCAACCGGCCGATTTCCAGCTGGCTTTCCAGCACCTCGCGGCGCGCCTGATCCAACAGCAGGTGGTCCGGGTCGTAGCGGTCCAGGGTGTCGTAGAGCAGGCCGCTGGACGCCTGCAGCTGCTTGCCGGTTTTGCCCTTGCCGGGGTAGCCCTGGAACACCAGCCCGCTGATCCGCGCGATGTCCCGGAAGCGACGGCGCGCCAGTTCGCCGGCGTTGAGCGCCGCCAGCACATCCTCCACCAGGGATTCCGGCGTCAACAGCGCGCGCCAGTCGTCCTCGTGCAGCGGCGGCACCTTGGCCGCGGTGAGCAGCTCCAGCCCGTAATCGTTCACCGAGATCGAGAAGGTGGCGGGAAACCGCTGCCCCAGCCGCCAGGCCAGCAACGACGCCAGCCCTTCGTGGGCGAGCCGGCCGGCGAACGGAAACAGGAACCAGTGGGTGCCTTCGCGGGAGCGGCTGCGCTCGATCAACAGTTGGCGCCGCGACGGCAGTGCCGACTGGTCAAGCTGCACTTCCAGCACGTCACGAATCGCCTGCACTTCCTGATCCCGGTAATCGCCGCCGGCCACCTCCTCGAGGATATCCAGCACCGTGTCCGCCAGCTCCGTGGACAGCGGCAGCCGCCCGCCCTGCCAGCGCGGCACCAGCGAGCGCCGCCCCTTGGCCGCGCGCACATAGGCGGTCATATCACGCACCCGGATCAGCTCCAGGGCCCGGCCGGAAAACAGGAACACATCGCCGGGCTTCAGGCGGGCGACAAAACTCTCCTCGATGGTGCCGATGCTGCCGCCGCGTGGGTATTTAACGCGCATCTGGTAATCGCTGGTGATGGTGCCCACCGCCATGCGGTGGCGGCGCGCCAGCCCCTGGTCGCTGACCCGGTAGACGCCGTCTTCTTTCACCACCCGCCGGAACTGGGGGTAATGCTCGAGCACCGCGCCGCCCCGGGTAATAAAGTCCAGGCACCACTGAAACTGGGTGTCGGTGAGGCCGGCGAAGGCGTGGGTGGCGCGCGCCTCCGCCAGCACCCGGGGCGCCTGGAAGCCGTCGCCCACCGCCAGGGTCACCAGGTGCTGCACCAGCACGTCCAGGCACAGGGTCAGGGGCGGGCGCGCCTCCACCCGCTCGGCGGCCCAGGCGCGCCGGGCGGCGGCGATCTCCACCAGCTCGAAGGCATGGCTGGGCACGCACAGGATTTCGCTGTCGGCGCCGGGCCGGTGGCCGGAGCGCCCGGCGCGCTGCATCAGCCGCGCCACGCCCTTGGGGCTGCCCACCTGCACCACCCGGTCCACCGGCGAGAAATCCACGCCCAGGTCCAGGCTCGAAGTGCACACCACGCAGCGGAAGGCGCCGTCGCGCAAACCCTGCTCCAGCTTCTGCCGCAGGCGCCGGTCGATGGAGCCGTGGTGCAGCCCGATCTCGGTGATCCAGTCCAGCCGCGCCTTGGCCAGCGCCTCGAACCACAGCTCCGCCTGGGCGCGGGTGTTGGTGAACAGCAGCGCCGTCCGGCCCTGTTCCAGGTAGTCGATCACCGGTTGCAGTTGCGCCAGCCCCAGATGCCCGGCCCAGGGAAAGCGGTCCACCTGGTCCGGGCAGAGGCCGCGCACCGTCAGTGTCTTGGGGCTGTCGCCGGCGATGCGCTCACCGCCGGGTGGCCCGCCTTGCCCGCCGCCGAGCAGCACCGCCATGGCCTGGTCCAGATTGCCCAGGGTGGCGGACAGCCCCCACACCGGCAGGCCGGGCCGGCGCGCGCGCAGCCACGCCAGGCACAGCTCCAGCTGGACGCCGCGCTTGCTGCCCAGCAGCTCGTGCCATTCGTCGACGATTACCGCGTCCAGGTGCTGGAAGCGCTGCGCGGCGTGCTTGTACGACAGCAGCAGCGACAGGCTTTCCGGCGTGGTGATCAGCGCTTCGGGCAACCGCTTGCGCTGGCGCGCCCGGGCGGCGGAACCGGTGTCGCCGGTGCGGGTTTCCACGCGCCAGTCCAGGCCCACGCCGTCCAGCGCCTCGCGCAGATTGCCGGCGGTGTCCTCGGCCAGCGCGCGCAGCGGGGTGATCCACAGCACCCGCAGGCCGCCGCCCCGGTCGCCGCGGTCCAGCGCCCGGGACACCGGCCCCAGCCAGGCGGCCAGGGACTTGCCCGAACCGGTGGGGGAATGGATCAGGCCGGAGCGGCCGTCGCGGAACGCCGCCCAGGCGCGGCGCTGGAACGGCGCCGGCGACCAGCCCTGGCGGGCGAACCAGGCGTCCACCGCCGCCAGACCGTCAGCTGCCGTAGGCATCCAGCCATTCCTTGACCTGGGTCAGGCTGTCCGCCTGGTCCGGCGTCAGGTCCTGGCGCCAGCGGGCGATGCGCGGAAAACGCAGGGCGATGCCGGATTTATGGCGCGGCGACGGCTGGATGCCCTCGAACGCGATCTCGAACACATGATGTGGCTGCACCGACCGCACCGGGCCGAATTTCTCCACCGTGTTGCGGCGGATCCAGCGGTCCAGGCGGCCGATCTCCTGGTCGCTCAGCCCGGAGTAGGCTTTGGCGATCGGCACATAGCCGTCGCCGTCCGGCACCGCCAGGGTGTAATCGGTGTAGAGATTGGCGCGGCGGCCGTGGCCGGGCTGGGCGTAGAGCAGCACCGCGTCCAGGGTCAGCGGATCGATCTTCCACTTCCACCAGTCGCCACGCACCCGCCCGCTGCGGTAGGGGCTGTCCCGATGCTTCAGCATCAGCCCTTCCACCTGGTGCTCGCGGCTGTCGGCGCGCAACGCGGCCAGCGCCGGCCAGTCCGGCGCGTCCACCAGCGGGCTCAGTTTCAAGGCCGGCTCGTCGGCGTCGGCGATCAGGGTTTCCAGGGCCGCGCGGCGCTCGTGCAGGGGGCGCGCCCGCCAGTCCCGGCCCTGGTACTCAATCAGGTCGTAGGCGAGAAACGCCACCGGCACTTCACGCAGCAGCTTCTCGCCCACTGTTTTGCGCTGAATGCGGCGCTGCATTTGCGAAAACGGCAGCACCCTGTCGTGCCAGGCCACCAGTTCACCGTCGAGCACCGCCTCGGGCAGCGCCCCGGCGGCGGCCTCCACTTCCGGGAAGCGGCCCGCCATGGGCTCCTCGCCCCGGGACCACACCCAGACGCCGTTAGGCCGCGCAATCAACTGGGCGCGGATGCCGTCCCATTTCCATTCCGCCTGCCAGTCGCTCAGCGGGCCGAGGCTGTCCGGTTCGTCCTTCAACGGCGACGCCAGGAAGAACGGGTACGGCTGGCCGTCCCGCTCCTCGCGGCGCTCCTCACTGAGCAGGTGGGTAAAGAAGCTGGCGCCGGGCTCGAACTCGCCCATCAGCCGGCGCGCGATCAACGCCCGGGGCAGCCCGCTCAGTTCCGCCAGGGCCCGCTCCACCAGCCCCCGGGAGACGCCCACCCGCAAACTGCCGGTGAGCAGCTTGTTGTAGAGAAAACAGGCCTCGCGGGGCAGCCGCCGCCACTGCGCCATCACCCGGGCTTTCTGCTCCGCCTCGTCCTGGCCGCGCAGGGCCAGGACGCCGCCTTCCACCCAGGCGGTCAGCGAGGTGTCCGCGGGCGCCGGTTCCGGGGCCGGGTCCATCAGCAGGCTGATGGTTTCCGCCAGGTCGCCCACGTGCTGGTAGGTCTCTTCCACCAGCCACTCGGGCAGGCCGCAGGCTTCGGTGACCCAGGCGCGCAGTTTGCGCGCGCCCACCAGCCGTTTCATGCGGCGGCCGGTGAGCATGTACACCGCCCAGGCGCCGTCGTCCGCCGGGGCCCGGTCGAAATAGCGCTTCAGGGCGTCCAGCTTGACGCTGGTGCGACTGGTGGCGTCCAGCTCCGCGAACAGGGCGATGAAGTCGCGCATCAATCGCCCTCCCCGCCGTACAGCGTGCTCAAGGCGCGCGCCTCGATGCCTTCCTCTTCGTTGAGATAACGCACCAGTTCGTCGCTGCGCCCATGGGTGGTGAGCACCGTGCGGGCGCCGCTTTCGCGCACGGTGCGCAGCAACGCCGGCCAGTCCGCGTGGTCGCTGAGTTCAAAGCCGTAATCGTAGCCGCGCCGCCGGCGGTTGCCGCGAATGCGCATCCAGCCGGAAGCAAAGCCGGTGCTGGCGTTCTTGAAACGGCGCATCCAGGGGCTGCCGGCCGCCGACGGCGGCGCCAGAATCAGCTCGCCGCTGAAATCATGCTGCCGAGGCAAGGCGGACACCGGCGCGGTGGCAAGCATCGGCACACCCGCGCGACGGTACAGCTCGGTCAACGCCACCATGGCCCCGTGCAGATACACCGTGCGGCCGGCGTGTTCAGGCCGCTCCGCCAGCGCCGCCAGCACCCGTTGCGCCTTGCCGAAGGCGTAGGTGAACAAAATGCAGGGCCGGTCGGGATGGTCGTCCCACCAGCGGCCGATGCCGGCAGCCACCTCTTCCACTGGCGGCCAGCGGTAACAGGGCAAGGCGAAGGTGGACTCGGTGATCAGGGTGTCGCAGGGCACCACCTCGAAGGGTGCGCAGGTGGGGTCCGGGTCACGCTTGAAGTCGCCGGTGACCACCCACACCCGGCCATCGTCATGGGCCAGGCGCACCTGGGCCGAGCCGAGCACATGGCCGGCGGAGTGCAGGCTCACGCGCACCGGCCCGAAGCGACGGCTTTCGCCATAGTCCAGGGCTTCGAAGTGATGTTGGCGGCCCAGGCGGTGGCGCAGAATCGGCACGCTCTGGTGGTGGGCCCAATAGCGGGCGCTGCCGGAGCGGGCGTGATCGGCGTGGGCGTGGGTGATCACGGCCCGGGGGACCGGTCGCCAGGGGTCGACGTAGAAGTCCCCGGCGGCGCAGTAGAGGCCCTCCCGGGCCGGATAGATCAAAGGGTCATCCATGTCCGCGATGGTAATAACGCCCGGTGAGGCGGCGGTGAAAACAAGGTAAAAGCCGTTGATCGACGCCATGGGCGGCGGGCTTCACGTTGTTTTTCTGGAACAGGCGCAACACTGTGCTCATGACTCCGACACGATTGATCACCGGTGCCAGCCACGGCATCGGCCTGGCGATGACCGCGCGCTGTCTGCGCGCCGGGGACCGGGTTTTCGCCGTCAGCCGCGCCCCGGACCGCAGCGACGCGCTTGCGGCGCTCGCCGCCGAAGCGCCGGACCGCCTGCACCCTCTGGCCGCCGACCTGTGCGATGAAGACGCCGTGGCGCGCCTGTTTGAAACGGTGCGGGCGCACACCGACACCCTGGACGCCCTGGTGCACTGCGCCGGCCTGCTGCACGACGCCGAAACCGGCCTGTCACCGGAGAAGCGGGTGGAGGACGTGAACCTGGCCGCCCTGCAGCGGGTGTTCGCCATCAACGGCTTCGCCCCCATTTTGCTGGCCCGATACGCGCTGCCCCTGCTGCGCCACGACCGCCGCGCGGTGTTCGCATCGCTGTCCGCCCGGGTGGGCAGCATCGAGGACAACCGGCTGGGCGGCTGGTACGCCTACCGGGCCAGCAAGGCGGCGCAGAACCAGTTCCTGCGCACCTTCGCCGTGGAGGCCCGGCGGCGCGCCAAAAATCTGATCGTGCTGGCGCTGCATCCAGGCACCGTGGAGACCGGCCTGTCCGCCCCGTTCCGCGCCAACGTGCCCCCGGAAAAGCTGTTCAGCGCCGACTTCGCCGCCCAGTGCCTGTTGAGGAACATGGAGAACGCCGGCGAGGAGGACAGCGGCGGCTTTTTCGCCTGGGACGGCGCGCCGATTCCCTGGTAGCCCCTGGGCCCCTCGCTAGGCCCCATTGGGTCGTGGGAGCGGGCCTTGCCCGCGAAAGGGAGCGCAGCTCCCGGCAGGATCCCAGAGACCGCTCTAACGGCCGCACAAACAGCCTCTCTGGGATCCTGCCGGCCGGCTTTTGCCGGCCTTTCGCTTGCAGGGCAAGCTCCTACAAACCGAGCTTCGTAGAAAGGTTCGGCGCCGGCGCCTGACTGAAAAAACCGGGGACCATAAACAGCGGCCATAAACAGCCTGTCCGGGCCGCGCTACAGTGGTGCCAATTCAACGGCAGGGTCTGTTATGCAACCGGATTATCAAGTCGCCATCATCGGCGCCGGCTTCGGCGGCCTGGGCATGGCCATTGCGCTCAAGGACCGGGGCCAGCACGCCTTCGTGGTGCTCGAAAAAGAAAACGACGTGGGCGGCTGCTGGCGCGACAACACCTACCCCGGCGCCGCCTGTGACGTGCCCTCGCACCTGTACTCGTTTTCCTTCGAGAAGAAATTCGACTGGTCTCGGCGGTTCGCGCCGCAGGCGGAAATTCTCGCCTACCTGCGCCATTGCGCGGACAAGTACCGGCTGCACCCGCATATCCGCTTCGGCACCAGCGTCAACGGCGCCCGCTTCGATGAGGCCACCGGCCTCTGGCATCTGGACACCAGCAACGGTCCGATCACCGCGCGCGCCCTGATCACCGCCACCGGCCAGCTCAACCGGCCCGCCTGGCCGAACCTGCCGGGGCGCGACCGCTTCGCCGGCGAGACCTTCCACAGCGCCCGCTGGGACCACGATGTGGACCTCACCGGCAAGACCGTGGCGGTGATCGGCACCGGGGCCAGCGCCATTCAGTTCGTACCGGAAATCGCCAAGCAGGCGAAACAGGTGCTGCTGTTCCAACGGTCGGCGCCCTATGTGATTCCCAAACCGGACCGGCCCTACTCGGCCACCGAGCAACGCCTGATGGCGCGCTTCCCGCTGCTTCAGAAACTGGACCGGGCGCGGGTGTACGCGCAGAACGAGGCGCGGGTGCTGGGCTTCACCAGCCTGCAGGGCGCCATGCGTTTTCACGAATACCTGTTCAAGAAGCACCTGAACGCGTGCGTGCCGGACCCGGACACCCGTGCCAAGCTGACGCCGGATTACCCGATGGGCTGCAAGCGCATCCTGATTTCCAACGACTACTACCAGGCGTTGACGAAATACCGGATTCCGGTGATCACCGGCGGCGTGCGCGCGATCACCGCCGACGGCGTGGAAGACACCGACGGGGAGCACCACCAGGCGGACGTGATCATTTACGGCACCGGCTTCCAGGCCACCGACTTTCTGGCGCCGATGACGATCACCGGCCGGCGCGGCCAGGACCTCAACCAGGCCTGGCGCGACGGCGCCGAAGCCTACCTGGGCATCACCGTGCACGGCTTCCCCAATCTGTTCATGCTGTACGGCCCCAACACCAACCTGGGCCACAACTCGATCATCTATATGATCGAGTCACAGATCGCCTATGTGGTCAGCGCCCTGGAAACCCTGGAACGGGACGGCCACCGCTTCGTGGATGTGCGTCCCGGCGTGCAGGACGATTTCAACCGCCGGCTGCAGGCGCGCATGCGCGATACCGTCTGGGACCAGGGCTGCGAGAGCTGGTACAAGACCGCCAGCGGCAAGAACACCAACAACTGGCCGGGCTTTACCTTCAGCTACCGGCAACGCACCCGACACCTGGACCCGGAAGACTATGAGTTGCACCCGTGAAACCGGCGGCGCCGCGCCCACGCGCGGCCAGAAACTACTGGCGGCGACGCTGCGCGGCAGCCTCAGCGTTCTGCTGAAACCCGCGTTCCTGTCGCGCAGCCCGGTGGCCTTGCAACGGCACTGGCTGGCGGCGCTGTCGCGTACCACCCTGCCCGCCCGGGGCGTGCCCAGACGGCGCACGGTGCTGGGCCCGGTGCCGGTGGAACTGACCGGCAACGGCCACAGCGGCACGGTGCTGTATCTGCACGGCGGCGGCTACGTGAGCGGGGGACCGGTCACTCACCGAGCGCTGACCAGCCATCTGGCGAAACTGGCGGACGCCAGCGTGGCGGTGGCCGACTACCGGCTGGCCCCGGAGCACCCGTTCCCGGCGGCCCTGGACGACGCCCACCGCGCCTATCTGGCGCTGCTGGAGAAGGGCCACGCGCCGGAGCGGCTGGCGGTGGCCGGCGACTCCGCCGGCGGCGGCCTCACCCTTGCCCTGCTGCAGCGGCTGCGCGACGAAGGCCAGCCGCTGCCCGCCTGCGCGCTGATGTTCTCGCCCTGGGTGGACCTGACGCTGGCGGAAACGCCGCGCACCGTGCCCGGGGAAGCCATGCTCAACCGGCAGTGGCTGACGTTCGCCGCCGAGGCCTACGCCGGTAATCAGCGCGACAGCGCCGGCGCGTCCCCGTTGCTGGGCAACCTGGACGGGCTGCCGCCGCTGCTGATCCAGACCGGCAGCGACGAGATTCTCGCCAACGACAGCGAACGCCTGGCCGAGGCGCTGGACGGCGCCGACTGCGACGCCCGCTACCAGCGTTACCCGGGCCGCTGGCACGTGTTCCAACTGCACGCCGGCATGCTGCACGACGCCGATCTGGCGCTGGCGGAGTGCCGCGACTTCCTGCACCGGCACTGGCGCTGATCAGTCCAGCGCCGACACCGTGTCGCGGCGCAGGGCCGCCAGCGCCTCGCTGATGCGCACCGGATAAACGCCGCCGGCCTCCTCCACCGGAGCCAGTGAGCGCACCGCCGCCGGCAGGCTGGCCAGCTGATCGCGCAGCCGCTGGCGGGCCTGATCCGGGTCCGGTAGCGGCGCCACCGCCTCGCCGTTTTCCACCACCGGCCGCAGCAGCGGCACCCCGTCGCGGGCTTCGTCGCGGCCGGTGATCTCGTCGTATTGGCAGCCGCCGTCGCCGTCACTGAAGCGCCACACCTGCTTGGCGCCCGGGTAGAGCGGTTTGCCCGGCGAGGTCTTGAGGCGCGGGCGGCCCTGGTATTCGGTGAGCTTGTAGGCAAAATCCAACGACGGGGCGTCCGCCACCGAGCCCATTTCCGTACCCACCCCGAAACCATCAATCGGTGCGCCGGCCTGCACCAGCGTCTGAATGCGGTGCTCGTCGAGGCCGCCGCTGACCACGATGCGGACCCGCTGGAGCCCGGCGGCATCCAGCTTGCGCCGCGCCTGGCCGGCCAGTTCGCCCAAGTCACCGGAGTCGATCCGCACGGCGCCCACGTCCAGCCCTTCGTCGCGCACCAGAGCGATCACCCGGTCGACACCGCGCAGGGTGTCATAGGTGTCCACCAACAGGGTGGTGCCGGGGTAGTCCCGGGCGTAGCGGCGCAGCGCCTCGGTTTCGTCATCGTGGGACTGGATGTAGGAGTGCGCCATGGTGCCGCGCACCGGCAGGTCGAAACTCAGGCCGCCCAGCACGTTGCTGGTGCCGGCAATGCCCGCCACCCGGTAGGCGCGCACACTGCGCCAGGCCGATTCCAGCCCGTGCATGCGGCGCATGCCGAAATCCACCACCGACACGCCGTCGGCGGCCAGCACCATGCGCGCCGCCTTGGAGGCGAGCAGCGTTTCCAGGTTGACGTAGTTCATCAGCAGGCTTTCCAGCAGCTGCCCCTGGATCACAGGCGCCCGCACTTCCAGCAGCGGCTCGTTGGGGAACACCACCGAGCCCTCCGGCAGCGTCCGGATTTCCCCCTCGAAGCGGAAATCGGCCAGCCAGCGCAGGAAGCCGTCCTCGAACAGCTCCAGTTGCCGCAGCCGCTCGAGCTGTTCGGGGTGGAAACGCAGCCCGCGAATCAGGTGGGCGGCGTACTCCTGCCCGCAGGCCACCGCGAAACGGCGCCCCGCCGGCAGCTTGCGGAAGAACAGACTGAACACCGCCTCGCCGCGGTGGTCGTCGCGCCAGTAGGCCTGCGCCATGGTCAGTTCGTAGAGGTCCGTGAGCAGGGCCAGTTCCCGCTCCGAAGGCCAGAGAGCGTCCATTGATACTCCTGCGGTTGGTGAGCCGCGCCGTCACAATGCGACGCCACCCCTGTGTCTGACCTCACCGGGGCGGCTTTTCAAGTCCCGGTGGCGGCCTCCAGGGCGCGCCGGTGCGCCGCCAGGGAGGCCGCGTCGAACAGCACGAAGCGCACCCGCTTCACCCGTTCCAGCCGTGCCCCTTCCGCAACCACCGTGGCCAGGGCCACGGCGGCCGCCTCGTCCATCGGGTAGCCGAAAGCACCGGTGGAAAGCGCCGGGAAGCCCAGGCTGGTCAGCCCGGCGTCCTCGGCGAGCCGCAGCGCGTTGCGATAGCACTCCGCCAGCAACCGGTCGGCGGGCCGGTCGCGGCCGTACACCGGCCCCAGGCAGTGAATGACGTGGGGGTTGGGCAGCCCGTGGCCGCCGGTGAGCACCGCCTGGCCGGGCTCGATCGGCGCCAGGGGCGCGCATTCGCGGGCCAGTTGCGGCCCGGCGGCGCGGTGAATGGCGCCGGCCACGCCGCCGCCGGTGGCCAGGCGGGCGTTGGCGGCGTTGACGATCGCGTCCAGGTCGGGCTGGGCGGTGATGTCACCTTGTACGCATTGGATATCCATGACGTGCCTCCTCGAAAGGGTGTTGCCGGAGCGGGGCCGGCGGGGACAGCGCGACGGCAGCGACTGCGGTATCATTCCGGTTGGGGACCGCCCATGATCTGTTGGAGTCGTTATGCCGTTACTCGCCCGTTTAAGTCTGCCCGTGCTGCTGCTTCTTACCACCGCCTGCCAGAGCTTTTCCGGCCTGGAAGCGCCGGAAGTGAGCCTGTCCTCGCTGCGCCTGGAAAGCGCCGGCGTGTTCGAGCAACGATGGCAAGCCGTGCTGCGCGCGCGCAACCCCAATGACCGGGCAGTGACCATCAAGGCCCTGGATTACGAGATCCTGGTCAATGGCGAGCGCCTGGCACGGGGCAACAATAACGAAGCGACCACGCTGCCGGCACTGGACGATGTGCTGATCACCACCAGCGTGTCCACCAGCCTGCTGGGCACCCTGCAGCAACTGCAACGCCTGCAGCAGAACGCCGGCGAGCCGCTCACCTATCAGCTCAAGGGCAGCGCGCGGGTGGCCGGGCTGGCGTTCCCGATTCACTTCGACCGGGAAGGGGAGTTCACTCTGCCGATGGCGCCCCAACCGGCAAACTGATTGTCCGAGACCGACGTTTTATCCTGGGGGAGCAACATGGACAGCATTCTGATCACCGGTGCCGCCAGCGGCATCGGCCTGGCGACCGCGCGCCGGTTTCACACCAACGGCTGGCGGGTGGGCCTGCTGGACGTCAATGAGGGCGCCCTGCAGGCGGTGCACGCGGAACTGGGCGAACGCTGCTGGTACCGGCGGCTGGACGTCACCGACATGGGCCAGTGCGAAGCGGCGGTGGCGGCGTTCGCGGAAAGCGCCGGCGGCCGCCTGGATGTGCTGTTCAACAGCGCCGGGGTGCTGCGCATGGGCCATTTCGAGGACCTGAGCGCCGAACAGCACCGCTTCACCCTGGACGTGAACGTGGCCGGCACCCTGCAGATGTGCCTGGCGGCCCTGCCCTACCTGAAACAATCCCGCTCGCCCCGGGTGCTCAACATGAGCTCCGCCTCGGCGCTGTACGGCGTGCCGCACCTGGCCAGCTATTCAGCCTCCAAATTCGCGGTGCGCGGCCTCACCGAGGCGCTGGATCTGGAATGGCGCCGCCACGGCATTCGCGTACAGGACCTGATGCCGCCGTTCGTGAACACCGGCATGGTCAACAAGCAGACGTTCGAAGCGCCGGTGGTGCGCCGCATGGGCGTCAAGCTGAGCGCCGACGACGTGGCCCGGGCCGCCTTCGACACCCTGCAGGGCGACCCGCGGGTGCATGTGCCGGTGGGGCTGCCGTTCCGCTTCACGGTGCTGCTGGAGAAGGTCGTGCCGCAACGGGCCACGCGCGCCTTGATGGCCTGGCTGAGCCGCGACTAGTAGCGGATTTCCACTTTGCGGCGGCCCCACTGCAGGGCCGCCTCCCGGTCCTCGCCCAGATAGACGTCGATCTTGTTGCGCCAGCGGGCGTGCATCTTGTCGCGCACGTACCAGGTGCCCTCCAGGCCTTCGATTTTCACCGCGGTGCCGTAATCCAGGCCGGCGGCGAGCAGGTCCCGGGACACGGCGATGGCTTTCATGCCCGGCACCAGGGTGTCGCCCCAGGCCGCCAGACTGTGGTCCTCGCCGTGCCCCTGCCCGGGCAGGGAGTTAAAGGCGGTGGCGGTGACCGTGCGCCGCTGGGAAAACTCCTCCGCGAGCGCCGGGCCCGCCAGCAACACCCCGAGAAGCACCCACCCGGCATTCACGAGGCCTTGCCCATACTGTTTCGATGTCCGCATTGAAACTCCTTATTCTGCTGTCGCTGATCGGCGGCCTGTCGGCCTGCGCCGGGCGCGCGCCGGTGCCGCCGCCGCTGGAGCTGCGCGCCTGGGACGCCCCGGGCCGGCCCAAGGCGGTGATTCTGGCACTGCACAGCTTCGGCGACTACAGCGCCGCCTTCGACCTGGCGGCGCCGGATCTGGCCGCCGCCGGCTACCAGGTGTACGGCTTTGATCAGGCCGGCTTCGGCGCCCGCACCCTGGCCGACGGCCGCTGGGCCGGGGAAGCGCGGCTGGTGGCCGACGCCGCCGACACCGCGCGCCGCCTCGCCGAGCGGCACCCGGACACGCCGCTGTTCCTGCTCGGCGAAAGCCTGGGCGGGGCGGTGGCCATGCTGGTCGCCAGCCGGCACCCGGAGATACCGCTGCGCGGCCTGATTCTGGCGGCGCCGGCGGTTCGCGAGGGCATTCGACTGCGCTACGGCTGGAACGTTCTGATCGGCTCGGCGGCGACCCTGGCGCCGGGCTACCACCTGGATGTGGAGCGCGCCCCGGATGACCCGCACCTGGCACCGGCGGCCGCCCGGCGGCGCGCCAGCGACCCGCTGGTGATGCACGAAGTACGCATGGACGCCTACTGGGGCCTGATCCAGCTGGCCGACAGCGCCAGCGACGAAGCCGACCGCATAACGGTCCCCACCCTGCTGCTGTACGGCGACCTCGACACCTCGGTGCCGGCGGTGGGCATTCAGCGGTTGCGTGAGCGGCTCGGCGCGCACGGCGATTATCAGACGTTTCCCCAGGGGCCGCACCTGCTGCTGCAAGGGCGCCACTGGCCCAGGGTCACCGCCACCATCAAGCGCTGGGCCGGCGCCCGGGCAACATCGCGCTAACAGGCCGCAGCGCCCGTGCACCGGCGCTTTCCGGGTACCGCTTTGGGTAATTTTTCTATGCTAGGCTGGCGGCTTCGCACAGGAGGGAACGCAGATGAATAAACGGGTTCTGATCACCGGTGGCAACTCCGGTATCGGGTTTTGCACCGCGCAACAACTGGCCGGGCGCGGCGCGGAAGTGGTGCTTGCCTGCCGCGACCAGACCAAGGGACAGGCGGCGCTGGCGCGCATCAAGGGCGGCCACCCCCAAGCGCGGGTGCGGCTGTTCCCGCTGGACTTGTCCGATCTGGCCCAGGTGCGCGGCTGTGCCCGCCGCCTGAACGACGAGCTGGACGGCATCGACGTGCTGATCAATAACGCCGGCGTGGTACCCACCCGGCAGCAGTTCACCCGCGACGGCTTCGAGATGCAGATCGGCGTGAACTATCTGGCGCCGGTGCTGCTCACCCACCTGCTGTTGCCGTTGCTGCAACAGCGCGAGGACGCCCGGGTGATCCATGTGGCGTCGGTGGCGCACTGGCTGGGCCGTATCAACACCAAGACCTGGCGCGGTCGCCGGCCCTATCTGGTGATGGACGCCTACGGCCAGTCCAAACTCGCCAACATCCTGTTCAGCGACGTGCTCGCCCAGCGGCTGGCGGCCCAGGGCATCACCAGCAACGCCCTGCACCCGGGCGGCGTGGACACGCCGATCTTCCGCCATGTGCCGGACCTGGCGATGAAACTGATCCGCCCCACCCTGACCACGCCGGAGAAGGCCGCGCGTCTGCCGGTGCGCATGGCCCTGGACGAGGAGTTCTACGGCGTCACCGGCGGCTATTTCGATGCCAAGGGCCCGGCCGCCCGCTCCCCGCGGGCGCGCAACAAGAAGCAGGCGGAACGTCTCTACCTGGACACCATGGCGGCGCTCGACATCAACCCGCTGTAACCCCGCCATCGTCGGCGGGTGGGGCCTCCAGGGCCTGCTCGTCGACGTGTTCCCGCAACGCCGGGTAGAGCGCCAGGAACACCGCTTCCAGCCGGTCGTGGTGGCGCTCGATATCCTCGATCGCCCCATCGAACCGGTTGGCGAAGCGCACCCGGGCGGCGATCCGATCCAGCGCCCGGCCCACGTTGTCCAGCTCCGCGTAGTGCCCGAACCAGTCGTGCTCGACGATGCGCCCGGTGGTGGCGCGCATGGTTGCCGGCATCAGGGCGGCGCCGTCGCGCAGCAGGCGGTAATCCTTGTCGATGGCCTGGTCCAGCGGCGTGTCGTGGAAGCGCGACCAGTGGCGGATCAGGAAGTGATCGAACAACACGTCCAGCGCCACCCCGGCGAACCGGCGCCGCTGCGGGGAGAACAGCGCGCGGCTCTCGATCACCAGGGGATGGTGATCGGTGAAGCGGTCCACCAGCCGGTGGTTGTGCAGCCCCAGGCGCACCGCCTCGGGCAGATCCGGCTCGCGGACACCGCGCATGAAATCCCCCAGCAGGTTGCCCACCTTGGAGGGCACCGTAGGTCGCGCCAGCGTGAGGTGCGCGAAGTAGTTCATGTAGTGGTCCATGCGGTTAATTCTGTCACTCTCAGAGTGCCTGTGCCGGCGCGAATCAAGGCGCGTATCGCCGGCAAGGGTGGTTCCCTTGCCAAGAGACGCAACGCCGAGTCGCGCCGGCACAGGCTCTCCCGAAGGGCCACCACACAAGCGCCGTGGTCGGTGTTGCGCTCACTTGAATTGGCACCACCAGTTCTGCGTTCGCGCGCCTGGCCCACGCCGCTTGTGTGGCGGCTGAGAGTGACAGAATTAACCGCATGGACCACTAGAGGCGACCCAGCCGCAGGTTGAGATTCTGGCGCACCGCCGGCCACTCCTGGCTGAGAATGGAAAACACCACCGTGTCCCGGTAGATACCGTCGGCGCTCAGGGTGTGATGGCGCAGCACGCCGTCCTGTTTGGCGCCCAGCCGGGCGATGGCGTTGCGCGAGGCGTGGTTGTGCCAGTGGGTGCGCAGCTCCACGGCGATCGCCTCCAGGCGTTCGAAGGCGTGGCCGAGCAGCAGCAGTTTGCACTCGCTGTTCACGGCGCTGCGCTGGAAGCGGCGCGCGTACCAGGTGTGCCCCAGCTCCAGCCGGCGGTTGTCCGGATCGGCGCGGAAAAAGCGGGTGCTGCCGATCACCCGCCCGCTTTCCCGGTGGCGCACCGCGAACGGCAGGTCACCGTGCCGCGCGCGGCCCTCCAGGGCGGTCTCGATATAGGCGGTGACCCGGTCCGGCGACGGCACGAAGGTGTACCACAGTTTCCAGAGCTCGCCGTCGGCGGTGGCGTCGGCCAGCGCCTCGGCGTGGTCGGCCGTCAGCGGCTCCAGCACCACGTGCTCGCCGTCCAGCGTGACCGGTTCGATCCATACCGCCATGGTTGTCATCCTGTCGGTTCGGGAAACCGTCAGGATAACGGATATCGGCGTCAGTCGCCGCCGGCGGCCTCGGTGCCGGCCTTCATTTGCCGGTCGACCCGTTTGAGGGCGGCGGGAATGGCGTCGCAGTCGCCGCCGTCGCTGGTGCAAGACACGCAGCCCACGGCGTCATTGGCGGCCATGGTCAGGTTCACCCGGTAGGCCAGTTCCGGCAGCTTGGCGGCGCGGTTACGCAGCTCGGTGGCCTGGGCGCCCAGCCCGGCGTGCTCGGCCTGGCACGCCTTACGCTGCGCCGGGTCCTCGGAATCATAGTCGCGGTGCAGCTCGACGCCCTGCTGATGCAGGCTTTTCAGCTCCTCAATCATGGTGTTGACCTGCTCCGGGTTCTGCGGCGGTACCGCTTTGGCCAGGCCGGTGACGGTCAGCAACAGGGTGATAACAACCCAGGATGTCTTCATGGTGCACTCCTTTTTTATTCTGCGTTTTTATTGTTCCCGCCCGATTCATTCCGGCGGAGCGCCGGGCCTCAGCCCGGCGGCCAGCTGAACGGACGCCCGCCCAGCACATGCACGTGCAAATGGAACACGGTCTGGCTGGCGCCGGCGCCGTTGTTCACATTAAGACGGAAATCCTCCAGTCCTTGTTCCCCGGCCACCTGACCGGCGACCAGCAACAGGTGTCCGAGCAATTCCTTGTCGCCCTGCTCCGCGTCGGACAGCTTGGGGATCGGCTTCTTGGGAATCACCAGGAAATGGGTCGGCGCCTGCGGGTTGACGTCCTTGAACGCCAGACACAGGTCGTCCTCGTAGATAATATCCGCCGGGATTTCCCGGTCGATGATCTTGGAGAAAATCGTTTCGCTCATGGTCTTTCCCTTTTACCACGCGGGCTGGCGCGCGGACGTTCAATGTTCAGGCAGAGGCGTTCTCAGAGGCTCCCAACCATAGAACAAGCCGCAGCCGGTTGCCAGAAGGGTGGACCGGCGGCCGGGCCGCGTGTTCCCGTTCACAACACCGGGAAGAACGGCTGCTTATTTATCGAAGTTGGGGTGAGTCCCCGCGCCCCGACTGACTATAATGGCGGGGACAACCGCTCACTCTCCAACCGACGGGGCTCTATGGCCACGCTTTTCGTTGAAAATCTGACCGTTGTGGACTTTTCCTACCTGCACGCCAAGCGCGGCATGGTCGGGGAGTCCTGGATCGTGGACCTGGAGCTGTCCGGCGACCTGGACGCCCAGGGCATGGTGTTTGATTTCGGTCACATCAAGAAAGCCCTGAAGCAGGCCGTGGACGAACGGGTCGACCACCGCCTGCTGCTGCCCGGGGAAAGCGATCTGCTCGGCCTGCACCGCCGTGATGACGGCCACATCAGCCTGGAGTGGCGCTACCTGGCCGGCGAGATCCGCATGGTGGCCCCCGCCGACAGCATTCTCGAGCTGTCCGGCACGGCGATCACCAAGGCCGGCGTCACCCTCTATCTGATGGACCTGATCCGCGATTCGGTGCCCGACAACGTCACCGAGGTGCGGGTGGTGCTGCGCGAGCAGGATACCGGCACGGCGCCGTTCTACCACTACTCCCACGGCCTCAAGAAACACGACGGCAACTGCCAGCGCATCGCCCACGGCCACCGCTCCGGCATCGAGATCTTCGAGAACGGGCGCCGCAGCCGCTACTGGGAAAAGCTCTGGGCGGACCGCTGGGAGGACATCTACATCGGCACCCGCTCGGACCTGGAAGGCACCTACTACGTGGAAGACGTGCCCCACCACCGCTTCCGCTACGACGCGGAGCAGGGCCACTTCGAGCTGGTGATCCCCGAGGACCACTGCTACCTGGTGGACACCGACTCCACGGTGGAAAACCTCGCCGAACACATCGCCGAGGAACTGGCCCGCGAAGCCCCCGGCAAGCGCTTCCGGGTGCGCGCCTTCGAAGGCGTCGGCAAGGGCGCCATCGCCGAAGCCGGCGAAGACAACCCCGGCCGCGCCAAGGCGGGCTGGCTCCAAGGCTCTTCAGTGCTGTGAAGACAGCACTGAAGAGCCAGTTAAGAGTTAACAGTGAATAGTTAGTGGCGAAACAAGGCCCTGCGGATTCGCAACGGCCTATCTGCGTATCAGCAAGCGCCCGTGCCATAAGCGCGGCCCCTCCCCCATCAGCCCGGAGCGCGCCCTCCCGCGCAACTATTAACTGTTAACTATTAACCGTTAACTGCTCTCATGGGTCTTCCGCGAGGATCTGCTCCGCTTCTTCCTGGATCAGGCGGCGCAGCCAGCGGTGGGCAGTGTTGTGGTGCAGCAGGGGCGACCAGGCCATTTTCAGCTCGAACTCGGGGATTTCGAACGGCGGCGCCTTGATCACCAGGCGGGCGTTCTGGGCCTGCATGCGCGCCACCCGGCTGGGCAGGGTGGCGACCAGGTCGTTGTTCATCGCCAGCAGGGCCGGCATCTGGTAGTGGCGGGTAAAAATGCTGATCTTGCGGGTGCGGCCGATACGCTGCAGGGCGTGGTCGATCCAGCCCAGGCCGCCGAGTTTTTCCGGATTCATGCCAAACCCCACCCCGAAGCCGGTCTTCGACACCCAGATATGCTGGGCGGACAGGTAGCTGTTGAGGTCGAAGTGCCGGGCGATGGGGTTGTCGCGGTTGAGCAGGCAGGAAAACGAATCCCGCCACAGGGTCACCTGGTGGAACGAACCGGGGATCTCGTTGAACCGGTTCACGGCCATGTCCACCCGGCCCTGTTCCATGTCCGGATAGCTCACGTCGGAAGGGGTCAAAAAGTCCAGCACCACGTTGGGGGCCTCTTCACGCAATCGACGCACGATATGAGGTACTAAGGTACCCTCAGCGTAATCACTGGTCATGATGCGGAACACGCGGCGGCTTTCCGCCGGCCGGAACACATCCTCGGGCGTGAACAGGGACTCCGCCTGACTGATCAGCTGACGGACCAGCGGCTGCAGTTCCAGCGCCCGGTCCGTGGCGGTCATGCCCTCGCTGGTGCGGATCAGCAGCGGGTCGCCGAACATATGACGCAGGCGCTTGAGGCAGTTGCTCATCGCCGGCTGGGTGATGCCCAGCTGCTCGGCGGCGCGGGTCACGTTTTTCTCGCGCAGCAGCACGTCCAGGTACTTGAGCAGGTTCAGATCGGCGCTGGCAATATTCATGGCGTGAATGCCCGGAGCAGAATATAAAAACGAAGGGTATACCAAACCGGTGCAAGATGTTAACCGTGTCGCTTTCTGGGCGTCCACTGGGACAGACGTATCGATTTAAAGCAAAAAAATGCGTATCGTGATGTTTTTCCCAGGGTGTAGTACGCACTATGAAACAGGCGGAACGTACCCGGTCCGAGAAGTTCGTGGTTCGCTTTCCTCTCGGTATGCGGGACTGGGTCGCCCGGGCGGCCGGCGTGAGCCACCGCAGCATGAACGCGGAAATCGTCGCGCGGCTCAGGCACAGCATGGACAACTGGCCGGATCAGCTGCCCGGCGACGAGCCCGCGGTGCCGGCGGGGGACGAAGAGCGCTTCCTGCTCGACCACTTCCGCCGCCTGCCCGCCGCCAAGCGACGCGCGCTGATCGCGTTGCTGGACGGCAGCCGGCCGACTGTCTGAAAACTGACCATAGCGACGGCGCGTTCAGCGCCCGATGGTTTAGAGCGTCAAGTGCCATTACTCTAAACTTATTATGCGATGACCCGATGGTTGCGATGTCGACCGGCAGGTGAGTTGATCACGCCGGCGGTATCAGGGGGATAAAAGCAGTTGAAAAACGAACCTCAACGGACGAGTACCTTACCCAACGGCAACGACATCAGGCTGCCCTGGCACCTGCGTTTGCCCGCCCCGCTGGAGCGTGATTTCGCGGATTATTTCCGCGGCAGCGTGGCCAGCGTGACACCCTGGGCGGCGGCCAGCCTGGTGGCGCTGCTGATTCTTGCCCTGATCGTGGAATACACCATTTCGCCGGAGGCCGCCGCGGTGACCTGGCGCCCGCGGTTGTTGTGCGTGATGCTGATCGTGGCCACCGCCCTGATCGCGCGCCGGGCGGACTGGCGCCGCTGGCTGCATGTGTCCAGCCTGGCCGTGGCGTTCGCGGTGGCGCTGACCGGCAACTGGATGGGCCTTAACGTGGACCACGCCATGGCGTTCGGGCTTTTCCTGCAAACCCCGCTGGCGATACTGATGGCCTGTGTGGTGTTGCGCGTGCCCTTCCATCTGGCCGCCGTCAGCAGCCTGGCGATGCTCGGCATTCTGGTTCTGACGCTGTTCGGCAGCGACCGCGTGGACCGGGACCTGTCGCTGGTGTTGTTGCTGCTGTCGGTGGCCAGCGCCAGCATGAGTCTGTTCGGCCAGTACATCTACGAGCGTCTGCTGCGCCAGCACTTCCTGTCCGAGAACGTGCTCTTTCAGCACCGCGACGAGCTGCACTCCGCCAACCGCATCCTTGAGAACCAGGCCACCGTGGACGGTCTCACCGGCTGCCTGAACCGCCGCGGCATGGAAAACCGCCTCGACGAGGTGCTGCACGGTTTCGGCCGGGGCGGCGTGTCCGAACGCATCACCCTGGTGCTGTTCGATATCGATTTCTTCAAGCAGTACAACGACACCTACGGGCACCTGGCCGGCGACGACTGCCTGAAAACCGTGGCCTCGATTCCCCGCTCCATGGCCCAGAACAGCAAGGATTTCGTGGCCCGTTACGGCGGCGAGGAGTTCGTGGTGGTGCTGGTGGATACCAGCCTCAAGGACGCCCTGGTGTTCGCGGAACGCATGCGCACCCGCATCGAACAGTTGGGCCTGCCGCACACCGGTTCCCGGATCAGCCAGGTGGTGACCATCAGTGTCGGCGTCGCCAGCGCCGGCAATTGCGACAACGACGCCACCAATCTGATCAAGTGCGCCGACGAAGCGCTTTATCAGGCCAAGGGCGCGGGCCGCAACCGGGTGGCCTACATGAGCGACCAGGGCCGCGTGGTCACCCTTTAGTAATAGGGCGAAGGGTCGTCCACATCCAGTTGCTCCGGATCCAGGGCGGTGCGCGCGTAATCGCGCCACACACCGGCGTCCAGAAACAAGCGGTACAGGTCCGGGTCCAGGTGCTGGTTGTCGCGCATGCGCTGCATGATGCCGAGCGCCTCGGACAGTTTGAGCGGCTCCTTGTAGGGCCGCTCGCGGGAGGTCAGCGCCTCGAACACATCGGCGATCGCCATGATCCGCGCCGGCACCGACATCTGCTCGCGGGTCAGCCCGCGCGGGAAGCCGCGCCCGTCCATGCGCTCATGGTGGCCGCCGGCGTATTCCGGCACCCGGCGCAGCTTGCGCGGGAACGGCAGGGATTCGAGCATTTCCAGGGTAATGTCCATGTGCCCGTTGATGATGCGCCGTTCTTCTTCGGTGAGGGTGCCGCGCGGAATGCAGAGGTTGTTGACCTCGTCCTCGGATAACAGCGGCCGGCGCTGGCCGTGGGCGTCGATCCACACGGTTTCGGCGATACGCCGCACTCTCGCCTGGTCCTCCGGGGCCATGGATTCGCCGCCTTTATTGATACGCTCAAGAAAGGTGAGGTCGTCGCTGAGGGTCTGCACCGCCTCTTCCATGCGCTCGCGGAATTCCGGCTCGCGGGCCGGCTCGGTGAGCGCGTCCCTTTCGTAGCGGCGTTCCGCTTCACTGCGCAGCACCGCGAAGCGGGCCGCCACCATTTCGATGCGGTCGTGCAGGCTGTGCAGCTTGGTGGATTTATCCAGCACCGAATCCGGCGTCGCCAGTTTGCCGCAGTCGTGCAGCCAGGCGGCCACGCTCAACTCGTACCAGCCGTCTTCGTCGAGTTCGAAGTCGGCGAAGCGGGTCTGGTCGTCACAGGCGGCGCGCGCCAGCAGCTCGGTGAGCAGGGGCACGCGCTCGCAGTGCGCGCTGGTGTGCGAACTCTTGGCGTCGATGGCGCGGGCGATCACCTTGACGAAGGCGTCGAGCAGATCCTTGAGCTCCTGAACCAGCAGCAGGTTATTAAGGGCGATGCCGGCGTAGCCGGCCAGCGCTTCGAGCAACGCCAGGGCCGGGGCGGGGACGGCGGCGTCGTGCGGCACCCCGTCCGGATGGGGGTTCACCAGTTGCAGCACGCCCACCACCACCCCTTCGTGGTTGCGCATCGGCACCAGCAGCAGGGAATCCACCTGCCGGACCAGCAGCGGCACCAGCAGCGCCAGGTCCTGCGCGTGGAAGCGGTCCGCGCCGGTGAGATGCAGCGGCTGCCCGGAGCGTGCCACGCGCACCGCGGGCCGGTGGGCGTGCTCGTCGTCCAGGGGCAGGCGGGGGCCTTCCAGGGCGCACACCGGCGCGCCGTCCGGACCGCTGCTGCAGTGCCGGGCGCAGTCCAGCCATTCGGCGTCGCCTTCTTCACGGTAGAGCCAGAGCACGCCGGCTTCGGCGCCGGCCAGCACCTGCGCCTCTTCCAGCACGGCCTCGATCAGGGGCGCCAGGTCACGCTGCTCATTGATCTGCCGGGCCACCCGTAACAGAGGCGGAAGATGGGGGTCCGGCACCCGCTGCAACTTGTTCATTCGGTTTTCCTGTCGGTCCGACGGGATAAGCATAGGCACAGGCTGTCGCCAGCGTAAAGGAACCTTGCTTGAACGTGAGAAGGCGATTGCCTACCATTCCCCGGTTCTGATGGGGATTTTTCCCCCAGCCAACCCATTACTCGGATTCCGTGTCACCCATGAGCGTGAGCTATCGACTGCCCGACGGGGCAACTATGGAGTTTGATCAGCCGGCCTCCGCCCTGGAGATCGCCGGACGGATCAGCAAGAAACTCGCCAAACAGGCCCTGGCGGCGAAAGCCGACGGTCGTCTCACGGACGTGTACCTGCCGCTCACCGACGGCAGCGAAGTGGAGATCATCACCCGAGAGCACGAAGACGCTCTGGAACTGATTCGCCACGACGCCGCCCATGTGATGGCCGAAGCGGTGCAGGAATTGTTCCCCGACACCCAGGTGACCATCGGTCCGACCATCGAAAACGGCTTTTATTACGACTTCTACCGGGAAGCGCCCTTTACCCCGGACGACCTGGGTGCGATCGAAAAGCGCATGCAGGAAATCGTACGCCGTAACGAGGACATCCGCCGTGAAGTCTGGGACCGCGACGAAGCGGTCGCCTTCTTCCTCAAGCAGGGCGAGGACTTCAAGGCCGAGATCATCCGCGACCTGCCCGCCGACCAGGAAGTGTCCCTGTACCGCCAGGGCGATTTCATCGACCTGTGCCGGGGCCCGCACCTGCCCGCCACCAGCAAGCTCGGCGACGGCTTCAAACTGATGAAGGTGGCCGGCGCCTACTGGCGCGGCAATGCCGACAACGCCCAGCTGCAGCGCATCTACGGCACCGCCTGGCGCGACAAGAAGGAACTCAACGCCTACCTCAAGCAGCTTGAGGAAGCGGAGAAGCGCGACCACCGCAAGCTGGCCCGGGAAATGGGCCTGTTCCATATCCAGCAGGAAGCGGTGGGCAGCATGTTCTGGCACCCCAAGGGCTGGCGTCTGCGCAAGAACCTGGAAAATTACATCCGCGACAAGATGGTCAAGTACGACTATGAAGAGGTCGCCACGCCACAGTTGATGGACCGCATCCTGTGGGAAAAATCCGGGCATTGGGACAAGTACGGCGACGACATGTTCACGGTCTGCACCCACGACGACCGGGAAATGGCGATCAAGCCGATGAACTGCCCCGGCCACGTGCAGATCTTCAACCAGGGCATCAAGAGCTACCGCGACCTGCCGATCCGCATGGGCGAGTTCACCGCGCTGTTCCGCAACGAAGCCCACGGCGCCCTGCACGGCCTGATGCGCGCCCGTTCGTTCAGCCAGGACGACGCGCACATCTTCTGCACCGAAGAGCAGATCAATCCGGAAACCGCCGGCTTTATCGAGATGCTGCGCGAGGTGTACAAGGATTTCGGCTTCGACGAATTCCGCATCAAGTTCTCCGACCGCCCGGAAAAGCGCGCCGGTTCCGACGAGACCTGGGACAAGGCCGAAGCGGCGCTGCGCGACGCGGTGGAGTCCCTGGGCCTGGAATGCGAGCTGAACCCCGGGGAAGGCGCCTTCTACGGCCCCAAACTGGAGTTCGTGCTGCGCGACGCCATCGGCCGGGACTGGCAGTGCGGCACCCTGCAGGTGGATTTCGTGCTGCCCGAGCGGCTGGACGCGGAATACGTGGCCGAGGACGGCTCCCGCCAGCGGCCGGTGATGCTGCACCGGGCAGTGCTCGGTTCGCTGGAACGCTTCCTGGGTATTCTGATCGAGTCCACCGCCGGCCATTTGCCGCTGTGGATGTCACCCAGCCCGGTGGTGGTGGCGACCATCACCAACGCGGTGGACGACTACGCCGCCGAGGCGGTGGCGCTGCTCAAAGCCAAGGGCATCCCGGCGGAGCTGGATACCCGCAACGAAAAAATCGGTTTCAAGGTTCGCGAGCACTCCAAGGCCAAGACCGCCCGCATCTGGGTGGTGGGCGAAAAGGAAGCGGAAGAACGCAAGGTGGCGATCCGCAGCCTGGGCTCCAAGGACACCCAGGAACTGGGCCTTGAAGACGCCGTGGAGCAGTTGTTTCAGGAAACCCGCGCGCCAATCTGAGGGACGCCCATGTTCAAGGACAACGAACAACAACCCGAAGGCTTCAGCGTCCCGCTTAACGAAGCGCTGGACAACCTGGCGTTCAACGACGCCGGCCTGGTGCCGGTGATCGCCCAGCAGCACGATACCGGCGAGGTGTTGATGTTCGCCTGGATGAACCGGGCGGCGATCGAGGAGACCCTGGCCACCGGGCAGGTGTGTTACTACTCACGCTCGCGCAAGACGCTGTGGCGCAAGGGGGAATCCTCCGGCCAGACGCAGACCCTCAAGGCACTGCGGGTGGACTGCGACGGCGACGTGCTGCTGGCCAGCGTCGAGCAGACCGGCGCGGCCTGCCACACTGGACGGCGTGACTGTTTCTTCTGGAAACTGGACAACGACACCGCGCGCATCGATAAGTCACCGCTTATCGATCCCAAGGACCTTTATGACCACTGACGGACCAGCATGCTGACACTGCATAACACCCTCACCGGCCACAAGGACGCGTTCCAGCCGCTCGACCCGCAACGGGTAACACTCTATGTGTGCGGCCCGACGGTCTATAACTACGTGCACATCGGCAACGCGCGGCCGGTGGTGGTGTTCGACGTGCTGTACCGGCTGCTGTCCCGGCTCTACCCGAAGGTGGTCTACGCCCGCAATATCACCGACATCGACGACAAGATCATCACCGCCTGCGCGGAAACCGGGGAGCCGATGACCGCGCTCACCGAGCGCTTCACCGACGCCTTCCGCGAGGACATGGCGGCGCTCAACACCCTGCAGCCGGACATCGTGCCCAAGGCCACCGATCATATCGGCGAGATGACCGCCATGATCGAAACCCTGATCGCCAAGGGCCACGCCTATGAAGCGGACGGCCATGTGCTGTTCGCGGTGGAGTCGATGCCCGACTACGGCAAGCTGTCCGGCCGCAATCTGGAAGACATGCGCGCCGGCGCCCGGGTGGAAGTGGCGGACTACAAGCGCCACCCCGGCGATTTCGTGCTGTGGAAACCCAGCAGCGACGACCAGCCCGGTTGGGAATCGCCCTGGGGCCGCGGCCGGCCGGGCTGGCACATCGAGTGCTCGGCGATGATCCACAAGCATCTGGGCGATGTGATCGATATTCACGGCGGCGGCCAGGATCTGATCTTCCCGCACCACGAGAACGAAATCGCCCAGGGCTGCTGCGCCCACGGCACCGAGTACGTGCGCTACTGGATGCACAACGGCTACATCAATATCGACGGCGAGAAGATGTCCAAATCCCTGGGCAACTTCCGTCTGGTGCGGGACCTGCTGGAGAAGTTTCCCGGCGAGGTGCTGCGCTTCGCGCTGCTGTCCAGCCACTACCGGTCGCCGCTCAACTTTTCCGCCGAACTGCTGGAGCAGGCGGAAAGCAGCCTGGATTCGCTCTATTACGCCCTGCTCGGCCGGGGTGAAACCGTGCACGCCGACCCGGACTACCGGCTGCCCGAGGACCACCCGGTGCTCACCGCGCTGCTCGACGACCTGAATACCTCCGAGGCGATCAGCGCCCTGCACGCCATCGCGGCGCGCCTCAACAAGGCGGCGCTGGAAGAAAAACCGGCGCTCAAAGCGGAACTGCAGGCCGCCGCGCAGCTGCTCGGTCTGCTCGAGGCCGATCCCAGCGCCTGGTTCCAGGACAAGAAAGCCGGCGACGACGGCCTCGACAACGCCACCATCGACGGTCTGGTGGCGGAACGCACCCAGGCCAAGAAAGACAAGAACTTCGCCCGCGCGGACGAAATCCGCGACCAGCTCAAGGACGCTGGCATCCAGCTCGAGGACACCCGCGAAGGCACCCGCTGGACGCGCGGCTGAGCAGACGGCGCGACCCTAGAAACGAACCCCGTCGAAGACCGCCGGCAGGTCATCCTGGCCGGCGTTCTTGAAGCGCGGCTTCTCCAGCTGCTCCCGCAGCCCTTCCAGCGTCACCAGCGGCGCCTTGGTGGCGACCAGATTGGCCAGCCACACCGGCACCTTGCCGCCCGGGTCGACGAAGGTGCGGAATTCCACCCGCGTCCAGCCGTCCGCCAGCGGCGTCACCACGAAACGATTATCCAGCGCCGGGATGCGCACATAGCCGTCGCTGGGCGGCCGCGCGCCCTCGGCGTTGACGCTGTGCAGGGTCACGGCACCGCTTTCCGGCGCCTGGCTGACGCTGTTGTCGAGCACCACGTCGCGGTCGGACACCGGCCAGATGCCGTTGAAGCGCATATAGGTGCGCTCGCCGCCGGTGTCCGGCACCGCCTCGCTGGCCTGGACCTGGAAGATCCACTCCGGAAAGGTGTCCACGGCGGTGATCGCCGCCAGCACCGGCACCGGCCCGTGCGGCACCTCCACCACGCCGCGAAACGCCTTCACCGGGCTGTCGGGCACATCCCGGGTCCAGGTGGAGACCTGGTCGCGGGCGTCGGCCTCCCGGTTGGGTTGCCAGGATTGAGCGGCGGCGGAGACACTGACGGCCAGGAGCAGCAGCCCCGTGCACAGGGACACAAGCGGGTTCAACACGGCGATTCCTCGGTTCGGTGAGAGACAGGCCGCTCAGTATGGGACCGCGCCGCCGGCGCACAAGCACACCGCGCTGGATTGGCCCCTTTTGCACATCACGGTGGTCACACCGGCCCGATAACCGCTATGATGCCCAGTCGACTCAACCCCTGTTATGACCGGATGCCAACGTGAAACGCCTTCTGCTGGCCGCCCTGCGTGTGTACCAGACCGTACTGAGCCCCTGGCTGGGGAATCAGTGCCGGTTCTATCCGACCTGTTCGGAGTACGCGCGTCAGGCGGTGGAAGCCCACGGCAGCCTGCGCGGTTCCGGTCTGGCGGTGAAGCGGCTGTGCAAGTGCCACCCCTGGCACCCCGGTGGCTTCGACCCGGTGCCCGGCCAGCGTTGCGGGGACGCCCATGAGTGAGCCGCGTCCCCAGGGTCGGTTACTGTTCGTCGCCCTGCTGCTGGTCGCGCAGACGCTGCTCGCCTGGCACGCCCCGGCGCATATCTTCGACGGCCACGACGGCCATTCCGCGATCGTCGCCCACGACTGCGACCTGTGCGTGCAGGGCCACGGCCTGGTGGGCGTGCCCACCCTGTTCACGCCGCCACCGGTGCTTCCCGACACCACCACGCCCGCGGCCGACGTCCGTCGCCCGCGGGCGGTCACCCCGACCCGCAACCATCCGGCGCGCGCGCCACCCCGTTTCTCCTGAATTCCAAGCACTGACTTCCCTTATCGGGACCGCCCCTGGCGCAGCGCCAGGGCGGCCCGTGGTTGTATTCAGGAGACAACATGAAACGCTTTACTCCCCCCATGGCGGCGGCCACCGTGGCCGCCATGGTCTGGTCCGTGGCGCCCGCCGCCGAGCCCGCGTCCACCGACACCGAAGGCCGGCTGGACGCCGTGGAAGTGTCCGCTTTGCCGCTGGGCAGCGACGCCAATCTGACGCCGGCTTCGTTCGACCTGCTTGAAGACCAGCTGCTGTTCCAGCAAAGCGAAGCCACCCTGGGCGATACCCTGGACGGCCTGCCCGGCGTGCACGCCGACACCTACGGCGGCGGCTCCGGCCGGCCAGTGATCCGCGGCCAGACCGCGCCGCGTGTCAGCGTGCTGTCCGACGGCGCGCAACTGTTCGACATGTCCACCATCTCGCCCGACCACGCCACCACCGTGGAGCCCATGCTGTCGCGCAAGGTGGAGGTGCTGCGCGGCCCGTCCACCCTGCTGTATGGCGGCGGCGCCATCGGCGGCGTGGTCAACGTGCTGGACAACAAAATCCCCACGCGCATGCCGGACCGCCCGGTGGAAGGCTTCGTCTCGGCGCGCGGCAACACCGTGGCCGACGAACAGGCCGGCGCCGTGGGGCTGACCGCCCGCGCCGGCGACAATGTGGCGATCCACATCGAGGGCGCCCGCCGCGACGCCGACAACTACGAGGTGAACGGCTTCACCGAACAGGAGATCGACGGCACCTGGGCGGAAAGCAACAACGCCAGCGTCGGGCTCTCATGGATCGGTGACCGGGGCTATCTGGGCGTCGCCTACTCCTACCGCGGCGACCTCTACGGCCTGCCCGGCCACAGCCACGAGTTCGAGGGCTGCACCAGCAACGGCGCCAGCCTGGATTGCGCGGAAGAAGGCCATGAGCACGAGCACGGCGAAGAGGAAGCGCCGTTCGTGGACCTGGACAGCCGCCGCGTGGACCTGCGCGGTGAATACCGCCGGCCGTTCGACGGCGTGGAAGCGGTGCGCCTGCGCGCCAGCCACACGGATTACCGTCACCACGAGATCGAGGAAGGCGAAATCGGCACCAGCTTCCGCCACCGGGGCGTGGACACCCGCGTGGAGGCGGAGCACGCGCCCATCCTCGGCTGGCGCGGCACGGTGGGCACCCAGTTCACCGACGGCCAGATCGAGACCACCGGCGAAGAGGGGCTGTTGCCGAAAACCGATACCCGGGTGGCGGCCCTGTTCGCGGTGGAGCGCTACCGCTTCAACGACCAGTGGCAGCTGGAGGCCGGGGCCCGCTACGAGCACCAGGACCTGGACCCCGATGACGCTCAGCGCCCGCTGCCTTCGGTGAGCGATTCCGCCACCTCGATCTCCAGCGCGCTGACCTGGGCGTTCCGCCCGGATTACAACGTGTCGCTGTCGGTGGCGCGCTCCCAGCGTTTGCCGCAGACCCAGGAGGTCTACGCGCGCGGCGTGCATCTGGCCACCAACACCTATGAGTGCGGGCTGCTTTCCGACACCTTCACCTGCGGCGGCGCCGCCAACGACGCCGACCTGGAAACGGAGACGTCCCACAACGTGGGCCTAAATCTGCGCAAGGTGCAGGGCGATCTGACCTTCGACCTCGGCGTGTTCCACAACCGGGTTCAGGACTACATCTACGCCCGCACCCTGGATCAGATCGAGGAATTCCGCCTGATCAAATACAGCCAGGAAGACGTGGAGTTCACCGGCGCGGAAGCGGAAGCCACCTACCAGTGGACCGACCGCTTCTCCACCACCGCGTTCGGCGACACGGTGTACGCGCAATTCGAGGACAACGGCGACGAGCTGCCGCGCATCCCGGCACAGCGGCTGGGCGCGCGCCTGAACACCTACTGGCGCGCCTTCGACGCGGAGCTGGAGTTCTACCGGGTGTTCGCCCAGGACCGCATCGCCGGCTTCGAAACCCGCACGCCGGGCCACGACATGCTCAATGCCACGGTGAGCTACACCTTCACCGGCAGCCCCCAGTACAGCGCCTTCCTGCGCGCCAGCAATCTGCTCGGCGAGGAAGTGTGGAACCACGCGTCGTTTCTGGCGCGCACGGTACCGGAACCCGGTCGTAACCTGACCGCCGGCGTGCGCCTGACCTTTTGACGCGGAACATCCACAGCAAAAAGACATTGGAGAGAGCTCAATGAAACGCTCATTTTCCCCCACCGGCGCCGCCCTGCTGGCCGCGTCGGTATTGCTTGCCGCCTGCAACAACGACACCGGCAGCACCCCGCTGCCCGGCGGCGAGGACGAACACGACCATGACCACGGCGCGGAAAGCGCCGGCCGGCTGGTGTTCACCCACGCCGACGGCTCTAATTCACGGGTCTATGTGCACGACCTGGAGAGCCGCTCCACCCTGGCGGATTTCGCCCTGGTGCATCCCGCCACGGCGGTCCACAGCAGCCCGGAGCACCGCTACGCGGTGATCGTGCAGCGCGACAACGACCAGGTGGAATTCCTGGACGGCGGCGTCTACCGCCACGACGACCATGTCGACGAGGGCGATCCGGCGATGCTGCCGTTTACCCTGTCCGGCGTGCGGCCCACCCACTACCGCCACCACGGCGAGCAGGCCGCCCTGTTCTTCGACGGCGACAGCGCCAGCGCCGCCCTGAGCCAGTTCCATCTGTTCAGCGATGAGAGCCTGGAAAGCGGCGGCACCCTGGCCCATCAGACCCTGGACACCGCCCATCACGGCATCGCCGAGCCCCTCGACGGTGTGGTGTTGGCCAGCCACGCCGCCGCCAGCGGCGACGCGCCGGACGGCATCAGCGTGTTCGAGCTGCACGGCGACCACTTCCACAATGAAGGCGAGCTGGCCACGGCCTGCCCGGGCCTGCACGGCGGCGCATCCAACGGCACCTTCTCGGTGTTCGGCTGCGACGACGGCGCGCTGGTGGCCGAACTGCACGGCGACCATTTCGACGACGCCAAGATCGCGGTGGCGGAGCGCCTGGCCACGGTGGTGGGCCATCCCGATGTGGCGGAGTTCGCCGCGTTCTCCTACCCCGGCGGCAACCTCTACGCGCTGGACCCGGAAGCCGGCACCGCCACGCAGGTGGACTGGCGCGACGGCGCCGTGGACGGTGACGGCGACCCGGTCTCGGCGCTGGCACGGGGCTTTGACGGCCACGGCGAGCACCTGCTGGTTCTCGACAGCAACGGCGATCTGCACGTGCTGGAGAGCAGCGACTGGAGCCACCGCGGCAGTATCGCGGTGCTCGACAGCGTGCCCGCCAGCGGCCCGGCACCGGCACTGGCGGTGAGCGCCGCCGGCGATCAGGCCTTCGTCAGTGACCCGGCGGCGCCGGCGATCCACATCATCGACCTGGAAGCGCTGAGCCTGGAAGCGGTGCCCCTGGCGTTCCCGCCCACCGGCCTGGCCTGGACCGGCGTCGGCGAGGCGCACGACCATGACGGCCACGACGAAGATCACGATCACGACCATTAACGCCCTCCGCCCCGGCCGTCCGGCCGGGGCCCTGCGCGTCGCCTTGCGCGCTTCTTTTCACTACAATGCGTTCACGGACAGCATCCCTAATAACCATCCGCAGTAATGATCGGAGTACCCATGAAGCCTTTCCTGTTAGCCGCGAGCCTTGCGCTGCCCCTGACCCTCCTGCCCATTGCCGCCGGCGCCTCCGGCTTCGCGGGTATCGACGTTGTCAGCAGCGAAATCGAACCGGACGACGGCGGCAGCGCCGATCCCACCGCGCTGCAGTTCAAGTTCGGTACCTGGATCAACCGCAATGAAACCCTGGGCGGCGAGCTGCGCCTGGGCCTGGGTATTGATGAGGACGACCTGGGCCGTGGCACCGATGTGGAAATCGACCGCTACTACGGCGCCTATTTCCGTGGCCAGTTCCCCAACACCCTGCCGGTGCGCCCCTACGGCCTGATCGGCCTGACCCGCATGGAAACCACCGAGAACTTCCCCGGCGGCGGCTCCACCGGCGAGAACTACTCCGGCCTCTCCATCGGCCTGGGCGCCGACGTGAGCCTGACCGACGTGGTGTTCGTGAGCGTGGAATACATGCGCGCCGTGGACAGTGGCGGCGACGAAGTCACCAACCTGTCCCTGGGGCTCAACGGCCGCTTCTGAGCGCCGGCGAGCCGAGGAGCGACCGCCAGGGACGGCGGTCATAAAAAAAGCCGCGCATAGCGCGGCTTTTTTTGTAGCGGCCTTACGAGCCCCGGTCAGGGAATCGGCAGGTAGCCGCCCTCCACTTCCTTGGTGGCGATGGCCACCGCGTTGTGGGCGTGCAGGCTCTCCAGGTGATTCACCCGCAGCCAGAAGTCCTGGTAGCAGGGCTGGCCGTCCAGCGCCCGCTTCAAGCGCCGCGCGGAATCCTCGCAGAACATCAGGTTCTGGCCGTTGAGCTTGGCGAATTCCTGCTCGTCGACCCGCTTCACGGCGGTCTGCACCGGCGTTTTCAGCGCGCCCTCGATGGAATCGATCAGGGCGGTGATCGGGAAGGCCTCGTCGCAGTCGGTATCCAGCAATACCCGCACCTGGGCCACGGAGCGCTGGCTGTGCGGCGTCGCCATGATGCCTTCCTCGGTGCCCAGCCACTCGAACACCTTCTCCATGTCCACGGAGCCTTCGCCCTCGAAGTCCTTGCGGAACTGCTCCTGGATCAGCTGCCGGGCCAGCGCCGCGGAGCACGGGCAGGTGGAGGAATAGGGCACTTCCACCGCCAGCTCCATGCGCATGCCGTCCGGGGCCAGGGTCGCCTTGATGGTCACCGGGTAGCTCTTCCAGCCGGAGTAGCTGCTTTTCAGCGCCGGCCGGCGCATCGAGTACTCGAAATCGAACTGCACGAAGCCCCGGTCGCTGAGACCCTCGTGGGAGTCGAGGAAATTCTGCAGCAGCTTGCGGATCGAATAGGCGCTTACCGAATGATCGCCGAAGGTCTCCTCCAGCATCAGGTAAAGCCGGGACATGTGAATGCCCTTGGCGTCCGGGTTGGAAAGGTTCACATAGGCCTGGATGGACGTGCTCACCGGGCGTTCGCCGGCCAGAGTGTCGCTGATGCGGGCCGGCAGATGGATCTCGCTCATGCCCACCCAGTCCAGGGTGCTGTGAATGTGTTCCACCATGGAGTTCGTCGCCACATCGGGCATCGACTTGGTGGTTTCCGAACTGCTATCGCGCTTCATGGAAATCTCCGCTGGGACGGCAAAGGACGGAGCATGACCGCTGGCCGGTGAAGGCTGGGACAATTCTCCAGGCGATGCCGCCCGACCTCTCAGGGGCGCAGAGTGTAGCAGAAACCGCCCGGCAAATAGACAGACCGGAACGACGGGATTGGCGATAAAAGCGACAGCCCGGGCCTATCGGCGGCGGGCCCCGTCACAGGGGCGTTTCATCGTCCTCGGCGCGCCCCACCAGCTCCTGGAAGCGCTCCATTTCACGCAGCGGAACGAACATTTCCTCGGCGCGGGCGTGCTGGCGCAGGGCCTCGGAGATGGCCACCGCCTGGCGCAGGTCGCGCAGGGCGTTCTCGGTCTCGCCCAGGCCGGCCCAGGCGCAGGCGCGCTGGTAGAGGGCGTGGGCGTTGTCCTCGTCCACTTCCAGCACCCGGTCGCACAGGCTCAGGGCCCAGCGCTGCTCGCCCAGCTCCAGGGCGGCGTCGGCCTTCCAGGCCAGCGCCTCCGGGTCGTCCGGGCGCAGCTCCAGGATCCGGTCGTAGAGCTCGATCTTCTCTTTGTAGCTGGTTTCCTTGGTGGCTTTCAGCCACAGGCTGTGGATCTCGTTGGTGCGCTCGATCTCTTCCTGGTTTTCGGTGATGGTGCGCGATTTGCGGCGCAGCTCCTGCTCCAGGTCCGCCAGGCGCGACTCGTACTCCACGGTGAGCCGGGACATCTCCTTCTCGGCGTAGACGCGGATGTTGTCCTTGAGGTCACGAATCGTCGACCAGCCCACCAGCGCCAGAATCGAGGCGGCGCCGGCGATCAGGTAGAAGAAGTAGGTCACCGTGTTGGTGGCGTAGCCCATGGCCTTGTCGGCCACTTCCAGTTCCCGGTCGGTGACGATCCGGTTCATGTCGTTGCGGTACTCCATCATGTCCTGACGGAGGCTGCGCAGTTCACCGAGAATCCAGTTCTCGCGGAACTGGGAAATCACCGGCCCCTTTTCGATCTCGCTCTGCGACTCCACCGGCCCCTCGGCGGGGTCCTCGGCACGGTTCTGCTGCGCGCCCACGGGGCCGCACACCAACAAAAAAAGCAGTAGCCAACGCCGCCACGGCATCACTCGCATCAAGACCCGGTCCTCGATTATTTCGCCGGGCCGGACAATCCGCACACCCGGCCTACGCCGTATACCAGCCAGGCGCTGACCAGCGCCGGCAAAACCTCGAATATGGTCGCATTTAGCCCGGACAGGCGCCAGCCAATTGCCACCGAGCTGGCGACAACAATCATCGCGATGGCGAGCGGTTCACGGGGGCGGCCGCCCAGCGCGTACACCACCAGCAATCCGCCGAAGGCGGCGCCCAGCACGCCCCAGGCGAACAACACCAGATTGAAGACGTTCTCCTCGGCGAACAGGGCGATGGTCAGCGATACGCCGACCACCACCAGGGTGGCGATCCGCGCGGTGCCGTAGCCGTGCCAGCGCTTGGGCATCAGATCCCGGGACAGGCAGGCGCTGCAGCTGAGAATCAGCGAATCGACGGTGGAGATGGTGGCGGCGAACAGGCCGGCCAGCACCAGCCCGGTGGCCACCGGGTGCAGCAGCACGTCCGCCATCACCGGCAGCGCCAGCTCGGCGTCCAGCTCACCGCCGCTCATCACCAGGGACGGGTCCACCGCGCCCTGGTCCATCAGCAGGCGCGCCATCATGCCGACGCCCACCGCCAGGGTGTAGAAGGCCACGAACCACAGGTAATAGTAGGTGCGCGCCCGGCGGATGTTTTTGACGTCGTTGACCGCCATGAAGCGGACCATCACATGGGGCTGGCCGATCACCGCCGCGCCGGCGAAGGTCCAGCCGACCAGGAACAGCAAGACGCCGGTGAGACCGCTGGCGGCGGAATCGGCGGGGAAAAACTGGAAGAAGGTGGGTGACACCTCGTGCAGGCCGGTCCAGGCGGACTGCCAGCCGCCGACGGTGAACACCGCGGTGGTCAGCATCACCGTCATCGCCACGATCATCACCACCGACTGGGCGGCGTCGGTCCACACCGAGGCGCGCAGACCGCCGGAGAAGCCGTAGCAGAGCACCATCACCGCGCCGATGATGGCGCCGGTGCGCAGATCCCAGTCGAACAGCGCCTGCAGCGCCTTACCGCCGGCCTTGAACTGGGCGGCGGCGTAGACCCCCAGCAGCAGCACCGCGATCAGCGCCGCCACCACCTTAAGCACCTGGAAATGGCCGCCGCCCCAGCGCGACAGCAGTTCCGGAATGGTCAGGGTGCCGCGTTCCTCGGACACCTCGCGGACTTTACGGGTAACCAGGGTGGCGGCCATCCAGTCGCCCAGAATCCAGCCCACCATCATGGTGAACGCCGGCAGGCCGGTGGCGTAGGTGTAGCCGATCACGCCGATGAACATGAAGCCGGAGTTGTTGGTGGCCACCGCGGACAGGCCGATCAGGGAGGGCGGCACGGAGCTGCCGGCGAGCAGATAGTCGGACTGTTCCTTGGAGCGAACCAGGACCGAGGAAAAGCCGATCAGCAGAAACAAAAGGAGGAAACCGAGAAAACTGGCAAGCAACATGAAACGCGTCCCTCGGGGCAAAAGCCTCTAATTACTTTGACATCTAAATGTTTTATCTCTAAGCTAGCGTACCACTTATGGCAAGGAATATCTTGGCCGTGCGATTGATTCCTGAGCTGATGCCGAGGCAAACATTGCTTTCACATCAAAGTGACGGCGCCACGATTAACCGGTTCTTGAGTCGTGTCGTCAGGCAGTCACATTGATTTGTTATCCAGAGAATTAACCACCATGGCCAAACACGACGAAGTGTTAATCGCCCTGAGACAGATTATTCGGGCCACCGACCTCTACTCCCGCAAGTTGAGCAAGGTGGCCGGGCTCACCGCCCCGCAGCTGCTGATCCTGCAGGCGATAGACGCCCATGGGGAAATGACCATGGGCGACATCGCCACCGAGGTATCCGTCAGCCAGGCCACCGTCACCACCATCCTCGACCGGCTCGAAAAGCGCGGCCTGATCGAGCGGAAAAGGGGTGAACGGGATAAGCGCCGGGTCTATGCTTATTTGACCACCGCCGGACGCGATATCATGGAGCGGGCACCGACGCCCCTGCAGGAGGAATTCATGGACCGTTTTTCACGGTTACAGGACTGGGAACAGTCGCAGATTCTCAGCTCCCTGCAGCGGGTAGCCGCGATGATGAACGCCGGTGACATCGACGCCTCGCCGGTGCTTGATCTGGGTGCCATAGACCGCATCCAGCCCGCCGCCGAGGCCCAGCGCCGTCGGCCGCGACCCGACCCTTCTTTCCAAACCGACCAGAAGTGACATCAATGTCTGCAGACGAACCGAAAAAGGCGGATTCATCCTCCGCTGACACACAAGACGACATCATTTTCCGCAAGCCCGAGAGCCCGGACGGCCCGCGGGTGCACAAGCTGATCGCGGAATGTAAGCCGCTGGATGAAAACTCCGTGTATTGCAATCTGCTGCAGTGCACGCACTTCGCGGACACTTCGGTGGCCGCGGAAATGGATGGCGATCTGGTGGGCTTCATCTCCGGGTACATCCCGCCCAAGCAGCAGAACACGCTGTTCGTGTGGCAGGTGGCGGTGCACGGCAAGGCACGCGGCAAGGGTCTCGCCAAGCGCATGCTGGCGGAACTGATCAAGCGCGACGAAGCGGAAAACGTTCAGTTCATCGAGACCACCATCACCCCGGACAACGAAGCGTCCTGGGGTATGTTCCGCAGCTTCGCCTACGAGCGCCGGATGCCCACCGAAGAGTTCATCCTCTTCGATTCACGCATCCATTTCGCCGGCGAGCACAATGATGAACATTTGCTGCGCATCGGGCCGTTCAACCGCGACGACGCCTAAAACGAATTGAGACACAGCGAGGTAGAGAGAACCATGGATACGGATATTTTTGACAGCATTGAGTCCGAAGTTCAAAGCTACGCACGCAGCTTCCCGGTGGTGTTCCAGAAAGCCAAGGGCAGCTATCTGTACGACGAAGACGGCCAGGAGTACCTGGATTTTCTGGCCGGCGCGGGCACGCTGAACTACGGCCACAACAATCCGGTTCTGAAAAAAGTCCTGCTCGACTACATCGAGAACGATTCCATCGTGCACGGCCTGGACATGCACACCGTGGCCAAGCGCGACTTTCTGCAAGCGCTGGAAGACTATGTGCTGAAGCCGCGCGACATGGACCACGTGGTCCAGTTCCCCGGCCCCACCGGCACCAACGCGGTGGAAGCAGCACTGAAGATCGCCCGTAACATCAAGGGCCGCGAAAACATCATCAGCTTCACTAACGGCTTCCACGGTGTGACCCTGGGCGCGCTGTCCACCACCGGTAACAGCCACCACCGTGGCGCCGCCGGCGTCACCATGGGCGGCGTCAGCGTGATGCCGTACGACGGCTACCTGGGCGACGCCTTCGACACCACCGAGTACCTGGACAAGGTGCTGCTGGATTCCTCAAGCGGCGTCGACCATCCGGCCGCCGTGATCGTGGAAACCGTACAGGGCGAAGGCGGCATCAACGCGGCCAGCTTCGACTGGCTGCGCAACCTGGAGCGCGTCTGCCGCAAGCACGACATGCTGCTGATCCTGGACGACATCCAGGCCGGCTGCGGTCGTACCGGCACTTTCTTCAGCTTCGACAATGTCGGCATCAAGCCGGACATCATCACCCTGTCCAAGTCGCTGAGCGGCTATGGCCTGCCCCTGGCGGTGGTGCTGCTGAAGCCGGAGCTGGACCAGTGGAAACCCGGTGAGCACAACGGCACCTTCCGCGGCCACAACCTGGCGTTCGCCACCGCCGCCAAGGCGCTGGAACACTTCTGGAGCGACGATACCTTCGCCAAGGAAGTGCAGAAGAAGGGTGACCTGATCACCGACCGGTTCCGCGATATCGCGTCCGGCTTCGACGATCACTGGTTCTACCTGAACGGCCGCGGCATGATGCAGGGCCTGGTCTGCCGTGACGGCGAACTGGCCGAGGAAATCACCAAGGCCGCGTTCAAGCGCAAGCTGGTGATCGAAACCTCCGGCGCCGACGACCAGGTGATCAAGACCCTGTGTCCGCTGACCGTGACCGAGGACGAGATCAACCACGCCATGGACGTGCTCAAGGAAAGCGTCGAAGAAGTCATGAAAGACCGCATCAAGCGCGGCGACGCCAATTCCGTTTCCAGCCTGGCGGGCTGAACCCTTCCCGACCTCCCGGCCGCTTCGCGCGGCCGGGCTTCCCTGTTTTTTTCCTTTTTTGTTTTTGGAGGTGTAGATGATCGTTCGCACTCTGGCGGAAGCCGAGAAAACCGACCGTCGCGTGGTCGCGGAAAACGGCAATTGGCAGTCCGTTCGCCTGTCCCTGAAAGAAGACAAGATGGGGCATTCCTTCAATATTACCACCATCTTTAAAGGCACCAAGACCCACATCAAATACGCCAACCACTGGGAATCCGTTTACGTAATTTCCGGCAAGGGCAAGATCGAGATGGTGGAAAGCGGCGACGTGTACGAGCTGACGCCAGGCACCATTTATCTGCTCGACCAGCACGACGAGCACTACCTCTATGGTGGCGAGAACGAGGACATGGTGGTGGCGTGCGCCTTCACCCCGCCCCTCAGCGGCAAGGAAGTGCACGACGAGAACGGCGTCTACCCGGCCGATCTTGACTGACAGCGGCGCCTGCCAGCCAAGCGAAGAGAACGGAACCCCAGGGTTCCGTTTTTTTTGGCCTGCGCCCCGGGACTCGACAAAAGTCTAATTCCACGGCGCTCCGGAAGCGGGCAAGGTACCGGGCATATCAAGTGCGGGCCAGACCCGCCGACAGCCGGATAACAATAAATCGAACCCCGAACAAACGGCTTGGGAGAGTTTCCGCAGGACCCTGGACGCCCGCGCCAAACCGCACGGGTCGTCCGCTTGAACATCAAGCTGATTCTGATTTTCCACGTCCTTACCTCGGCTGCCAGGCGGCGGCCCCTCTTTTTATTTCTGATTCCTCGCACCGCGGGGCGCGCCGGCGCCGCTTAGACGCTAGTATTGTATCGTCCGGAGATAAAACAGGTCCTAATAATGAGAATACTGATCGCCGACGACCATCCGCTGTTCCGCGCCGCTCTGCGTCAGGCCGTGGAAGTAAGCTTCAAGGACGCCCGTATCCAGGAGGCCGATTCCCTGGCCTCGCTGGAAAAGCTGGGCGACGACCAGGTCCCCTTTGACCTGATTCTGCTGGACCTGCACATGCCGGGGACCCACGGCTTTTCCGGGCTGATCTATCTGCGCGAGCTGTACCGGCGGGTGCCGCTGGTGGTGATTTCCGCCAACGAGGAGCTGGAAGTGATCCAGCGGGCGCTGCAGTTCGGCGCCGACGGTTTTATTCCCAAGTCGGCCTCGGTGGAAGCGATGACCCAGGCGGTGCTGAAAGTGATGGAAGGCGAACGCTGGGTGCCGGAGAAGGCACGCCGCCCGCTGCCGCCGGATCTGCCCGACTTCGCCGCCATGCGCGAGCGCATCACCAGCCTGACGCCGCAGCAGTTCCGGGTCATGGGCATGCTCATGGAGGGGCTGCAGAACAAGGTGATCGCCTATCAGCTGGACGTGTCCGAAGCCACCGTCAAAGCCCACATGACCGCCATCTTTCGCAAGCTCGGGGTCCGCAATCGTACCCAGGCGGTGCTGGCCCTGAAGGATCTGGCCATCGAGCCGCCCGGCCTGGCCTGAACCCTGCGCACCTGAAGCGCCGCGCCTAGAGCGCGCGCAGCACCTCCAGCAACGCGGCCTCGCTGACCGGTTTCTGCAGAAAGCCCACGCCCTGCTCACGGGCCCGCACGCGCACCTCGGCGCGGCGGTCGGCGGTGATCAGCATCGCCGGCACCACGTCCTCCCAGCAGCCGTCCAGCGCATCGATCACCTGAAAGCCGGTCTCGCCGTCGTCGAGCTGATAATCCACCAGCAACAGGTCCGGCGCCGGCCGGCCCCGGGCTTCCTCCAGGGCGTCGGCGCGGGAGCGGGCGACGATCGGGTCACAACCCAGGGCGCGCAGCAGCGCCTCCAGGCTGGCCAGCAACGCCGGATCGTTATCCACACAGAACACCCGCAACCCGGCCACGTCGCGCTGATCGGACACCGCCGGTTCCGGCGGGGACGCCACCTCCGGCTCGCCCACCACCAGCGGCACGGAAACGGCGAACACGGTGCCGCGCCCGGGCCAGGAGCGCACACTGATGCGGTGCTCCAGCAGCCGGCAGATACGGTCGGCGATCGCCAGCCCCAGACCGAGCCCCTTGATCTGTCGGCGCCCCAGTTGCGGCAGGCGCTGGAACTCATGGAACACGCGCGCCTGCTGGTCGTCCGGAATCCCCGGGCCGGTGTCCCAGATCTCGATGGACAGCGTGTCGCCGCGACGGCGGCAGCCGAACAGCACCCGGCCGCGCTCGGTGTAACGCACCGCGTTGGAAAGCAGATTCTGCAGCACCCGACGCAACAGCGCCTCGTCGGTGCGCACCTGCAGATCACTGAACACGGTGCGCAGGGTGAGCCCCTCCGCCCGCGCCAGCACACTGAACTCCTGCCCCAGTTGCTGCATCAGCGGGCGCACCGCCACGGTACGCGGATGCGCCTGCATGGTGCCGGTATCCAGACGGCTGATCTCCAGCAGCGCGGAAATAATCTGCTCGGCGGCACGCAGCGAGCTGTCGATATGCCCCAACACTTCCCGCTCATAGCCGAACGCCTCGTCCTTGCGTGCCAGGCGCTGGGACAGGGACGAGGCAAACAGCTGCGCGGCGTTCAACGGTTGCATCAGGTCGTGGCCGGCGGCGGCCAGGAAGCGGGTCTTGCCCTCGTTGGCCTGCTCCAGCTGGCTGTTCAGTTCCGAGAGCCGCCGGGTGCGCTCGGAGACCATCTGCTCCAGGTTCTCGTTGATCTGGCGCAGGGCGATTTCGTCGCGCTTACGTTCGGTGATGTCCATGTAGGTGCTGACGAAACCGCCGCCCTCCATGGGGTTGCCGCGCACCTCCACGATCACGCCGTTGGGCAGCTCCCGCTCGAAGCGGTGGGCGCTGCCCTCGCGCAGCAACTGCACCCGTTTATTGACGTCCTGCTCCAGGTCGTCGCCGGCGTAAAAGCCGCGCTCGGCGTTATGCCGGTAGACTTCCTCGATGGGCCGGCCCAGGCGGATAAAGCCCTCCGGGTAATCGAACAGGTTCACGTAGGCCTGGTTCCAGGCGACGATATTGAGGTCGCGGTCGACCACGCAGATACCCTGGCTGATGGTCTCGATGGTGGTGCGCAGCAGCTGGTGGTTGAACTGGATCAGCTGCGAGGCCTCATCCATGATCCGCACCATGTCGTCGCGGCGCACGTTCTGCTTGCTGAGCAGCGAGCCCATCACAATGCGGGCGGTGGACGCGCCCATGGCGCCGGCCAGCAAACGCTCCACGTAGCGCACCAGATGCAGCGGCGCCGGCAGCGCCGGGTCCTCCGATATCTGGCGGCGCTGCAGATAATCAAAGAACAGCGCCCGCGCGCGCGGGTGGCCCAGGCCCCGCTCACACACCTGCAGCAACTCGCCGGTGGTGATCAGCGGGTGGCCCATGCCCTCGCGCCACCAGTCGGTGGGGGTGTCCACGAAGCGGGTGGCCTGGGTGTCGTCCAGCGGCGCCTGGGTGGCGCGGCGGGACAGCCACACATAGGCCAGCAGATTAAGGCTCAGGCTCCAGAACACACCGTGGGTGAGCGGCTCCAGCCCCTCGATGGCGAACAGCGCATTGGGCCGCAGTATGCCCAGCCCCAGCAGACCGGCCCGGTTGAGGTAATCCACCCACTCCACCGGCAGCATCAGCGGCAACAGCAGGCAGTAGCCCCACACCAGAAAGCCCACCGCCAGGCCGACAAAGGCGCCGCTCTGGTGGCCGCGCCGCCAGTAAAGCCCGCCCAACAGCGCCGGCGCCAGCTGCGCCACCGCCGCGAACGACAGCAGGCCGATGCGCGCCAGCCCTTCAAAACGGTCGATCAGAATATGGAACAGGAACGCCAGCGCCAGCATCACCACAATGCTCAGCCGTCTGAGCAGACGCACCTGGTTACTCAGGTCCGAGAGTTCCTCGTCGCCCTGGATCCGGTACTGCACCCAGGCGGGCATCAGCACCTCGTTGGTGAGCATGATCGCCAGCGCCATGGTGGACACGATCACCATGCCGGTGGCCGCCGCGATGCCGCCGATGAACGACAACAGCAGCAGCCCCTGATTGTCGGCCGCCATGGGCAGCGACAGCATGTACATATCCGGCTGCGTGGAGCCGGGCTGGGTGATCATGCCGGCGGCCACGATCGGCAGCACGAACAGCGCGAACAACCCCAGATAGGTGGGCAGCACCCAGCGAGCGGTGCGCAGGTGCTGCAGGTCGTTGTTTTCCACCACGCCGGCATGGAACTGGCGGGGCAGGCAGATGATCGCCAGCATCGACAGCAGCAGCGCGGTGACGAAGCTCTGCGAAAACAGGGCCGGCTCGAACACGGAGCGGATCGCCGGCACGTCACGGACCCGCTGCCACATGTCCACCGGGCCGTCGAAGATCGCGAACAGGCAGAACAGGCCGATGATCACGAACGCCACCAGCTTGATGAAGGATTCAAAACTCACCGCCAGCATCAGCCCGGACTGGTGCTCGGTGGCGTCGATATGGCGGGTGCCGAACAGCAGCGTGAAGATCGCCATCAGGGTGGCCACCACCAGGGCGATGTCCGGCGACGGCGCCACCTGGGGGCCCACCACATGCTCGAAGGACAGGGTCACCGCCTTGAGCTGCAACGCGATGTAGGGCAGCACGCCGACCACCGCCACCAGGGTCACCAGCACCGCCAGCTGCCGGGACTTGCCGTAGCGGGCGGCCATGAAGTCGGCGATCGAGGTGATGTGGTGCTGCTTGCCCACCGACACCAGCTTATAAATCAGCTCGCCGCCCAGCAGCATGGTGAGGATCGGGCCGAGATAAATGGGCAGGTAGGTCCAGCCGTTGCCGCTGGCCTCGCCCACGGCGCCGTAAAAGGTCCAGGAGGTGCAGTACACGCCCAGGCCCAGGCTGTAGGTCCAGGCGTTATTGACCACCCGCAGGCCGCGCCGCTCGGCGCGGTCCCCCCACCAGGCGATCACGAACAGCACCATCACATACAGCAGGGCGAACACACCCAGCTGCCAGAGACTAAACAAGAGAGCGCCTCCGTCCGATCATCACGGCTTTACCACTGAAACAGCACCGCCACGAAACGCAACACCACCGCCAGAATCATCACCAGCAAGCCCGCGCGCTGGATCTTGAACTCGGTGACCGACAGCGCCATGCCCCGGCGCCAGAAACGCAGCACCCCGCCCCAGTCGCCGGTGCGGCGGATATACTGACCGTAGGCCACCAGCACCAGCAGCAGGCCCAGCGCCAACAGCGCCCCTTGCAGGTATTGCATTGTTATTCTCCGTTTATGGTTCGCTTTTCAGCTTCAAGTACATCAAGGCGGCGGTGGTGGCGTCGCCGCGGGCGCTGTGCCGGCCGATCACCGGCACCCCCAGCTCGCCGGCGACACGCTCGAAACGCAGGTCCGGCAGCGACTCCGGATTGCGATAATGGTGCCGCCGCCGATACAGATCGGACAACTCGATCACCGGGTTGGGCAGGTCGAACCCCAGGGAGGCGCGCAGATAGCGGTTGATAATCCCCAGATCGAAATCCAGACACCAGCCCACCAGCGGCCGGTTGCCGATAAAGTCGAGCAGGTGGCGCAGGCCCTCTTCCACCGGCACGCCGTCGTGCAAGTCCACACCGCGCAGACCGTGAATGCAAATCGACTCGCCGTCCAGGCTGGCCGGCCGCGCCATGCGCAGGTCCAGCGCCGCGCCCGCCTGAACCCGGCCGGCGCTGACCGGTACCGCGGCCACCGAGACCAGTTCGGCGGTGCGGGTGTTCAGCCCGGTGGTCTCGCAATCCAGCGCCATCACTTCGTCGCCCGGTGGCGCCGCGAACAAATGACCATAGGGGCCCTTGCCGTGGCGCCGCCGTTGCACAAGACGCTTCAACATCGTTAGTACTCCAGATGAAAACGCCGGGTCAGGCGCTTCTTGAACTCATTGACCACCTGCAGGGACTCCCTGAGCAGGTCTCTTTCCAACGGCGACAGCGCCTGTATCAGCAGTTGGTTGTTGCGGCCCTCTTCGTCGTTGCCCTCAAGACGGGCCAGCTGCTGCTTGAGCCGCAGCTCCGCGAACAGCGCCATGGACTCGCCCAGCTCCTCGGCGAAGCCGGTCTCCATATGCCCCGCCTCCACCAGCCTGTCGAGCCGGCCGAAGGTACCGGTCTCACCGACGCGGTGCTGCAGGGACATGGCGCGCACCCCGTGCACCACCGGGAACAGGCCGCCCTTTTTGATATCGATGCCCTGCTGGGGCTTCTTCAGGGCGCCGAACCAGTTCAGCGGGGTGGAGAACTTCAACAGCGGCCGGGCAAAGCGCGACAGGATCAGATCGTTGTTGCTGCATACCCGGAACAGGTCCCGCCGCAGCTCATCGACCAGCTCGGTGCGCCCCGCCGCCGGGTGCGCGTCGAGCAGAATCGCCAGGTTCATCATCGAGGCGTCGTCGCCCTGCTTGGCCCAGCGGCCGATGCGTGCCTTCCAGTCGGTGGCGCCGCCCACCCACTCCGGGTTGGACACCATGATGTTGCCCGGACAACGGGGGTAACCGAGCCGCAGCAGGGTTTCGGTGAAGCGCTGCATGTGCGCGTCGCGCTCAGGCCAGTTCTCCGGGTCGTCGACGATCAGGGCGTTGTCCTGGTCGGTCTTGAGGATCTGCTCGCCGCGCCCTTCGCTGCCCAGCACCAGCAGGCAGCCGTGCTCCTGATGGCTCTCCGGCACCACGAACTGGAACGCCTTGCTGATGATGCGTCCGTTCAGCGCCGCCAGCAGATCCATGGCGAAGCGCATCTTGACGCCCTGCGCCATCAGCGCCTGGATCAGTTCCGGCAGACGGGCGCTGGCCATCGCCAGCGCCTCCAGGTTGTCCGCCTTCTCCACTTCCAGCCCCACCACGTAGGAGCGACTGGAGAAGAAGCTGAGCACATCGGTGAGCTCCACCACGCCCACCGGACGGCGGCCGTCCATGACCACCACCCGCTGCACCTCGTGGCGGGTCATGCTGACCAGGGCGGCGAACAGAAACTGATCCGGCGGCACCGTCACCAGCTCGAAACTGGCCAGCGCCAGGGCGCGGGAGTCCGGGGTCAGGCCGTCGTTGACCAGGCCGCGCAGCAGGTCGGTTTTGGTGATCACGCCCACATGACCGTCGCGCTCCATCAGCAGGCTGTCGGCGTTGTGCTCGTTAAGCGCGGCCACCGCCTGGGCGATGGTGCCGCCGCTGTCGAGTATCAAAGGCTGGCGCATGCATTGATGCACCTTGGCGAGCATAAAGCCCGCCATGGTCACCCCGCCCTCGCGCCGCTCGGCAAGAAGCTGGTTCTTGCTGGCGAGGCGCTGGCGGAAGTAATCGTCGAATTCTTTCTGATCCTGGCACAACGACTGGAACAGGTCGGCCGGTATCAGATAACACAGAGTTTCTTCTTCGGTAATGAACCGGTAACGGCTGCGACCGTTAAGCACGCTGAGCGCGCCGAACAGATCACCGGCACTGTAGACACCAAGCCGTCCCGCCTCCGCGGGAAGGGTCGGGTCCAGTTCCAGAACCGCGCCTTTGTGAACCAGATAAACAAACTGCGCCGGATGGCGCGCTTCGATAATCACCGTACCGGCTTCGAAGTACGCCATTTCCATGGCGTTCTCGAGACGGTGGCGGTGTTCCTCGTCCAGCAATGAAAACGGTAGTTGGGTAAAGTCCACGTCGATCATGGCCAGGTCCTGAACGGAGATCGGGGCCGCGCGGATACGCGGCCCCGATATTCAGCTTACTCCGTTTGTAGTAGCGTCGTTAGTGGGCGGAAGCCCCGCCGGCGCCACGCGGTACGCGGATGTCTTCAACGATATGCTGGATGTGCTCCGGCGGCGGCGCGGTCACACGGGATACCGCGAACGCGACGATAAAGTTGAGGACCATACCGACGGTACCGATGCCCTCCGGTGATACCCCGAACAGCCAGTTCTCGGCGCTGTTCAGCTCCGGCGACACGAACTTGAAGTACACGATGTAGGAGAAGGTGAAGGCCAGGCCTACCGCCATACCCGCGATCGCGCCCTCTTTGTTCATGCGCTTGTAGAAGATGCCCATCAGAATCACCGGGAAGAAGCTGGCCGCGGCGAGACCGAAGGCGAACGCCACCACCTGCGCCACGAAGCCCGGTGGATTGATACCGAAGTAACCGGCGATCAGGATCGCCACCACCGCGGCCAGACGCGCCGCCAGCAGCTCCTGTTTCTCGGAAATATCCGGCTTAAGCGTTTTCTTCAGCAAGTCATGGGACACCGCCGACGAGATCACCAGCAACAGGCCGGCCGCCGTCGACAGTGCTGCGGCCACGCCACCGGCGGCCACCAGTGCGATCACCCAGGCCGGCAGATTGCCGATCTCCGGGTTCGCCAGCACGATGATGTCACGGTCGATATACACTTCCGCATCGTTATCGGTGACTTCGTTGGTGACCACGCGCTGACCGTGGGAGCCGGTCACTTCGTCGCGGTCGCCGGCGAAGGTCGGCGTGCCCTTGAAGGCGGCGCCGGCGGACATCTGTACCCGGCCGTCGTCGTTCTTATCCACCCAGCCGATCAAACCGGAGTTTTCCCAGTTATAGAACCAGCCCGGCAGCTCTTCGTACTCGGTCTGGTGCACGGTTTCGATCAGGTTGGTACGGGCGAAGGCGCCGACCGCCGGAGCGGTGGTGTACAGCAGGGCGATAAACAGCAGCGCCCAGCCGGCACTGATACGCGCATCACGGACCGTGGGTACGGTGAAGAAACGCACGATAACGTGGGGCAGACCGGCGGTACCGCACATCAGCGCGGCGGCGATGAAGAACACATCGATGGTGGACTTCTGACCTTCGGTATAAGCGCCGAAGCCGAGATCCTGAACAATGCCGTCCAGCCGCTCAAGCAGGTAGACACCGGTGTCGTTACCGGCGGCGTCCAGTACCGTGGCGCCGAAGCCGGTCTGCGGCAGCACATGGCCGGTCATCAGAATGGACAGGAACACCGCCGGTACCAGGAAGGCGAAAATCAATACGCAGTACTGGGCAACCTGGGTGTAGGTAATCCCCTTCATGCCGCCGAGTACGGCGTAGAAGAACACGATCGCCATGCCGATCACCACGCCCATGTTCACGTCCACTTCCAGGAAGCGGGCGAACACGATACCCACGCCGCGCATCTGGCCGGCCACATAGGTAAAGGAGATAAAGATAACGCAGATCACCGCGACGGTACGCGCCACGTTGGAATAGTAACGATCACCGATGAAGTCCGGCACGGTGAACTTGCCGAATTTTCTCAGGTAGGGCGCCAGCAGCATCGCCAGCAACACATAGCCGCCGGTCCACCCCATCAGATACACCGAGGCGTCGTAACCGGAGAAGGCGATGATACCCGCCATGGAAATAAACGATGCCGCGGACATCCAGTCGGCCGCGGTGGCCGCGCCGTTGGCGATCGGTGATACGCCGCCGCCGGCGACGTAGAAATCTTTCGTGGATGACGCCCGCGACCAGATCGCGATCCCGATATAGAGCGCGAACGAGCCACCGACGAAAAGATACGTTAGTAGTTGAACATCCATCTCTTGGTCCTCTTTGTTATTTTCGCGGCGCTCACTCTTCGTGGACGTCGAATTTGCGGTCGAGCCTGTTCATGGTGAAGGCGTACATCCAGATCAACACCAGGAACACATAGATCGAGCCCTGCTGGGCGAACCAGAAACCCAGTTTGAAACCGAAGAACTGAATGTTATTGAGTGCATCCACGAACAGGATGCCGCAGCCGTAGGACACTACGAACCAGATGATGAGATAGGTGAAGATGAGCTTGAGATTAGCGGCCCAGTAGGCACGGGCGTTTTCTTCTCTCATTTGTTTACCCCTTTGCGCACTGACAAACACGGGACCCGCGTTGACACGGGCCAGCTGGCTCAAGAGTAAACAAAGGTGTGTTCAGCCACAGTATGACTTTAGTCGAAGGGCCTGGAGCGGGTTCAGCGGACGTAAAGCGCGCGCATCAGCCAGTCGTTCAGCGACACCACCGCGCCGCCCTTGTGCAGGGCTTCGATAAAACTGTCTTGAAGATCGCACAGATCGCCGTTGAGAAATTCCGGCTGCAGCACCCCCCCGTGGGAGACCTGCACGTCTTCCCAGCCGAAACGCCCGGCGACTTCTTCCACCAGTTTAAAGTCGTGGACGCTGTAACGGGGACGACGGCAAAACACAATCAGAACGTAGCGTTCCCCGGCTTCGTATTCCGGTTCCATGGCTCTGGTCGCCTCACCCTCGGCGAAAAAAGCGTGTACCTCGTACATGTTCCGCTCTCCTGCAAAACCCTGTTCACATAACCGCCTTTTAAGGGATAGCACGGACCATGCCGGTGTCGTGATCGAAAAAAGGTTAAAGGCCCCCCTAAAAAAATGAAAACATGCGGCGGGGGACGCCGAGGGTATGGCGGAGAAGCACTCATCGCGGGGCTTACAGCGGCGGATGCTTGCCCGGAACCGGGCGCCAAACCGGGCTCCGAGAGGGCTGGAAAAGGCCTCGAAAGGGCCTTTGGAAAGGCAGGTTTTGGCCTAAAAAGATACAACCTGGCCGTCGTTGTTTCCCCCTGACTCGCGCTCCAGAATGGCGCGCAGATCCGCCAGCCGCGTCTCGCGCTTCACCGACTCCATCAGCGGCCCCGCTTGCGGCCAGCGCCGGCGGCTGTAGCTGAGCCATTGCTTGACCCGGCCGCACAGCTGCGCCTCGCTGCCGGTGCCGACGATGTCGGCGCCGAAAGCACGCAATACCGCCAGCACTTCCGTCCAGCCGGCGGGTTCGCCGCCCGCCACTTCGCGGGTCAGCATCGGGTTGGCCACCGCGCCGCGCCCCAGCATCAGATCCTGGCAACCGCTCTCCGCCTGGCAGCGGCGGGCGTCCTCGAGGGTCCATATTTCGCCGTTGGCGATCACCGGCAGAGTGACCCGCTCACGGATGGCGCCGATCCGGTCCCAATAGGCCGGTGGCCGGTAACCCTGCCGCTTGGTGCGGCCGTGCACGGTGAGCCAGGCGGCGCCGGCCTCCTGCACGCCCAGAGCGTTATCCAGCGCCAGATCCATGTGCTCGTTGCCGAGCCGCATTTTCACCGACACCGGTATGTGGGCGGGCACCGCCGCGCGCACCGCCCGGGTCACCGCGTGCACCCGCTCCGGCTCATCCAGCAGGATGGCGCCGCCGCCATGGCGGTTGACGATCTTCGCCGGGCAACCGAAATTGAGGTCGATGGCCGGCGCCCCCAGTGCCACCGCCTGGGCGGCGTTGTCCGCCATGCTCACCGGGTCCGAGCCCAGCAACTGCAGATGCACCGGGGTGCCGGAACGGGTGCGGGCGCCATCGCGCAGCTCCGGGCACCAGCGGTAGAAGACACGGGGCGGCAACAGCTCGCCGCTGACGCGCACGAACTCGCTGACACACCAGTCGTAGGTGCCGACATCGGTGAGGGCCCGGCGCACCCAGAAGTCCGCCAGACCCTCCATGGGGGCGAGGATCCGTTTCATGGGCGCGGATTCTAGCACCCATGGGCCGCTCAGGTGTTAAGGATCACCCCGCCGTTGACGTGCAGGGTCTGGCCGCTGACGTAGGAGCTGTCGGCGCTCGCCAGATAGACATAGGCCGGCGCCACCTCACACGGCTGCCCGGCCCGGTTCATCGGCACCTGCCCGCCGAACTTGGCGACCTTCTCTTCATCGAAACTGGCCGGAATCAGCGGCGTCCAGATCGGCCCGGGGGCTACCGCGTTAACGCGGATGCCCTTGCTGATCAGCGCGGTCGCGAACGAACGCACCAGCGCCTGTACCGCGCCTTTGGTGGCGGTGTAGTCGAGCAGCGTGGGGTTGCCTTTGAACGCATTGATCGAGGACGTGGAGATAATCGTGTCGCCCTCGTGCAGGTGCGGCAGCGCCGCCTTGGTGAGATAGAAATGGCTGAACACATTGGTGCGGAAGGTGCGTTCGAGCTGGTCGTTTTCCAGTTCGGTGATCTCCTTCCAATCGTATTGTTCCGCCGCGTTATTCACGACGATATTAATATCGCCCAGGTCATTGAGGGTACGGGCGACAGTCTCATGGCAGAACGTGGGATCGCCGACATCGCCACGAATCAACACGCAACGGCGGCCTTCCGCTTCGACCAGATCAGCGGTCTCCCGTGCGTCGGTTTCCTCTTCCAGGTAGACCAGCGCGCAATCCGCGCCCTCGCGGGCGAAATGCAGCGCCACCGCGCGCCCGATACCGCTGTCGCCGCCGGTGATCAATGCCACCTTCCCGAGAAGCTTATCGGAGCCGCGATATTCATCACGTATGTACTGCGGCTCCGGCGTCATCCGGTGTTCGTCGCCCGGCTGCTCGTCTTGATGCTGGGGAGGGAAATGTGATCTGTCGCTCATGGCTGCTCTCCTTGCAGAGTGAGTCGGCCTGCGTCCAGCGGCCGGGAATGGCTTTCAACATGGATCAGCATAGGAGAGGGCCGCTCAAAACGGCCAGCGTCGGGTCGTAAAATCATGGTAAGTCGGGGGAAGGGACGAGCGGCGAGACCGAAACGGAGCGGCGAAAGAGCCCCGCCGGCTCCGCAAGCGAAACGCCATAGATTAAGGAGATCAGAGGAAGAAGCCGCTTGCGACGACCCGGCGGGCATTTCACTATAGGACGGCGCCCGGCGAGGCGGAAGGGCGTGTTTAGACCCTTTTGGAATCAACCGGAACTGCTCATTACGGCACCACCCGTTGTGAGCACTCACACACCTCCAGAGTCAGGAGTTGCGCCGATGACCACCTACGAAGGCGGCTGTTTGTGCGGCCAGGTCCGCTACCGGATCAGCGGCCCGTTTCACCAGTTCCACCTGTGTCATTGCTCGCGCTGCCAGCGCTTCAGCGGCACCGCCCACGCGGCCAATCTGATCGCCGCCGCCGACGCGCTGGAATGGCTCAAAGGCGAGGATCAGGTGCGCCGTTTCGACCTGCCCGAAGCGAAGAGTTTCTCGCGCGCCTTCTGCGTCCAGTGCGGCAGCATGGTGCCCCATGAAAAACGCGACGGCAGCGGCGTGATCGTCCCCGCCGGCGGACTGGACCAAACCCCGGACCTGGACCCCAACGATCACATCTTCTATGCCGACCGGGCCGGTTGGTACGACACCGGCCTGGGCGCGAAGAAGTACGACGGGCCGCCCGGCGCCTGAAGCCAGGGCCGGCGGCCGCCCCAATTGACCCCCCGGCGGTGCTGAAGTATGTTGCGCCGGCCATCCCACGAGGTCACCCGAGGTTATCGCACACATGGCCAAAAAGACCCCGCAACTGGAACAATCCCTGGACAGCCTGGAAGCCCTTGTGGAACGCATGGAGTCCGGCGAGCTGACCCTGGAAGAATCCCTGCAGGCGTTCGAACAGGGCGTCAAACTGACCCGCGAGTGCCAGCAGGCGCTGAGCCAGGCGGAGCAGAAGGTGCGCATCCTGCTGGAGCAGGACCCGCAAGCCGAGCCGGTGCCTTTCGAAGGCCGCGATGACCAGTAACCTCAACGCCCTGGACCCGCTCAACGCCACCGTGCGCGCGCGGCTCGACCAGGCCCTGCGCGACCATCTGCCGGACCCCGCGGCCAGCGACGCCCCGCGCCTCGCCGAAGCGATGCGCTACGCGGCCCTGGCCGGCGGCAAGCGGATCCGCCCGATGCTGGTGTACGCCGCCTGCCGGCTCGCCGGCGGCAGCCTGGAACAGGCCGACGTGCCGGCGGTGGCGGTGGAGCTGATCCACGCCTACTCCCTGGTCCACGACGACCTGCCGGCGATGGACGACGACGACCTGCGCCGGGGCCAGCCCACCTGCCACCGCGCCTTCGACGAAGCCACCGCGATCCTCGCCGGGGACACCCTGCACACCTTCGCCTTCGAGCTGCTCAGCCGCGCCGGCGACTACCCGGACGGCGCCCGCGTGGGCATGGTGCGCGCGCTCACCCAGGCCGCCGGCGGCGCCGGCATGGCCGCCGGGCAGATGCAGGACATGGCCGCCCACGGCCAGCTGCAGGACGTGGCCGCCCTGGAACGCATGCATTACCTGAAAACCGGCCGCCTGATCACCGCCAGCCTGACCCTGGGCTACCTGGCCGCCGGCCGCCCGGACGCCGAGCTGGCGCGCAATCTGACCGCCTACGGCGACGCCATCGGCCTGGCGTTCCAGATCCAGGACGACATCCTCGACGTGACCATGGACACCGAACAGCTCGGCAAACCCAGCAAGTCCGACGAGAAGCACGGCAAAAGCACCTTCCCGGCCCTGCTCGGCCTGCAGGCCAGCCGCGAGCGCGCCCAGGCCCTGTGCCGGCAGGCCCGCGCCGCCCTCGCCGGCTACGGCGACGCCGCCGGGCCGCTGCAACAATTGGCGGACTACATCGTGCAGCGTTCCCACTAGGGCCTGTTCACACTGCTTGCATCACGCCTGTTGCGGCAAAAAGGGCATCCAGCAGGCGTGATGCAAGTAGTGTGAACAGGCCCTCCGGCGCAATCACTGACGGTGGACCCCAAGGACCGTTATAATGCCCTCCCCTTGCCAAGCCGACGCCGACTGATTCAGGCTCCCAACCAATGCAAAAGACGTTTACCGACATTCCGCTTACCCGCCCCCACACGCCGTTGCTGGACCGCATAGGCGCGCCGGCGGACCTGCGGCGACTGCCCGAAACGGACCTTGAGCAGATGGTGGACGAACTGCGCGCCTACCTGCTCTACGCCGTGGGTCGCGCCGGCGGCCACTTCGGCGCCGGCCTCGGCGTGGTGGAACTGACCGTGGCCCTGCATTACCTGTTCGACACCCCCCACGACCGGCTGGTGTGGGACGTGGGCCACCAGTGCTACCCGCACAAGATTCTCACCGGCCGCCGCGACGAAATTCTCACCGTGCGGCAGCAGCACGGCCTGTCCGGCTTCCCGAAACGCACCGAGTCGGAATTCGACACCTTCGGGGTGGGCCACTCGTCCACCTCGATCAGCGCCGCGCTGGGCATGGCCCTGGGCGCCGAGCAGGCCGGCGACAAACGCCGCACGGTGGCGGTGATCGGCGACGGCGCCATGACGGCCGGCCAGGCCTTCGAAGCCATGAGCCACGCCGCCCACACCCGCGCCAACCTGCTGGTGATTCTCAACGACAACACCATGTCGATCGGCCACAACGTGGGCGGGCTGGCCAACTACTTCGCGCGCATCTGGTCGTCCAAGACCTACATCGCCCTGCGCGAAGGCGGCAAGAAAGTGCTCTCCGCCATGCCGGCGGCCTGGGACTTCGTGCGCCGCACCGAAGAAAGCATGAAGAACATGGTCAGCCCGGACATGCTGTTCGAGGCGATCGGCTTCAACTACATCGGCCCCATCGACGGCCACGACATCGACGAGCTGACCGCCACCCTGGAGACCATGCGCGACCTGGAAGGGCCGCAACTGCTGCACGTCTACACCACCAAGGGCAAGGGCTTCGGCCCGGCGGAAGCGGACCCGGTGGGCTACCACGCGATCAACAAGATCGAGCCCAAGGCGAAAGTGGAAGTGGCCAAGCCGGCCAAACCGAAGAGCCCCAAGTACCAGGAAGTGTTCGGCCAGTGGCTGTGCGACCTGGCCAAGCAGGACCCGCGCCTGATCGGCATCACCCCGGCCATGTGCGAAGGCTCCGGCATGGTGGATTTCGCGCGCCGTTTCCCGGAGCGCTACCACGACGTGGCGATCTGCGAGCAGCACGCCCTGACGCTGGCCGGCGGCATGGCCTGCGAAGGCCGCAAACCGGTGGTGGCGATCTACTCCACCTTCCTGCAGCGCGCCTACGACCAGCTGATCCATGACGTGGCGCTGCAGGACCTGGATGTGACCTTCGGCATCGACCGGGCCGGCCTGGTGGGCGAGGACGGCGCCACCCACGGCGGCGTGTTCGACCTCGCCTACCTGCGCACCGTGCCGAACATGATCGTGGCGGCGCCGTCGGACGAGAACGAGTGCCGGCAGCTGCTCTACACCGCCTGGCTGCACGAGGGCCCGGCGGCGGTGCGCTACCCGCGCGGCACCGGCCCCGGCGCCAAAATCGAAGACACCATGACCGCCCTGCCGGTGGGCGAAAGCCGCACCCTGCGCCAGGGCAAGGGCGACGTCGCCCTGCTCGCCTTCGGCGCGCTGGTGCCGGCGGCCCTGGAGGCCGCCGAGAAACTCGACGCCACGGTGATCGATATGCGCTGGGTGAAGCCCCTGGACCGGGGCGCGGTGCTGGACGCCGCCGCCCGCCATGACCTGGTGGTGACGCTGGAAGACCACCAGCGCATGGGCGGCGCCGGTTCAGCGGTCAACGAGCTGCTGATCGACGAAGGCGTGGTGGTGCCGGTGCTCAACCTGGGCCTGCCGGACCACTTTATCCACCACGGCAAGCGGGACGCGCTGCTCGCCGAGCACGGCCTGGACGCCGTCGGCATCGAAGCCAGCGTGCGCCGGCGCCTGAAGCGTCTGCACGACGCCCTGCCCCACCGCGCCTGAAGCGTGAGCCGGACTAAAAGTGCCGCCAGCCCCCCGGCCGGGCGGGCTCGGTACGGCCATCCGGATAACGCAACAGGATCGGCCCCTTCTCGGTGATCATGCCGATATCGCTGGTCCCCGGCGGCAGGGGCCGGGCGTCCGGCCAGGTGAACAGCAAGCAGTAGTCGTCGCCGCCGGTGAGCTGCAACGGGTAACGGTCCGCCTCGTCCAGGGCCGCCAGCTCCTCGTTCACCGGCAGCGTCGCCAGATCCAGCTCCGCACCCAGCCCGCCGCTCGCCTTGAGGATATGCCCCAGGTCCTGCAACAGACCGTCGGAGACGTCGATGGCGGCCCCCGCCCGGCCCACCAGGGCGGCGCCCAGATCCAGCGGGAAAGCGGGCCGGGCCAGGTGGCGGGCGCTCACCGTGGCGCGCTCGCCGGCCTGCCAGTGACGCAACCCCAGACCGCCCTGCCCGGGCACGCCGCCGATCGCCAGGCGCTGGCCGGCGCGGGCGCCGTCGCGGCGCAACGCGCGGCCCGGCGTCACCGCGCCGGTGGCCTGGATGCTCACGCTCAAAGGCCCACGGGTAACGTCACCGCCGACCAGCGCGATGCCGGCCCGGTCCGCCAGATCGAACAGGCCCTGGGCGAAGCCCGCCAGCCAGGCCTCGTCGGCCTGCGGCAGCGTCACCGACAACAGGAACCACAGCGGGCGGGCGCCCATGGCGTAGAGATCGGACAGATTCACCGCCAGGCAGCGGTGGCCCACATCGGCGGCGGGCAGGTCGTCGGGGAAATGGTGGCCGCCGAGGCTGGTGTCCAGGGTCATTACCAGCTCGTCGCCGGCGGGCGGGAGCAGCAGGGCCGCGTCGTCGCCGGGGCCCAGCACCACGCCATCGCCCGGCGGGTGGTCCGGGCGGCGGAAGTAGCGTTCTATCAGAGCGAATTCATCCATAATCAAACGCTCCCTTTGTTATGCCACGGTCAGTCCTTGTCCGCTCCATCGTCGTCCGGGGCCTGCCGGGACGCGGCGGGGCGGTGGGCGGTCTCGGCGGAACGCAGCCGCCGCGCCAGTTTATCCAGCACGCCGTTAACGTACTTGAAGGAGTCGTCGGCGCCAAACACCTTGGCCAGCTCGATGCTTTCGTTGATCACCACCCGGTAGGGCACATCCAGACGCTCCTTGAGCTCGAAGGCGCCGATCCGCAGCAGCGCCTTCTCCACCTGGGACAACTCCTCCACCCGGCGATCCAGGAACGGGCGCAACGCCTCGTCCAGGCCGCTCACTTCGGCGGGCACGCCGTGCAGCAGGTCGTGGAAATAGGTGCGGTCCACCTTCTGCATATCGTTGGCGGCCAGGAACTGGGCCTCGATATCGCTCAGCGTGGCGCCGGCGAGCTGCCACTGGTACAGCGCCTGCAACGCATAGCGGCGCGCCTTGCGGCGCGCGGCGGGGGAAGACGGTACGGCGGACTGGGTCATTAAAGCGCCTTGAACAGAGAAACCATTTCCAGAGCGGACATCGCGGCCTCGGCGCCTTTATTGCCGGCCTTGGTGCCGCTGCGCTCGATCGCCTGCTCGATGGACTCCACGGTGAGCACACCGAAGGCCACCGGCACGCCGGTGTCGTTCTGTACCGCGGCGATGCCCTTGGCGGCCTCACCGGCCACGTACTCGAAGTGGGCGGTGCCGCCACGGATCACCGCGCCCAGCGCGATCACCGCGTCGTAGTCGCGCTTTTCCAGGATCTTCTTCACCGCCACCGGCAGCTCCCAGGCGCCGGGCACGCGGATGATCTCAATGTCATCGCGGGCCACGCCGTGGCGCACCAGGGTGTCCACCGCACCGGCCAGCAGCGCTTCCACCACGAAGCTGTTGAAACGCGCCACCACCAGGGCGTAACGGCCGCCCACGTTGTTCAGAGTGCCTTCGAAGGTTTTGATATCGTGCATGTGTTTTTCCTTAGCCGTCCGCTTCCACGTATTCGACGATCTCCAGGTCGAAACCGGAAAGCGCGTTGAATTTCATCGGTGAGCTGAGCAGGCGCATCTTGCGCACGCCCAGCGCCTTGAGAATCTGTGAGCCGGTGCCGATGTTGCGATAGGTGCGCGACTCGCCCTTGGGCTTGTTGGCGGTGCCGTCGAAAAACGCCTGCAGGCGGTCCAGGGTGGGCTCGGAGTCCTCGTCCTGGCCGAGGATGATCACCACCCCGGTTTCCGCGTCGGCCACCGCTTCCAGCACCCGGTGCATGTTCCAGCCGGTGCGGCCGTTGAGCTTGGCGCTCATCAGATCGCGCAGCGGGTCCACCTGGTGCACCCGCACCGTCACTTCCTTATCCTCGTGCACCTCGCCTTTGACCAGGGCGATGTGCACGTGGCCGTCGACGGTGTCGCGGAACGCCACCAGCCGGAATTCACCGTACCAGGTGTCCAGCGGGTGCTCGGACACCGGCTCGATGGTCTGTTCGTTGAGCGCGCGGTACTGAATCAGGTCGGCGATGGTGCCGATCTTGATGCCGTGCTCCTGGGCGAAGCTCTCCAGGTCCGGGCGGCGCGCCATGGAGCCGTCCTCGTTCATCACTTCGCAGATCACGCCGGCGGCCTCGCAGCCGGCCATCACCGCCAGATCGCAGGACGCCTCGGTGTGCCCGGCCCGGCGCAGCACGCCGCCCGGCTCCGCCATCAGCGGGAAAATATGCCCCGGCTGGACGATGTCCGACGCCTTGGCGTGTTTGGCGGCGGCGGCCTGCACGGTGCGCGCCCGGTCGGCGGCGGAAATGCCGGTGGTGACGCCCTCGCGGGCCTCGATGGAGACGGTGAACTTGGTGCCGAAGCCGCTGCCGTTGGCGCGCACCATCAGCGGCAGATCCAGCTGCTCGCAACGCTCCTTGGACATCGGCATGCAGATCAGGCCGCGCCCGAAACGCGCCATGAAGTTGATCGCCTCGGGAGTGACGTGTTCGGCGGCCATCACCAGGTCGCCTTCGTTTTCCCGGTCCTCGTCGTCCATCAGGATCACCATCTTGCCCTGACGGATGTCCTCGATCAGTTCTTCAATGCTGTTCAGTTGCATGAAACCTACCTTTTAATGCACGCCGCGCGTGCCGGTGTTTGCGCGCCCTCGGGCGACCGCCGCGAGCTACTTCAGGAAACCGTGCTCGGCCAGGAACGACATGGACACGCCCTCCGAACCGGGCCGGGCGGCGCGCTCGCCGAGCAGCAGCCGCTCCAGATAGCGCGCAATGATATCAACTTCCAGGTTCACTGGCGTCCCCGGTTTCCAATCCTGGATGGTGGTGACGTCCTGGGTGTGGGGAATAATGTTCAGCGAGAACAGCGCGCCGTCCACGCTGTTCACCGTCAGGCTGATGCCGTCCACGGTGATCGAGCCCTTCTGGGCGATGTAGCGGGCCAGCTCCGCCGGCGCCTCGATGTCGATGCGCACCGAGCGGGCGTCCGGGGTCATCGCCTTCACCGTGCCCAGGCCGTCCACATGGCCGCTCACCAGGTGCCCGCCCATGCGCGTGGAGGGCGTCATCGCCTTCTCCAGGTTCACCCGGCTGCCGCTCTTGAGCTGCTTCAGGGAGGTCAGCGACAGGGTTTCGCCGGACACATCGGCGCTGAAGCTGTCGCCGCCGGCCAGGGCGGTGACCGTCAGGCAGACGCCATTGACGGCGATCGAGTCACCCAGCTTCACGTCGCCGAAATCCAGCTCGTCGCTGTGGATACGCAGCGTCACGTCGCCGCCACTGGGCGTCAGCGCCGCCACATGGCCCTGGGCCTCGATGATGCCTGTAAACATGGTTTGCCGCTCCTGCAGAGACACGCGGGGAGGAAGGGGCGCCTATCATAAACGTCCGGCGGCGGCGGGCCAAATGCGCACACCGCCGCCGGGGGGCCGGTCAGCGCTTTCCGGCCGGGTCGGCCATTCCTTCGTAGCAGGGCAGATCGTCCAGAATCGGCCACCAGTTGGCCTTGGAGCCGGTGTAGGCGTGAAACACCGGGCGCGCCTCCAGGGGCTCGTTGAACAGCCCGGCACGGACCCGCAGCACGCCGGGCAGGTCGGCCTTGCGGCTGTAGACCGGCGAGCCGCAGCGCCCGCAGAAGGCGCGGAACTTGCCCGGCGAGGACTCGTACTCGGTGATCAGCTGGCGACCGCTCAGCAGCTCGAAGGCCGTCTCCTCCACCGGTGTGTTGGTGGCGAAGGGGGCGCCCTGGGCCTTGCGGCACTGCTGGCAATGGCACACCTGAATCGGCGCCAGGGGGCCGCGGACTTCGAAGGCGATGCCGCCGCACAGGCAGCTTCCGGTGTAGGATTGCACGATCTTTCTCCGTGTTGCGGGTGTGGACGCTGTGCCTCGATACCGGAGAGGATAACGGCTTACCCGCGAACCGGCACTGTTTCGACACTGGAGTCCCCATGACGCTTGAAGACGCCCTCAACTGGCGCTACGCCACCAAACGCATGACCGGGGAAAAGGTCCCCGAGGAGAAAGTGGAGCGGATTCTGGAGGCGGCCCGGCTGGCGCCGTCGTCCTTCGGCCTGCAGCCCTACACCCTGCTGGTCGCCGAGCCGCTGGAACTGCGCCAGCGCATCGCGCCGGTGGCAATGAACCAGCCGCAGATCACCGAGTGCTCGCACCTGATCATCTTCGCCGCCTGGAGCCCGGTCACCGAGGCCCAGGTCGAGGAGATGGTGGATTTGATCGCCCGCGAGCGCGACCTGCCCCGGGACGCGCTGGCCGGGCTGGAGAACACCGTGAAAGGCAAGGTGGCCGGCTTCGCCTCCGAGGAAGAGGGCTTCCAGTGGGCCGCCCGCCAGGCCTATATCGGGCTGGGCATGGCCCTGGCGGCGGCAGCCATGGAGCGGGTCGACGCCTCGCCCATGGAGGGCTTCGATCCGCCCGGGCTGGACCAGCTGCTGGGCCTGCGCGAGCAGGGGCTGCGCAGCGTGGCGCTGATGGGCCTGGGCTACCGGGACACCGACAACGACCGTCAGGCGGGCCAGAAAAAAGTACGCCGGCCCAGGGAAGCCCTGGCCCGGCGTCTTTAGCGGCTGGCGCGCGCTCCCTGAGAGCGCGTTACAAGCGTTAGTAGCGCTTGGCGTCCAGCGCCTTGGCGGCAGCGTGGTACTCGTCGGCGAGCTGGTCGACGATATTGGCCGCCGGGCGCACCGCGTCCACCACGCCGATGCCCTGGCCACAGCCCCAGATGTCTTTCCAGGCCTTGGCCTTGGAGCTGCCGCCGGAGCCGAAATTCATCGCCGAGGGGTCGCTTTCCGGCAGGTTGGCCGGATCCAGCCCGGCCTTGGCGATGGACGGCGCCAGGTAGTTGCCGTGCACGCCGGTGAACAGGTTGCTGTAGACGATATCGGTGGCCTTGCTGTCGACGATCATCTGCTTGTAGGCCTGGTCGGCGTTGGCCTCCTCGCTGGCGATGAACATCGAACCAATGTAGGCGAGATCCGCGCCCATGGCCTGGGCCGCCAGCACCGAGGAGCCGCTGGCGATGGAGCCGGACAGCGCCAGCGGGCCGTCGAACCACTGGCGGATCTCCTGGATCAGCGCGAACGGCGACAGCTGACCGGCGTGGCCGCCGGCGCCGGACGCCACCGCGATCAGGCCGTCGGCGCCCTTCTCGATGGCCTTGCGGGCGAAGCGGTCGTTGATGATGTCGTGCATCACCGTGCCGCCCCAGCCGTGCACCGCCTGGTTCAGCTCTTCACGGGCGCCCAGGGAGGTGATCACCATCGGCACCTTGTACTTCTCGCACAGCTCCAGGTCTTTCTCCAGACGGTCGTTGGTCTTGTGCACGATCTGGTTCACCGCGAACGGCGCGGACGGCTGGTCCGGGTGATCCCGGTCCCAGGCGGCCAGCTCCTCGGTGATGCGCGCCAGCCATTCGTCCAGCTGCGACAGCGGCCGCGCGTTCAACGACGGAAACGAGCCCACCACCCCGGCCTTGCACTGGGCGATGGTCAGGTCCGGGTTGGAAATAATGAACAGCGGCGAGCAGATCACGGGCAGCCGCAGACGTTTGGCGATTTCCGGGGGCAGAGACATGGCGATTCCTGTTAAGTGGGTGACATTTACTTTGTAAATCTTTCGAATTCGGGCAAACCGGGATCGTGCTCTGGCACGGCGACCGGTTCGGAAGGGAAATATTTACAACGTACATTTTATAAAATCAAGCGCTTCCTGACTTCGACTCCCACCCGCCGGTGAGCGATTCGGTCAGGATTCGTCCTCCCGACGCGGCGGCGACACCGCCATGCCCGCCAGCAGCGTGCGCATGGTCTTCTTGCGCAGGGTGTCCGCGTCTATCTCGCCGCCCAGCCGCCCGGCCATGTCCAGCACCACGATGCCGTGCAGGGTGGACCAGAACATATAGCCGATCAGATCGGCGTCGCCGTCCATCATCCCCTCGCGGATCATGTCGCGCACATAGCCGACCATGGTCTCCCGGGCGCGGCGGCTGGCGCGCACCAGTTCCGGGTAGCGGCTCTCGTCGACCTGGGAGATCTCCGACATCAGCTGGTAGGCCGCCGGATGCTCGGTGGCGAAGCGCACATAGGCGTCGCCGATGGCGCGGGCGCGCTCGCGGGCGTCGCTGCCCTGGGCCAGCCCCGCCTCCAAAGCGGCGGCGAAGCGGTCCAGCGCGGCGGCGCGCACGGTGGCGAGAATCTCGTCCTTGTCCTGGAAATAGCGGTACGGCGTCATCGGGCTGACGCCCACCCCGGCGGCGATCTGCCGCATGGTGACGTTATCCGGCCCGCGCTCCACGAACAGCTCCGTGGCCACCTCGCAGACGCGCTCGCGGAAGGCGGCGATCTCCTGGTCGGTTTTCGGCTTCTTGGGCAACGGGGCGCTCCATGGTCTGCGGGCACAGGGCCGGACGGCAAAGGCTTACAGTGTAAACCAAACGCCGGCGCACCGGCACGCCCGGGCGCCCCGCACCCCACGTCACGCGGACACCGCCCGCGGCACGGCGAAAGCGTCCCGCTGCAGCCGGGTCACCAACCGCTCCACCTCGGCCAGGGCGTCGCGGATCGAGGCGTCCAGCCGCTCGCCGCCTTCCTCCTGGTGCTCGATGGCGATCTCGTGGAAGTGCTCGATGCCGATCAGCTCCAGAGCGGTGCGCACGCTGGCTTCCAGATGGTTCATATGCGCCAGCGGGCCACCGGCGCCCAGGCCGTACCCGCCCCGGGACGACAGGATCACCGCATGGCGCGGCCGGTCGTTCAGCAGCGGGCCCACCGGATGCTCCACATTGGCCGGATCAAAATAGATGGTGCGCTCCACGCGCACGATCTGGTCGATCCAGGCCTTGAACGCCGCCGGGTAGCTGTAGTTGTACAGCGGCACGCCCAGCACCAGCACGTCGGACTGGATCACCTCGTCCACCAGGCTGTCGCTCTCCGCCAGCACCTGCTGCAGGGCGGCGGGGCGCTGCGTCGACGGCGTAAAGGCGGCTTCGATCCAGTCCACGGTCAACAGCGACGGGGGCCGGACGCCCAGATCCCGGCGCGTCACCGCGTCCCTCGGCCGGGCGGCTTTCCAAAGCTCAATGAAGTGGTGGCTCAGCCGGCGGCTGTGCGAGCCGTGCTCGTGGGTGCCGGAACGTCCGGGGCGGGGGCTGGCGTCGAGGTGCAGTAAGCGGGTCATGGTGTTATCTCCGGTTCAGGGTTGGCTTGCAGGTGATTTGATCTCACTCCTGCTTGACAGGCTTCCCATGAAACCGGAGGCTCGGGGCAGCGACAAACGATGAATTCTTGCCGTGAAGGCAAAATAAAACTCATCCATAAGGCACCCCATGAGCGCCCGCAAACTGCCCTCCCTGTCCGCCCTGCGCGCCTTCGAGGCGGCGGCCCGCCACCGCAGCGCCAAAGCCGCCGCCCAGGAACTGTCGGTGACCCCCACCGCCATCAGCCACCAATTGCGGCAACTGGAGGACTATCTGGGCGTGGCCCTGTTCGTGCGCAAACCGCGCCAGCTGGTGCTCACCGGCGCCGGCCAGACCCTGCTGACGGCGTCCAGCGAGGCGTTCGATACCCTCGCCGAAACGGTGGCCCGGCTGCGCCACGACCCGGGCCACCAGACCGTCACGCTGTCCACCATCCCGGCGGTGGCCGGGCGTTTTCTGCTGCCCTGGGTGTGCCTGCTGCGTGACCGCCACCCGCAACTGAATCTGAACCTGCGGATCTCCCACGACCTGGTGGCGCTGGACGGCGTCGCCGCCGACATGGCGATCCGCTACGGCGACGGCCACTGGCCCGGGCTGGTGTCGGAGAAGCTGTTCGATAACGTCTTTGTCCCCGCCTGCAGCCCGACCCTGGGCATCACCCGGCACGACGATCTGCACCGGCACACCCTGCTGCACTACCAGCCGCCCAGCCATTCCGGCGCCCTGCTCAGCTGGGCGTCCTGGCAAAAGCTGGCGCGGGTGCCCGACCTGGACATGGGCGCCGGCCTGGTGTTCTCCGACGAGACCCACACCATCACCGCCGCCCTGGACGGTCAGGGGATCGCTCTGATGAGCAAGGCGCTGATCGCCGACGAACTGGCCAGCGGCCGGCTGGTACAGCCCTTCGGCCCGGACCTGCACGCCAAACCGTTCCACCTGGTGTACCCGGAAGAGCGGCTGCGCGAGCCCGCCATCGCGGCGGTGCGGGAATGGGTGCTGGGGTTGCGTTAGGCGCCGCGCGGGCCGAACAAAATGACGCCGGCGCCGACGAGGCAGATTCCGGCGCCGAGCAGGTCCCAGCGGTCCGGGGCGCGCTGCTCCACCAGCCACAACCAGAGCAGCGACATAACGATATAGACGCCGCCATACGCGGCGTAGGCACGGCCGGCGTAGTCGGTGTCGACGAGACTGAGCAGCCAGGCGAACAGCGCCAGGCTGACCAGGCCGGGCACCAGCCACAGCGGCGTTTTCTCCAGCCGCCACCAGGCCCAGACCGAAAAGCAGCCGGCGATTTCCGCCAGGGCGGCGGCGATGTAGAGAAGCGGTGTAATCACTTATTGGTGCCTGAATTGAGCCGCAACAGCAGGTAGACGGCGAAGCCGGTGGCGACGCCGGGCACCAGCCCCAGCAGCGGCGCGATCCAGCCGTGTTTTACCGGCCGGGCCTTCGCTTCGTAAGCCACCCAGGTGGTGAGCACCACCCAGCACATGATGGTGTCCAGGGAATAGCCGGTGGCATAGGGATTGACGAAACCGGCACTGATGGCGGCGAGCAGATCCGGGTCACCGATCAGCGGCGGAATCACGATCACAACGAACAGCAGCGCGAACAGCGCCGCCCAGAGCACGAGCAGCAGGCGAAAGGTTCCGGTGGTCATGGTGAGGCCCTCATTTTTCTCAGGAGCTTAGCCCTGGCCACCCGGAGAAAGCAAAAGCCGCTTGGTAAAGAGCCCAAAGCCACAGAGACGTGTCCCGAATAAGCTGAAACGAAGAAACAACGGTTTTGACGGGTGTTTTTGGTATTCTTGCCGCTCATTTTTTAGTCGCCCCGGAAACCATGCCCGAACACTCTGCTTCCACCTTCCTGGCCGGCGCCGGGACGGATACCTGGACGCTGTGGCTGAACATCATGGCCACCGGCGCGGCCGTGGCGTTGTTGCTGCTGCTGAGTGTGTTCACCCTGGCGCTGTATCTGTACCGCGACCGGGAAGCGCCGGCGGCGCTGCAGTTCGCCCTGGCCAACCTGTGCGCCACGGTGTACATCGCCGGCGATCTGACCTCGCGGATCGACGCCGTGACCGGCGACCTGGACGCGGTGATGACGCCCTACCGCGTGGCGCTGAGCGCCGTGGTGATGGGGCTGGCGGCGCTGATCTGCATGCACCGGGTGCTGCGCCGCCGGCACGAGCCGCGCTGGCGGCTGGCGGCGATTTACCTGGGCGGCGCCCTGCTGGCCAGCGTGCTGTGGGTGGATCATCCGGCGCTGATCATCGCCAGCAACCGGCCCACCATCGAGGGCAGCCAGGTGTTCGCGGATTACGGCGCCGCCGGCGCGCCCTTCTTCGTGCTGTGCATGGTGGCGTTCAGCTACACCAACTGGCGGATGGTGCGCCGCGCCCGGCGCACCGGCGGCACCCTGGCCTGGTGGCTGACGGTGATCGGCTTCGTGCTGGTGTTTCTCACCGGGGTGCATGACACCCTGCGCGAGATGGGCGTGGAATTGCTGCCGCTGAGCGCGCTGACGCCGGGGTTCGTGGCGTTCCAGGTGGCGGCGCTGGCGGCCATGGTGATTCATTACTCGCGCACGCTCAGCGAGCGTACCGAGACCGACCACCAGCTGCGGCACCTGGCGGACAAGGCCACCCGTGACCCGCTTTCAGGGCTGTTCAACCGCGCCTTTCTGGAAAGCCATCTGGACGGCCTCGGCCCCCACGCCCGGGGCGGTCTGCTGTTCATCGACCTGGACCATTTCAAGGTCGTTAACGACCGCTTCGGCCACACCCGGGGCGACGCCTTGCTGCGCGCCGTGGCGCAACGCATCGACCACACCATGCGCGACGGTGACATCGCCTGCCGCTGGGGCGGCGACGAGTTCGTGGTGTTTCTGGCGGAGGCCAACCCGGACGCGGCGGACTCCATCGCCCGGCGCCTGCTTGAAGCCTTCGAAAATATCCCCGCCGGCGACAGCGAGGACCTGCGCATCGGCGCCAGCATGGGGTTCGCGGAGCTCACCGACGACGACTGGCGGCGCACCCTGCGCCGTGCCGACCAGGCGCTGTACCAGGCCAAGGACCGCGGCCGCGGCGTGGTCGCCATCGCCTCCTGAGGTCAGCCGCGCTGTCGGCGCCAGCCCCGCCATAGCAGCCAGGCGCCCCACACCATGGCCAGCACCATGATCGCCCGGCCGCTGTTCAGCGTCAGCGCCGCCAGCGTCTTGTCCCAGGCCAGCAGCCCGGTCTCGCCGAGAATGAATTCCCAATCATGGAAGCCGTAGGGGGAGGACTTGCCGTAGTTGCCGCCCAGTAGCGGCAGCTCGCCGGCACGGGCGTCGGCCATGTAGGGCGCGATGTCGAGAAAGTTCTCGCCGAACCACCACAGGCAGACGCTGGCGCCGAAGGTGTCGTGGCGCCGCAGCAGGGCGATGCCGCAAATCACCGGCACCAGCAGCTGCCCCAGGGTGCCGCCCAGGGAACCGATGAACTGGCCGAAAATGCCGAAGATCACGTGCCCGGCTTCGTGGAACGGCAGGTTCACGTTGTGCAGGAAGGCGGGCTGGTAACCGAGCTGGTGGAGGCTCTGTGTGATGTAGCTCCAGCCCCACACCACCAGACCCACCCAGAGCAGCGCGTACAGGGCCGGGTAACGGTAGAGGGTATCCGGTGGCACCAGCAGGCTCTGGAAAAACGCTTTCAGGCGCTCGGCGCGGTCCGGGCCCGGCGGCGTCTGATTTTCCCGCAGCTCGCGCTGGCGCTCCAGGTAGGCTTCGTACTTGTGAAAGACCAGCCCGCAGCCGCCGCAGGTGGTGTCCCCGGCGCCTCGCGGGTGCTCGCATTTGGGGCATTGCATGACGGCGACCTCCCCCCGAAATCAGCTCGCCCGGTGAAAATCCATCTGCCGTGCCGTGGCGGCGGCCAGGGTACGGCTCTGTAACCGTTCCACGAGATGCAGGCTCATATCAATGCCCGCGGAAATGCCGGCGGAGGTGACCACGTCGCCCTGATCCACCCAGCGCGGCCCGTCCTCCACCATCAGCGCCGGGAAACGGGTGCGCAAGGCGTCGATGTCTTCCCAGTGGGTGGTCACCCGGCGGCCGTCCAGGACACCGGCGGCGGCGAGCAGGAAGGCGCCGTTGCAGACCGAGGCGGTGAGCCGCGCCGCCGCCGAGACTTCCCCGATCCAGCCCACCACGGCCGCCTCGTTCATGACCTTGTCCACCACGCCGCCGGGCACCAGCACCACGTCGATCGGGGGATGATCCGCGAAGCTGTAATCCGGCTGAATCACCACGCCCGCGCGGCTGGCGGCCGGCCGCCGCTGGGCGGCCACCGAGAATACCGAAAACGGCGCGCCCTCCGGGGCCAGCCGGTTGGCGGTGGTGAACACTTCACAGGGGCCGGCGAAGTCGAGCAGTTCCACACCGGGGTACAGGTACACCCCCACGTTCAGGGTCATGTGCCGCCTCCGTTTACGGTCGGGTGAGCGTCAGGCGCAGGTCGTCGCCGACACGGCGCAGATCGCTCCATTGCAGGCGGATCTGCTGGTCCATGCGGTCGAACGGCAGGTCCAGCAGGCCGCGGGCGTCGGCGCCCAGCAGCGTGGGGGCCAGGTAGACGATGAGCTCGTCGAACAGGGCCTCGCGGACGAAGGCCCCGGCCAGGGTGGCGCCGCATTCCACCAGCACTTCGTTGCATTCACGGCGGGCCAGCTCGGCGGTCAGGGCGTGCAGGTCTAGGCCGCGCCGTTCCGCGGGGGCGGCGGCGCCGGGCTCGGCGGGATCGCTGGCGGCGCGGGCACGGGGCAGCGCCAGCAGCTCGGCGCCGGCGTGTTCCAGCGCCCGGCGGCGCTCCTCCGGGGCGGCGCCCGGGTCGTCGGCGTGGGCGATCAGGCAGGGGCCATCGGCGGTGACCACCGGGCTGTCCACCGGGGTGCGCAGGGCCGGGTCGAGGATCACCCGCAGCGGCGCGCGGACCGGGCCGTCGGCGTACTCGCCATGCCGCCATTGTTCGGGACGCACGGTGTAGGAGGGCCGGTCCGCCAGCACCGTGCCGATGCCGGTGACGATGGCGCTGCTGCGCGCGCGCAGGCGCTGCACGTCCTCGCGGGCCTCGGGCCCGGTAATCCACTGGGACTCACCGCTTGCCATGGCGGTGCGGCCGTCCAGGCTGGCGGCGGCCTTGATGCGGATCAGCGGCCGCCCCTGGCTCATGCGCAGCACGAAGCCCGGGTTCAGGGCGCGGGCGTCCGCTTCCTGGAGACCGGTGTCCACCTGGATGCCGGCGTCGCGGAGCCGTTGCAGGCCGGTGCCGGCCACCTGGGGGTTGGGGTCTTCCATGGCGGCGACCACGCGGGCCACGCCGGCCTCGATCAGGGCGTCGGCGCAGGGGCCGGTGCGGCCGGTGTGGGAGCAGGGCTCCAGGGTGACGTAGGCGGTGGCGCCGCGGGCGTGCTCGCCGGCGGTGGCCAGCGCGTGGCGCTCCGCGTGGGGGTCTCCGGCCCGGGCGTGGAACCCCTCGGCGACGATCAGGCCGTCATGGGCCAGCACGCAGCCGACGCGCGGGTTGGGGTCGGTGGTATAGAGCGCGCGCCGGGCCAGTTCCAGGGCCCGGGCCATGCACTGATGGTCGAAGTCGCTGAACCGCCCGGCGCTCATTGCTGCGGGGTATCGTCGTCTTGCGGTCCGCCGCCGCCGGCGCGGCCGCGCAGACGGTCCACCTCGGCGGCGAATTCGGAAATGTCCTGGAAGCTGCGGTAGACCGAGGCGAAGCGCACATAGGCCACGTCGTCCAACTGCTGCAGCGCCTCCATCACGAACCCGCCCACCTGCCGGGCCGGCACTTCCCGCTCGCCGGTGGCGCGCAGACGATGGCAGAGCCGGCTGATCGCCGCTTCCAGGTCCTCCACGCTCACCGGCCGCTTCTCCAGGGCGCGCAGCATGCCGGCGCGCAGCTTCTGCTCGTTGAACGGCTCGCGGGTGCCGTCGGACTTGATCACCCGGGGCATCACCAGCTCGGCGGTCTCGAAGGTGGTGAAGCGCTCGTTACAGCTCAGGCACTCCCGGCGCCGACGCACCTGCCCGCCGTCCGCGACCAGACGCGAGTCGATCACCTTGGTGTCCTGAGCGGCGCAGAAAGGACAATACATGAGAGGACCAGTTGATAGTTGTTAATTGACAGTTGATAGCTAAAAGATCAACAACCCGGATTATCTGCGGCGCTTGGTGGTTCGGATAATCGCCGTCAGGATTTTCAGGAGCTCTTCGGTATCGGACATCATAGACTGACCGTGCACGGAATCTAAATACCCGGACTCCGTCAGTAAATCCAGCCAATACGCCGTTTCACTGGCTTCTTTCAGAGCGACCGATAGCTTGTGAACGAAATCCGCGCGGCTTTCCGCCTGTTCAGCCTCTCGAATCAAAGCCCCGATAGCCGTACCGCTGCGCAGCAACTGCCTGCTCAGCACATACTCCCGATCCCGCTCCTGGAGGAGCCGGCAGAGTTTCACCACCCGCAACGCAAAAGCGCGGGATTTCTCCCGCGCTACAAACTTTCCCGTCATCCCTGACGCCTCGCTTTGTTTTCGCTGTCAACTATCCACTGTCAACTATCAACTCGTTCTTCAGCGCTCGTAAACGGGCAGCCGCTTACAGATCTCACCGACCTTGCCGCGCACCTCGTCGATCACGGATTCGTCGCCCATGTTGTCGAGGATGTCGCAGATCCAGCCGGCCAGTTCGGTGGCGTCGGCTTCATTGAAGCCGCGGCGGGTGATGGCCGGGGAGCCGATGCGCAGGCCGGAGGTGACGAACGGGGAGCGCGGGTCGTTGGGCACGGCGTTCTTGTTGACGGTGATGTGGGCGCGGCCAAGGGCGGCGTCCGCGTCCTTGCCGGTGATGTCCTGCTTGACCAGGCTGAGCAGGAACAGGTGGTTTTCGGTGCCGTTGGAGACCACGTCGAAGCCACGGTCGATGAACACCTTGGCCATCGCCTTGGCGTTCTTCACCACCTGCTGCTGGTAGGTCTTGAATTCCGGCTCCATGGCTTCCTTGAAGCAGATCGCCTTGGCGGCGATGACGTGCTCCAGGGGGCCGCCCTGGCCGCCGGGGAAGACGGCGGAGTTGATCTTCTTCTGCAGGTCTTCGTTGGCCTTGCCCATGATCAGGCCGCCGCGCGGGCCGCCCAGGGTCTTGTGGGTGGTGGTGGTGGTGATGTCGGCGATGCCCACCGGGCTGGGGTAGACACCGGCGGCGACCAGGCCGGCCACGTGGGCCATGTCCACCAGCAGGATGGCGCCCACTTCGTCGGCGATGTCACGGAAGCGCTGCCAATCGACGATCTGGGAGTAGGCGGAGAAGCCGGCGACGATCATCTTCGGCTTGTGCTCGCGGGCCAGCTTTTCCACCTGGTCGTAGTCGATCAGGCCGGTGTCGTTGTCCAGGCCGTACTGAATGGCGTTGTACATCTTGCCGGAGAAGTTGGGCTTGGCGCCGTGGGTCAGGTGGCCGCCGGCGTCCAGGCTCATGCCGAGCACGGTGTCACCGGGCTTGAGCACCGCCATGTAGACCGCCGCGTTGGCCTGGGAGCCGGCGTGGGGCTGGACGTTGGCCCAGTCGGCGCCGAACAGCTGGCAGGCACGCTCAATGGCCAGGTTCTCGACCACGTCCACGTTTTCGCAACCGCCATAGTAGCGCTTGCCCGGGTAGCCCTCGGCGTACTTGTTGGTGAGTACGGAGCCCTGGGCTTCCATGGCCCGGGGCGAGGCGTAGTTCTCGGAGGCGATCAGCTCGATGTGCTGCTCCTGGCGCTCGCGCTCGGCGTCGATGGCGGCCTGGATTTCCGGGTCGAACTCGGCGATGGACATGGATTTAGAGAACATGGGCTACCTGTGGGTCGGATTGCGGGATCAGGGGCGCGTATTCTAACCAAAAAGGGGCCCGGTTGGCACTTGAGTTGCACTCATTCCGGCAGGAGCCACGCTCACGGAGCAGGCGCCGCCCGCCGCCGGGCGGGCGTGATGCCATTCACATATTTGACGCCCTAAACGACTTTTGCTATTCCCTTAAGGAATAACGGGGTTTGGGTTCGCGGGGTACCTTTTGGCCGCCGAAGAAGGGTTGCTGTCGTTCATTGGGGACATTTACGAGGCGTCGTACCGGCCCGGCCACTGGGGCACGGTTCTCGACCGCCTCTGCCGGCTGCTGGGCGCCAAGTCCGGCGGCATCCACGTGGAAGATCATGCCTCGGGCAAACGGTATCTGCTGGCCAACCACGGGCTGCCCCGGTTCGCCGAGGCCACCTACCGGCTCGGCCTTTCCAGGCATGATCCGGTCTACCGTATTCAGGCCGCGCGCCCGGTGGCGGAAGCGGCCCTGGTGGTGCGGCACGACGAGCAGGCGGAGGAGAACCCGCTCTACTACCGCCTGATCATGAAGCCCAACGATCTGGGCTATGTCGCCGCCATCAGTCTGTTCAACGACACGGAGTGGCATGCCGGCATCGGTGTGCACCGGTCCTTCAAGGCCGAGCCGTTCGGCGACCGGGAACTGCAGTTGCTGAACGTGCTGGCGCCGCACTTTCAGCGCGCGCTGCGCATCGACAAGGCGTTGCAGCAGGCGACACACCGGGCCGCCTCACTGCAGTCGGTGTTGTCCGAGCTGATGCATGGCGTGGTGGTGCTGAACGGGCAGGACCAGGTGACCTACCACAACGCCGCCGCCGAGCGCCTGCTGTCGCGGCACGCCGGGCTGCTGATGGATGGCGCCAGGCTTCGCACCTGGTATCCAAGCGACGCGGCGGAGTTGTGGGCTGCGGTGGCCGGCCTGCGGCAGGGCAAGGCCAGGCAGCAGGCGGTGGGCCTGAACCATCCGGACCGGCCGCACCCGCTGATCGTCCTGGTGACGCTGCGAGAGGACGCCCCTGAGTCCCTGTCCGGTGTCTACGGCGAGGGCGAGATCGTCCTGTACGTGTCCGACCCGGGCCACCCGTTCGATGCCTGCGAAGAGGACCTGGCCGCCTTGTTCCATTTCACCCGGGCGGAAAGCGGGGTCGCCAGCGCGCTGGTCAACGGGCTGTCGGTGGAACAGATCGCCGAACGGCATCAGGTCTCCAGGGAAACCGTGCGCAGCCAGTTAAAGAGCATTTTCGGCAAGCTGGGCGTCAGCAAGCAGCAGGACGTGGTGCGCCTGCTGCTCAACAGCGGTTTGAACCGGCGGCTCTGAAAAGGGGCACGCCGGTCAGGCGGCGCGGCCTTCCGGGTCGTACCGGTCGGCGGCGACGGCACGCAGCACCGGCACCCGCTCGCCGCCGTGGTCATCGGTCTGGCCGCTGAGGCGGAAGCTGGCGATCAGGGCCGCCAGCTGCTCGGCCTGATGGCGCATCTCCTCGGCGGCGGAGCTGGTTTCTTCCACCATGGAGGCGTTGTGCTGGGTCATGGTGTCCAGCTCGGCGACGGCGGTGTTGACCTGGCCGATGCCCTGGCTCTGTTCCTGGGCGCCGGTGCTGATCTCGCTGATCACGCGGGTGACCTTGTCGATGCTGGCGACGATGTCTTCCATGGTGCGGCCGGCGTTCTTGACCAGGCCGGCGCCGGTCTGGGTGCTGGTCACGGAGCGGTCCACCAGCTCGCGGATTTCCCGGGAGGCGTCGCCGGAGCGGCCCGCCAGGGTGCGCACTTCCTGGGCCACCACGGCGAAGCCGCGGCCGTGCTCGCCGGCGCGGGCCGCTTCCACGGAGGCGTTCAGGGCCAGGATGTTGGTCTGGAAAGCGATGCCGTCGATCAGGGTGATGATTTCGTTGATCTTCTCCGAGGAGGCGCTGATCTCGCCCATGGTGGTTTCCACCTCGCGCATGGCGTCCTGGCCGCGCCGGGCCACCTGCACGGTGGACTGCACCAGCTCGTCGGCCTGACGGGCGGCGTCGGAGGTGTTGCGCACGGTGGTGGTGATCTGCTCCATGGAGGCGGAGGTCTGCTGCAGGTTGGCGGCGGACTGCTCGGTGCGCGAGGCCAGCTCCTGGCTGCCCTTGGCGATCTCGTCGGAGGCGGTGTTGACGCTCAGGGTGCTGGTGCGCACGGATTGCAGGGTGGTGTCGATGCGCTCGATAAAGCGGTTGAACTGCTCGGCCAGCTCGCCGATTTCGTCCTTGCGGTGGCTCTGGATGCGGGCGGTGAGGTCGCCGTCGCCGTCGGTGATCTCGCGGATCCGAGCGCTCACCTGGCGGATCGCCTTGGACATCAGGTGCGGGCCGATCAGGGCAATAGCGATCGCCACGAGACCCACCAGGACGGCAAAACCGATGACCAGGGTTTGCTGGCGGTTGATCTGCGCCAGGGTGGTGGCCTCCAGCTCCTGGACGCGCTCGTCCACGGACTGCCCGGTGGCGTCGTAGAAGCCGCGCAGTTGTTCGAAGCTCTCCCGGGACGCCCCGTCGATCTGCTCCATGGCGCCGCCGATGTCTTCGTCCTTGTACATTTGGATCGAACGCGCCGACTCTTCGCGCCAGCGCTCATACAGCCCGTTGAAGGTGTTAACGCTGTCGGACACATCGCCGTAGTTGGCCATCAGACCGGCCACCTGCTGGATGCGCTCCTGGGCCTGGGCCGCGTTTTCCTCATAGGTGGCGATCTGCGTCTCGGCTTCGGGCGTACCGGGAATACCACGCAGGTAGGCCATTTCAGCCATGCGCGCCTGATAGAGATCGCGGTCCGCGTTGAGCACCAGGGAGATGGCTCTGTTGAGGGTCGAGGTGACCTCTTCCAGGCGATCCTTCACCGAGTTGACCAGCATGGCGTTGGCGGTCACCACCACCAGCAAAGCCAGGGCCACGCCAATGAAGGCGGCGCCGTATTTGATATTGATGCGGTTGAATTTAGCGAACACAGCACAACTCCTGCTCAGCGCGAACGGGCGACTCGGGCCCAAAAGTAAAATCATGTTCCGTGGCTGATATCGGCAAGGCGTGCGCGAACTTGAGCCCGGTCGGGCGCGGTACCGGCGGCCCGGGCCACAGGGCGCCCTTTCATCCCGGGCCGGGTTCGGTTAGTTTAGGCGCCAACCCGCCCGTGCCCCGTCATACGGGCTTTTCTTACGTTTTCAGGCATATCTCTTTTTATGGCCCAATACATTTTCACCATGGATAAGGTGGGCAAGGTCGTCCCGCCTAAGAAACAGATCCTCAAGGACATCTCGCTGTCCTTCTTCCCGGGCGCCAAGATCGGCGTGCTGGGCCTCAACGGCTCCGGTAAATCCACCCTGCTGCGCATCATGGCCGGCATCGACAAGGACTACCTGGGCGAGGCGCGCCCGCAGCCGGGCATCAACATCGGTTACCTGCCCCAGGAACCGGAGCTGGACCCGGACAAGAACGTGCGCGAGATCGTCGAGGAGTCCCTCTCCGAGATCCGCGGCGCCCAGGAGCGCCTGGAAGAGGTGTACGCCGCCTACGCCGAGGAAGACGCGGATTTCGAGAAACTGGCCGAAGAGCAGGCCAAGCTGGAAGGCATCATCGAGGCCACCGACGCGCACAATATCGAGCGCCGCCTGGACATTGCCGCCGACGCCCTGCGCCTGCCGCCCTGGGACGCCTCCGTGGAGACCCTGTCCGGTGGTGAGCGCCGCCGGGTGGCACTTTGCCGCCTGCTGATGAGCGCCCCGGACATGCTGCTGCTGGATGAGCCCACCAACCACCTGGACGCCGAGTCCGTGGCCTGGCTGGAGCGCTTCCTGCACGAGTTCTCCGGCACCGTGGTGGCGGTGACCCACGACCGCTACTTCCTGGACAACTCCTGCGAGTGGATCCTGGAACTGGACCGGGGCCACGGCATTCCCTGGAAGGGCAACTACTCCTCCTGGCTGGAACAGAAGGAGCAGCGCCTGGAGCAGGAAGAGAAGAAGGAAAGCGCCCACCGCAAGACGGTGGAGAAAGAGCTGGAATGGGTGCGCCAGAACCCCAAGGGCCGCCGCGCCAAGAACAAGGCCCGGGTGAGCGCCTTCGAGGAGCTGGCCAGCCAGGACTTCCAGAAGCGCAACGAGACCCAGGAACTGTACATTCCGCCAGGCGAGCGCCTCGGCGAGAAGGTGTTCGAGATCAACGGCGTCTCCAAGCAGTTCGACGGCAAGCTGCTCTATGAAGATCTGAGCTTCTCGGTGCCGCGCGGCGCCATTGTCGGCATCATCGGCCCCAACGGCGCGGGTAAGACCACCCTGTTCCGCATGTTCGCCGGCGAGGAAACGCCGGACTCCGGCGACATCGAGGTGGGCGATACCGTGGACCTGGCCTACGTGGACCAGAGCCGCGAAGACCTGGACGCCAACAAGACCGTCTGGGAAGAGGTGTCCGACGGCAACGACATTCTGCGCATCGGCAACTACGAGGTGCCCAGCCGCGCCTACCTGGGCCGCTTCAACTTCAAGGGCGGCGACCAGCAGAAGCGGGTCGGCGACCTGTCCGGGGGGGAGCGCAACCGCCTGCACCTGGCCAAGCTGCTCAAGCAGGGCGCCAACGTGCTGCTGCTCGATGAGCCCACCAACGATCTGGACGTGGAAACCCTGCGGGCGCTGGAAGAAGCACTGCTGACGTTCCCCGGCTGCGCCATCGTGATTTCCCACGACCGCTGGTTCCTGGACCGGGTGGCCACGCACATCCTGGCGTTCGAAGGCGACGCCCAGGTGGAGTGGTTCGAGGGCTCCTACACCGAGTTCGAGGAATACCGCCGCAAGCAGCTCGGTGACGAGGCCTTGCAACCCAAGCGCATGAAGTACAAGCGCATCGAGGTCTAACCAAGAGCGGCTGACGGCCCATGGCGAATCCGGATCTGGAGACCCCCGAGTTCATCGAACGCCTGCGGGCGGGTGACCGGGCCGCGTTCGCCCTGGTGGTCAAGCACTACCATCCGCGCCTGCTGGGCGCCGCGCGCACCCTGCTGCAACCGGCGGACGCGGAAGAGGCGGTGCAGGACGGCTGGATCGCCGCCCACCGGGCGCTACCCAAATTCGAGGGCCGCAGTGCCCTGCTCACCTGGCTGACCCGCATCGTCATCAATCAGGCGCGCATGCAGCTGCGCAAGGGCGGCCGTGAAGTTCAGTTCGATCCCACCGAAGAAGGCGCCACCGACGCCCTGGCGCATCGTTTCAACGCCAACGGGCACTGGCAGGAGCCGCCCCGGGCCTGGGCCCTGAGCGGCCCGGACGCCCTGCTCACCCGCGACGAGCTGCAACACTGCCTGGAAAGCCACATCACGGCGATGCCGGACAACCAGCGCCTGGCGCTGCAGCTGCGGGACATCCAGGGCCTGGATTTCGACGACATCTGTAACATCATGGACGTCAGTGCATCCAACGTTCGCGTACTGTTGCACCGGGCCCGCGCCCGACTGTTCGAAATGGTGGACCGCTTCCAGGAGACCGGCGAATGCTGAAATGCAAGCACGTTGAACAACGCGCCGACGCCCTGGTAGACGGCGAACGATTGCCGTTTGGCGAGCGTCTGGCGTTACGGGCCCACCTGATGATTTGCCGCCACTGCCGACGCTACCTGCGTCAGTTGCAGGCTCTGGTGCGGACACTGCGCAGGTCGCCGGCCCCGCTTTCGGACACACACACCGAGGCGCTGGTCGAGCGGATCGTGGACCGCCAATCAGAGTGATCGCCGCCCCTGGGCGCGACACGGGGGAATATCATGTCCGTACTCATCAACAGCGGCGAAAAGGTACAGGCACTGCTTGATCACAGCCGCCACCTGGACTTTCTGGCACCGCTGGCATTGCGTCTTTATCTGGCGCCGGTGTTCTTCAGCGCGGGACTCAATAAAGCCTTGGCGTTCGATTCCACCGTCGCCTGGTTCGGTAACGCCGACTGGGGCCTGGGCCTGCCCTTCCCCTGGTTGCTGGCCTTACTGGCCACGGTCACCGAGCTGGTGGGCGGCATTTTTCTATTGATCGGGTTCGCCACCCGCTGGGTCAGCGTGCCGCTGATGATCACCATGCTGGTGGCGATCTTCACCGTACATTGGGGCAACGGCTGGTTCGCGATCGCACCCTCCGACCCGGCCACCAGCATCGCGCGGCCACTGGCGGAACTGGGCCTGCCGGCGGCTCAGGCCAGCCTGGAAAACAGCGCCCAGGTCGGCGAGCGTCTCAGCAAAGCCAGAGCGCTACTGCGCGAGCATGGCCAGTACGACTGGCTCACCGCCAAAGGCGGTTACGTGGTGCTCAACAACGGCATTGAGTTTGGTGTGACCTACCTGGTCATGCTGCTGGTGCTGTTTTTCCAGGGTGCCGGGCGCTATGTGGGCGTCGACCACTGGATCGCGCGGGCCGCCCGGCGTCGTCAAAGCCCCCGTGCCCCGGCCTTCACGGAGGGTAAATGACCGCGATGCGACCCTCCCATCTAAAGCATACTCCCTGGAGCGGGTGTCACTTGAAGAGGCTCAACCATGCGTGAAGAGGTTCAGGATTACTACGGCAAGCAACTTACCGGCAGCGACGACCTGCAGACCAACGCCTGCTGCGATCAGGCGCCGCCGGAGCACCTGAAGCCGTTGCTGGCGCGCCTGCATGACGAGGTGGTAACCCGTTACTACGGCTGCGGCCTGGTGGCTCCGGCGGCGTTGGAGGGCATGCGCATTCTGGACCTGGGCTGTGGCTCCGGCCGGGACGTCTACGTGCTCTCGGCCCTGGTGGGCGACAGCGGCGAGGTGGTCGGCGTGGACATGACCGACGAACAGCTCGCCGTGGCGACTCGCCATCAGGAGTACCACCGCCGGGAATTCGGCCACGCGCGCAGCAATGTGCGTTTCCTGAAAGGCTATATCGAAGAGCTGGACCAGCTTGATCTGCAGGACGGCTACTTCGATATCGTGGTGTCCAACTGCGTGATCAACCTGAGCACCGACAAGGCCAAGGTAATCGGCGATGTGAAACGGCTGCTCAAGCCCGGCGGCGAGTTCTACTTCTCCGACGTGTACGCCGACCGCCGGGTACCGGCGGCGCTGACCGCCGACCCGGTGCTCTACGGGGAATGCCTGTCCGGGGCCCTGTACTGGAACGACTTTCTCAACCTGGCCAAGGGGTGCGGATTCGGCGATCCGCGTTTGGTGGAGTCGCGCCGGCTGACCATCGAGAACCCGGCCATCGAGGCGAAGCTGGGGAACATCCGCTTCTACTCGGCCACCTACCGGCTGTTCAACATTGATGCGCTGGAGCCGGCCTGCGAGGACTACGGGCAGGCGGTGATCTATAAGGGCACGGTGGACCATCATCCTCATTCATTCGTGCTGGACGATCATCATGTGATTGAGACCGGCAAGGTGTTCCCGGTGTGCGGGAATACCTGGTTAATGTTGGCGGAGAGCCGGTTCGCGGACCATTTCGAGTTTATTGGTAACTTTGATTCGCACTTTGGGATTTTTGAGGGGTGTGGGTTGAATGTGCCTTTTGAAGACGAATCCGGCTCAGTGAGTGGTGGAAGCTGCTGCTAGGCTCTTTCTCCAGCCGGGGCCGCGGTGTGTGTTGGTGACGTCCAGAACACGCCGTGAACCCGTCCGTGGGGGCTCGATTCGCGCATCCCTGCGCTCATACGGTTCTGGACGTCACCAACACACACCGCGCCGGGGTCGGCCGAAAGGCTCCGGGGCAGACTCCGCCTGGTCATTAAGGATGCGATGGAATGAACGTTAAGAAAGTGGCTCTGTTGGGCGTGATCGCGGCGCTGGTGGCGTCTTATTTTGTGTTTGATCTGGGGCAGTATCTGAGCCTGGATTATTTGAAGGCGCAGCGCGGGGCGTTTCAGTCGCTGGCGGCGGAGCAGCCGGTGCTGGTGCTGGGCGGGTTCTTTTTGTTGTATGTGGCGGTGACGGCGTTGAGTTTGCCGGGAGCGGCGATCATGACGCTGGCGGCGGGCGCGCTGTTCGGGTTCTGGGTGGCGTTGGTGCTGGTGTCGTTCGCGTCCAGTGTGGGCGCGACCCTGGCCTTTCTGGCGTCGCGGTTTTTGTTCAAGGACGCGGTGCAGAGCCGCTTCGGTGAGCGGCTGAAGAAGATCAACGCGGGCGTGGCGAAGGACGGCGCCTTTTATCTGTTTACGTTGCGTTTGATTCCGGCGTTTCCGTTTTTCGTGATCAATCTGGTGATGGGCCTGACGCCGCTGAAGACGTGGACGTTTTACTGGGTCAGCCAGGCGGGGATGCTGGCGGGTACGGCGGTGTATGTGAACGCGGGCACTCAATTGGGCGAGCTGGACAGCCTGTCCGGCTTGCTGTCGGTGGATCTGATCGGCGCCTTCGTGCTGCTGGGGCTGTTCCCCTGGCTGGCGAAGGCGGTGATGGCGTTTCTGCAGGCGCGCAAGGTGTACCGGGGCTATCAAAAGCCGAAGCACTTCGACCGCAATCTGGTGGTGATCGGCGCCGGCTCCGCCGGGCTGGTGAGCGCCTATATCGCCGCCACGGTGAAAGCCAGTGTCACGCTGATCGAGAAAGGCGAGATGGGCGGCGACTGCCTGAATACCGGCTGCGTGCCGTCCAAGGCACTGATCAAGAGCGCGCGGCTGGCGCACCTGGAGCAAAAGCCGCAGCGCTACGGCTTCACCAGCATCACGCCGCGCTTCGATTTCGCCGACGTCATGGCGCGCATCCATAAGGTGATCGGCAAGATCGAGCCCCACGATTCGGTGGAGCGTTACACCGAGCTGGGCGTGGATTGCGTGCAGGGCAGCGCGCGCATCACCTCGCCCTGGGAAGTCACCGTGGACACCGCCGAGGGCGAGCGCACCCTGACCACCCGCAATATTATTATCGCCTCCGGCGCGCGGCCGTTCGTGCCGCCGATCCCCGGTATCGACCAGATCGACATTCTCACCTCCGAAAACCTGTGGACCCTGACGGAGCAGCCCGGCCGGCTGATCGTGCTGGGCGGCGGGCCGATCGGCTGTGAGCTGGCGCAAAGCTTCGCGCGCCTGGGCAGCGAGGTGACCCAGGTGGAGATGCTGCCGCGCCTGATGCCCCGCGAGGACGAAGACGCCGCCGCCCTGGTGGCCGCATCCCTGCGCGACAGCGGCGTCACCGTGCTCACCAACCATAAGGCGGCGCGTTTCGCGGTGGAGGACGGCGAAAAGGTGCTGTACGTGCAGGCGGACGACGGCGAGAAGCGCCTGCCGTTCGACGCGGTGCTGGTGGCGGTGGGCCGCCGCGCCAACACCGACGGCCTGGGCCTGGAGGCCATGAACATCGCCACCGAGAAAAACGGCACCGTGGCGGTGGACGGCTTCCTGCGCACCCGCTTCCCCAATATTTTCGCCTGCGGCGACGTGGCCGGGCCTTACCAGTTTACCCATGTGGCCGCCCACCAGGCCTGGTACGCCTCGGTGAATGCCCTGTTCGGCCGCTTCAAGAAGTTCCAGGTGGACTACCGGGTGATCCCCTGGGCCACCTTCACCGACCCGGAGGTGGCCCGCGTGGGCCTGAGCGAGGACGAGGCCCGCGAACAGGGCATCGAGGTGGAAGTGACCCGCTACGGCATCGACGACCTGGACCGGGCCATTGCCGACAGCACCGACCACGGCTTCGTCAAAGTGCTCACGCCGCCGGGCAAGGACGCCATCCTGGGCGTCACCATCGTCGGCGAGTCCGCCTCCGACCTGATCAGCGAATACGTGCTGGCCATGAAGCATGGGCTGGGTCTGAACAAGATCCTCGGCACCATCCATATTTACCCGACCATGGCGGAGGCCAATAAATTCGCCGCCGGCGAGTGGAAGAAGGCGCACAAACCGGAGGGCTTGCTGCGCTGGGTAGAGCGCTTCCACGCCTGGCAACGCTGAATCGACAGGAGGTGAGACCATGCTGAAAGTAACGTCCCGCACCGCCCTGAGCACCCTGCTGATCGTCATCATGGCGGGGCTGGCCACGCCGGCGCTGGCGTTCGATCATCAGCAGTGGGACGACCTGCTTGGGGCCCATGTCAGCGAGCACCGGGACGGCGTGGCCAGCGCCGTGGACTACGACGGCATGGCCTCGGACCAGGCCGCCCTGGACGACTATCTGGCGCGTCTCAGCGCCGTGGATAACGCCACCTTCAAGGGTTTCAGCGACGCCGAGAAACTGGCGTTCCTGATCAACGCCTACAACGCCTTCACCGTGAAGCTGATTCTGAAGCAGGACAGCCGGCCGGATTCGATCCGCGACATCGGTTCGATTTTTTCCGGCCCCTGGAGCCAGCGCTTTTTCACCCTGCTGGGCGAAGAGCGCACCCTGGACGAGCTGGAGCACCAGATGATCCGCGGCAATCCGTCACTGATGGACCCGCGCATTCACTTCGCGGTGAACTGCGCCTCGGTGGGGTGCCCGGCCCTGCGCCCGGAAGCCTACACCGGCGAGCGGCTGGACGCGCAGCTCGCCGACAGCACCCGGCGCTTTCTTTCCGACCGGCGCCGTAACCGCTATGACGCGGAGGCCGGGGTGTTGAGGGTGTCGTCCATTTTCGACTGGTACCAAGAGGACTTCGAGGACAGCGCCGGCGGCCTCGGCGATTACCTGCTGCAATACGCCGATGCTCTGGCGCTGCCGGCGGAAGCCCGCCGGAATCTGGAAGCCGGCGATCTGCCGGTCCGCTTTCTGGACTACGACTGGTCGCTGAATACCGCGAGCAACAATCCCTGAAACCTTGCCGGGCCCGGCCCGGCAACTGAAACGATATTGACAATAATTCGCATTAACTATAAGTTCCCCTCCGCCTTACAAATCTGACACTTTTTCGGAGGGGTTGCCGTGCTCCGCTTGCGTTACAGCTTGCCGCTGTCTGTTCTGTCCTTTTCGCTGCTGCCGCTGACGGCCGCCATCTCCACCGCCGCCCAGGCGCAAGACACCAACAACCAGCTGGAGCCGGTCACCGTGACCACCACCCGGGGCAACAGCGAGGCCGGGGAAACACCGCAGAAAATCACCGTGATCAACCGGGACGAGATCGAGCAGCAAATGGCGATCACCAATGATCAGGCCCAGGTGCTCAGCAATCTGATCCCGTCCTATTCGCCCAGCCGCCAGAAGCTGACCAACGCCGGCGAAACCTTCCGCGGCCGTGACCCGCTGTTCCTGATCGACGGCATCCCGCAGTCCAACCCGCTGCGCGACGGCAGCCGCGACGGCTACACCATCGACCTGGCCATGGTGGAACGCATCGAGGTGATCCACGGCGCCAGCGCCGAGCACGGCCTGGGCGCCACCGGTGGCATCATCAACTTCGTCACCCGCCGCCCGGAAGGCACCGACCTGCGCCAGCACATCGGGGTGGGCGTGAGCGCCCCCACCGATTACGAATCCGACGGCCTGAGCTACGAAACCGATTACCGCCTGGAGGGCATCCACGGCGATTGGGATTTCCTGCTCGGCGGCGCCTACAAATCCCGGGGCCTGTTCTACGACGCTGACGGCCGGGCCGTGGGCATCGACCAGGCCCAGGGCGACACCATGGACTCGCAGAGCTACGACGTGTTCATGAAGGTCGGCTATTGGCTGGACGACACCCAGAACCTGGAGCTTTCGGTGAACCGGTTCGAGCTGGAAGGCAACCACGACTACGTGGGCATCGAAGGCGACCGGGCCAATGGCGTGCCCGCCACCTCGGTGAAGGGCGACCCGGCCGGCGACCCGGTGCGCAACGAGGCGCTCACCACCAGCCTCTCCTACCGCAATACCGACCTGGCCGGCAACGATGTGCGCCTGCAGCTGTACACCCAGCGCTTCCGCGCCCGCTACGGCGGCGACACCTTCGGCACCTTCCAGGATCCGACCATTGCTCCGGCCGGCACCCTGTTCGACCAGTCCCAGAACGAATCCGACAAGTACGGGGCCAAGTTCACCCTGACCCGGGACGGCCTGCTCGACGGCAACCTGAAGGCCACCACCGGCCTGGACCTGCTGCAGGACGAAACCAGCCAGATTCTGGCCCAGACCGGCCGCGAATGGGTGCCGGAGACCGAGTTCCAGAACGCGGCGCCCTTCCTGCAGTTGAACTACCAGGCCACCGACCGGCTGTCCCTGCACGGCGGCGTGCGCCATGAGTATGCCAAGCTGGACGTGGACACCTACACCACCCTGGCCTCCTACGGCAGCCAGACCGTGCAGGGCGGCAGCCCGCGCTTCGAGGAGACCCTGTTCAACGCCGGCGTGGTGTTCCAGGCCACCGACTGGGCGCAGCTGTTCGCCAACTATTCGGAAGGCTTCGGCATGCCGGACGTGGGCCGGGTGCTGCGCGCCGTGGACGAACCGGGCCAGGACGTGGACGACTACGTCAATCTGGAGCCGATTGTCACCGACAACCGCGAGATCGGCGCGCGCCTGTCCCAGGGCGCGGTGGACTTCGAGGTGAGCTACTACGAGTCCGATTCCGACTTCGGCTCGCGGCTGGCGCTGCGCAACGGCGTGTTCGAAGTGCAACGGGAGAAGACCGAGATTCACGGCGTGGAAGCGGACCTGGGCTGGCGGTTCCGCGAGGGTCACCGCCTGAGCGCCTCCTACGCTCATGTCAGCGGCAAGTTCGATTCCAACGACAACGGCGTGGTGGACACCCGCCTGGACGGCCGCAACATCGGCCCGGACCGGCTGACGGTGCGCTGGCAGGCCAACTGGTCGCCGAAACTCACCACCCAGGTGCAGGGCAACCACTACTTCAGCCGCGGCATTCCATCAGACCCAAAGCTGGGCTTCGACAGCTACCAGCTGTTCGATGCCTTCGCCGGCTACCGTCTGGGCAAGGGCCAGGTCACCGTGGGCGTGGAGAACCTGTTCAACGAGCAGTACATCACCTACTTCTCGCAGGCCGCCTCGGCGCTGGACAGCCGCTTCTTCGCCGGCCGTGGCCGGGTGGTGTCGCTGGGGTACAATCTGGATTTCTAACCCCCGCCCCGAGAGTTCATGCTGCTCAAGCTGCATAAATACGCCGGCCTGATCGTCGGGCTGCTGCTGGCGCTCACCGGCGTCACCGGCAGCCTGCTGGTGTTTCACGACACCCTGGACGAATGGCTGACCCCGCAACTGTGCACCGCGCCCGCCGCCGACCCGGCGTCGCTGAGCGCGGTGCACAGTTGCGGGGTCAGCCATTCGTCCAGGG